>Ga0172375_10012668_pt1 | contig 10550 bp, 12 predicted proteins | sample LakKiv1m_FD_114537 | JGI IMG/M metagenome (GOLD analysis project Ga0172375, IMG submission 114537) | Freshwater microbial communities from Kabuno Bay, South-Kivu, Congo - kab_092012_11.1m | ecosystem: Environmental > Aquatic > Freshwater > Lake | place: Democratic Republic of the Congo...
CGATAGCCGCTGGTATCGAGGAGTGGCAGCATGCCGCTATCGTACTGCGCGAACCCGCGATCTCAACGGATAAGCCGAAATCGTGACTACTGGTTTTTCATTGCGTTAGTGGCGGACCCGGCGTCCGCCATACTCCTGTATCCTTGTCATTCAGCACCTGTCAATAAGGCCCATTTTACGGGCCTTTTCCACTTGTTCATCTCTCCCTATGCCTCACAATAAGTCCCTAAATCTCAGGCCCCCGTGTGGGCCAGGGTGTGGGCTACGGCATGGGAAAGCTTACTCAACTCCGGATCAACAGGCTCGGCAAGCCCGGCCGCTACGGCGACGGAGACGGGCTTTGGCTGCAGGTCCGCGACATGGAGCGCCGCGCCTGGCTGTTTCGCTATCGCCGGCTGGGGCGGGCCCGGGCAATGGGACTAGGTCCATTGACCGAGGTATCGCTTGCGGAGGCCAGAGACGCGGCCAGTGAATGCCGTCGGCTTCTTCGACAGGGGATCGACCCCATCGAGCAGCGTCGAAATCAGAAGGTCGCGCAGCAGCTCGCCTCCGGACGCCGTTTCCGGGATGTAGTCGATCTCTACATCGCGGCGCATGAGAGCTCGTGGCGGAACGAGAAGCATCGAGCGCAGTGGCGCTCAACACTGGAGACGTACGCGATCCCCAAGTTCGGGAACCGAGCGGTGGCGTCGATCGACACCGGTGACGTCACATCCGCTCTAGAGCCGATATGGACGAAGCTTCCAGAAACTGCCGGCCGGCTTCGCGGCCGTATCGAAGCTGTGCTGGACTTCGCGAAGGCCAGAGGATGGCGTGACGGCGAGAATCCCGCGCGGTGGCGTGGTCATCTCTCCAATCTTCTCGCCAACGTATCGAGAGTTGCCCGCATAAAACACCATCCGGCGCTGCCGTACGTTGACGTTGGTTCGTTCATGTCCGCCCTTCGCAAGCAATCAGGGGTGTCGGCAAAGGCTCTCGACTTCGCAATCCTGACAGCTGCACGCACCGGGGAAGTCATCGGAGCTCGGTGGTCGGAAGTCGATCTCAAGCAGAAGCTTTGGACGGTGCCGGCGGACAGGATGAAGTCCGGCAAGGAACACCGGGTGCCACTCAGTGGTGCCGCTCTCGAGATATTGCGCGAGATGTCGGGCGTTCGGCCAGGATCCCGTCAGCCAGCCGACTTTGTGTTTCCGGGCCGAAAGAACGGCCTGAGCAACATGTCCCTCACCGCAGTGCTCAAGCGGATGAAGCGAGACGAGATCACGGTGCACGGCTTCCGGTCGACCTTCCGGGACTGGGCAGCCGAACAGACCGCTTATCCGCGCGAGGTAGCTGAAGCTGCTCTGGCACACACGCTTTCGGACAGAGTTGAGGCCGCTTATCGGCGAGGCGACCTGCTGGCGAAGCGGGCGCAGCTCATGAGCGATTGGGCGCGATACTGCGCGCAGCCACGACAGCGCGGAAACGTCGTGCCGATCCGGCAGGGCCGCCGGTGACGAAGCGTAAGGACCCGGCCGATCTGCAGCGGCGAGGCCGGAAACCCGGGCCTCCGTTCGAGGAGATGGTTTGGGCGTTCGTTACTCGTCGACGAATCGCCGTGGCTTCCATGGGCGCTAAGACGCCATCAGCTCGCGGCATCATCGCCAAGCACGCGCAGTCTTTGGGGCGTCAGGGCGGCCGGGTCGTCAGCTTGAAGGCGATGCTAGAGCAATACTATCGCGTCGACGGCCGGTGCCGACGCAATCCTGCCTATGCCGATCGAATGTTCGCCTTGGCGACACAGGGCGTCTTTCGGCTTCGATTTGGCGAGCCCGGCGCAATCCCTCGGACAGACTGGATTGGTCCCGACATGCCGGCCGGAATTAGCCGGTAACATTCCACGAGCGCCGCGCGGACTCTTGTTGCTCTCTCCCTTTGCGTCCTTAATTTGCACAGTCGCACGAAGCTACACGGAGCGACACAATGCAGAGCGACCAGGCTGCGCAGCCGCTTGTTCACAACATCTCGAACACCGGCATCAAGCTCGGCGGCGCGTCCCCAGCAACGGTCTACCGACTCATCAAGAGCGGGAAGCTGGACGCCCTCAAGATCGGAGATCGAACGTACATCACCGAGGAAAGCATTCGGGCGCTGATCGCCGGGGCTCCTCGAGTCGGACAGAAGGCGCGCCGCCAGAAGGCGGCGTGAAGCCGCCCCAATCGCCCATAACAGCGTCCCAGCGTATGATCGAGGATCTACCCGCGCCTTTGGTACCCGGCGACGTGTGCCTGCGAGGCATGCCGTTTCTGCCGCTCTACGGCGATCGCATGTTCAAGTCGACGACGTGGATCGGCGCCTCGAATGACGCGAAGGTCGCCGCTATTCGCCTGTACTGGCACTCGTTCGTGCACGAAACACCCGCCGCTTCCCTGCCGGACAACGACCAACTTCTGGCCGAGCACGCCGGCTTCGGATCGGCAATCCGATCCTGGAAGCGGGTAAAAGCACAAGCGATGAACGGCTGGATCAAGTGCAACGACAGTCGTTGGTATCATCCAGTCGTTGCGGAATTCGCACTCGATGCCTGGGCCGGCAGGGTCAGGAACCGCGAGAAAGTGCGGAAATTCCGGGACAAGCGCGCAGCTAGTAACCCCGGCGTAACGGTTACAGAGCCGGTTACGAAACCGGCACGTAACGGCAGAGAGGGACAGCAAGAGTCAGAGGGACAGCAAGAGGGACAGTTACAGGGACAGGTAGATGCTGCTGACGGCGGCGGCGGCCCAGCTGCGGCGCTTCAGGCCTACCAAGATGCCGCTCGGTTGCACGGGTGGCCCGCGGCGGGGCTGCTCACCCAGGAACGCCGTGATGCAATCGAGGCGCGCCTGGCCGAATGCGACGGCCTCGAGGGCTGGAAGATAGCACTCGAGAAGGCGCACGACGCGGACTACCTCCGGCATAGCAGCGGGGTCATGCAGGGCTGGTTCGATCTCGATTGGATTTTGAAGGCGCGGAACTTCGCCCGCTTGCTCGAGGGGCGCTACGACAGAATTCATGAGAAGCCCCGCAGCAACAGCAGCCTTGCAGCCGCTATAGCCGGCATCGATTCGGCTGACGACTTCCCGTTCATCGACGCTGACAGCTACCCAAAGGCGGGGGTGTAACCGTTACGGCGCCTGACACCCCCCCTATGTTCAAAACGCGGCGGCGCAAACGAAGCCCCCAGCGCGGTCAACGCTCCCCGGCCCAAACATTGAAGGCCCCCTACCCATGTCTGACATCGAAATCCCGGCGCAGCTCGCGCCGCATGCCATCGCAACAGCGGCGCAGATCGCTGAGGCGATGCTCGACGTGCCGCTGCCCGATTGGGACGACGCCTTCGAACTGATCGGCCAGGAGTACCGCGACATGCTGGCCGTCGACTTCCCACATCTCAGCGAGCTGCAGCTGGACATCTGCATGAGCGCGCTGAAGCAAGCCGTCACGCACCGCATGCGCGCGCTGCTGTTCGCCAGCATGCGGCCGCGCGGAAGCGCTTGAGATAACTTTCGACTCCGACTACGTTGCCATTGCCGAGAGGTCGCGAGCTTCGGGACGAAGCAGACGATCTTGTTCGAGGCACCCGCCAGCACCTGCGGGACGCAGGGCGCCCGGGACGATCCAGTAGCCGCAACAGCGGCCCAATCGTCACGCGAGCGCCTATGGACCTTCCTCCGCACATCAAGCACCAGCTCGAATCGAGTGACCGAGCAACACTGCAGGTCATCGCCTCGTTCCTGCTGCATCGCGCACTCGAAAACGGCAAAGCGGCATCCAAGCTTACGGAAACCTTCCGTCATCAACTCGACCTCTTCCGCGCCGGCCGCCTGAGCGAGGCGCATGACGTTGCCGAGCGGGTCGTCCTGACGATCGACGAAGCAAGGGCCCATGAAGACCTCGTCGACGATCAGGGCATCTCGGTTGAGCGTCTAGCCAGCATCCCCCCGCAGGGGAGGGCGTAGTGCAGCGCACGGACGTAGCACTCCGCGAGGTCAAGCTCGCCGGCAACAGCCGTACCTTCTCCGGCTATGGCGCCGTGTTCGGCAACGTCGACAGCCATGGCGACGTCATCGCACCAGGCGCATTCCTGAAGTCGCTGGCAGAGCACAGAGCATCCAAGACCATGCCGGCTCTATTGGCCCAGCATGGCGACTGGACCGGCCGCGGCGACGGAATGATGCCGGTCGGTGTTTGGACTTCGATGCATGAGGATGAGCACGGCCTTAAAGTCGAAGGGCGTCTCAGCGACACTGACCGGGGCCGGGAAGCCTACACGCTCCTGAAGGATCGCGCTCTCACAGGCCTGTCGATCGGCTACGTCACGCACGACTTCAAGCGGCCCGACCAAGCCGGCGACACGAAGCGGATCCTGACCGAGCTCGAGCTCGTCGAAGTATCGCTGGTGACGTTCCCCAGCAATCCCCTTGCTCGAGTCGACGGCGTGAAGCTCAAGCCTGGTCATCCCGTCACTCCCCGAATTGTCGAAGCCATCCTGCGGGAAGCAGGAGTTTCGCGAGCCACTGCCTCAAAGATCGTGGCGCTGGCGAAAGCCGCTTTCGTCGATCAGCGGGACGCTGACGGCGAAGCTCAAGAACTGGCTGCGGCCATCAAGGCGCAGGCCGAGGCGATTTCCCGTTTCATCAAGAGGACCTGACATGTCGAACCGCACCATCGAGCGCAAGAACGCGCCCGACCTGAAGGCGCTCATCGAGCAGATGGGCAACAACACCACCGAGGCCATCAAGCAGCTTACCGAGCGAATGGACGGCTTCGAGCTGAAGGCCAAGCGCCCGGGCGCCGGCGGCGCCGAAGACGAGGCGCGGGCTCTGGAGCTGAAGAACCTCGGCCACTATGCCCGAGGTGAGCTGAAGGCTATGAACGTCGCGAGCGATCCCGATGGAGGCTACACGGTAGAGTCGGCTCTGTCGCCCACCATGCTGAAGCGCATCCACGACGAAAGCCCGATGCGGCGCTTGGCTAACACCATCACGATCAGCAGCGGAGACGCCTACGAGGAGCCGATCGATACGGAGGAAGTCGGCGCCGAGTGGGTCGGTGAGCAGGAAGGTCGGCCGGCTACGGCAACTCCGAAGCTGAAGATGCGGACCATCCCGGTCGACGAGATGTACGCCTTGGCGCCGTTGACCCAGCGCCTCATCGACGACTCCCGCTTCGACATGGGCAGATGGATCGAGGGCAAGATCGGGGAAAAGTTCGGTCGCAAGGAAGCGGCCGCTTGCATCAACGGCACCAGCATCAAGCAGCCGCGGGGCTTCATGACTCTTCCCGTTGCGACGACAGGCGATCTCGAGAGGCCTTGGGGCACGCTTCAGTACGTCGTTAGCGGTTCTGCCGGCGCGGTTTCCGACGCCGCCGGCGGGGCGAATGGCATCAAGGACCTCTACTGGTCCATGCGGGCCGCGCACCGCAGCAATGCCACATGGCTGATGGCCAGCTCGACGGCCAACGCGCTCGACAATCTGAAGGATGGCAACAACAACTACATTTGGCGTCCCGGCATGACTGCCGGTGCGCCTCCCTCGCTCCTGGGCCGGCCCGTCGAGTTCGACGAGAATATGCCGGCGATCGGCGCTAACACTTTCCCGGTCGCATTCGGTGACTTCAAGGCTGGGTATACGATCGTCGACAAGCTCGGCATCCTGTACCTCCGAGACCCGTTAACCTCTCGGCCGCTTATCAACTTCTACGCTTACCGCCGGGTAGGCGGCGACGTGGCGAACAGCGACGCGATCAAGCTGCTGAAGATCAGCAACTAGGCGTCGCGTGTCTGACCAGACGCAGCTGATCCGAATCGTCATCGACGCCCGGCCCTGCAAAGGACGGAGGCGATGAGGCGAAGCGCGCTCTGAAGGGTATCGAGGAGCAGTCGGCCAAGATGGCGACTGCCTTCGAGCGGATGGAGAACAAGCTCGGAGCGGCGCTCGGCCGCCTCAAAACGTTTGCCGTTGCGGCCGCAGTTGCTTGGGGAACTCAGTTTACCGGCCAGGCGCTCAATGCGGCGTCGGGACTCGAGGAGCTGGCCGACCAGCTGCAGATCAGTACCCGCTTCCTGCAGGCGTCCCAGCTCGCGGCGATACAGAACGGGGCGAAGCTCGAGCAACTGGAAGTCGCTTACGGCAAGTTCTCCCAGAAGATGGGCGAGGCGGCCGACGGCAATAAGGCCGTCATCGAGACGCTGGACCAGCTCGGCATCAAGAACCTCGACCTGCAGGGCAAGCTCCGGCCGACGCAGGATCTCATGCAGGACGTCGCGGGAGCGATCCTCGCCATCGAGGACCCCGCCAAGCGCTCGGCTGCTGCCGTCGACTTCTTCGGCAAGTCGGGCATGCGCCTGTTGCCGATGTTCAGGGACCTGGCCGCCGGCGCAAAGATCATGGAGAACAACGCCCGGCTGGCGGGCGCCATGATCGACGACGAGACGATCAAGAAGCTCGACTCGTACGTCGACCGCGTCGCGGCGGGCTTGCTCAAGATGAGGGCGCACGTTGCCACCGAAACCGTCCTGGCCATTGAGGAGCTCGAGCAGTTCGGGGCGTGGCTGACGAAGACCGCCAAGAGCCTCGATGAATGGGAACAGTCCCTGATTGGCGGAAAGCTCACGGAGATCGCGTCCCGTGGCTTTGAGGAGCTTTCACTGTCCGCCGGCCGGTTCGTCGTCACCTTCATGTCGTACTTTGCCGACCTGCCTTCGGAGCTGCCGAAGTTCTTCGTCGACGCGCTGAATGGTGCGATCGCCGCCGTCGAAGGCGGCCTCAACATCATCGGCAACAAGATCGCCACTGAGTTCCCGTGGCTGTCCGGCAAGTTGGGCATCAGCGGCAGCTCGGTGTCCTTCGGCCGAATCGACGGCGGCGGGGCGAGCAGCTTCGAGACCAGACTAAACCGGGCCGGCGAGGCGGGCGCAGCTTGGGAAGCCCACCAGCGCACCGCGAAGGCTGAAGCCGATCGGCAGGCCGGCCTCAGCGCTGCGGCCGATGCGGCGAGCTACTTCTATGGCAGTGACGGTGCGTTCGCCGCCCCGACTCCAGGAGCCGGGCTGTCGAAGGTCAAGGGTGCGGGATCCTCTGAAGCCAAGAAGATCGACAAGCTCAAGACCGACGCCGAGCTGGCGCTCGCCTACGAAGAAAAGATGGCCGAGGCGGCGAAGTCTGGCGCCGCGGCTGTTGGCGATCTCGAGCTGCGCTACAAGGCCGCCAAGGCCGCCCAGGATGCCTATGGCGACAGCGCCAAGGCGAACGCGCCTGCCGTCGATGCACTGGCAAAGAAGCTCTACGACCTCGCCGCCGCGTCCGACAAGGCGAAGAACCTCAAGGACTTCAGACTCGGAACCGAGCCTATCCAGAGCGAAAACGAGCTTCTGGCGGCCGAGGTCCGCCTCGCTAACGAGCTGCCGGAAATCCGCGCGCGCGAGCTCGCCATCCTCAAGGTCATGCAGGAGGTCAAGAAGCGCGGCATCGAGGATGCGCAGGAAGACATCGATGCCCGCATCCGTGCGGTCGAGCAGCAGGAGCTGCTGAAGACGAAGATCGAGGAGACCAAGAAGTCCACCGAACTGTGGACGGAGCCCTTCAAGACCGCCCTACAGTCGATCCAGACGACGGCCGCCGACCTGTTCGACAAGATGCTCGAGTCCGGTAAGTTCTCCTTCGAGGAGCTGGGCCAGATCGGGACCCGCATCATCCGCCGCATGGTGGCCGAGATGATGGCGCTGGCCGTGATCCGACCGATGCTGGGCAACGTCGTCACCGCCATGTCGGGCCTGGGGATCATCCCGCCCGGCGTCGGCCAGCAGCTCGGCTACAGCAGCAGCGTCGGCGGCATTCCGGGCCTCGGCGGCGGTGGTGGCCTCTCCATGCCGAGCATTGGCGGCGGCGGCTTTATGGGAAGCATGTCGGGATCGCTGGGCAGCTTCGGCCAGTGGCTCAACACGCCTTTCACCGGCCCCTATGCGGGCATCTCGCCGGGAGCGATGGCGGGTGTCCCGCAGATCACGCCGAGCATCATGAACCCGTCGACGTGGAGCATCACGCCCATGCAGGGCATCGGTGCGGTGGCTGGCATCGGCTCCGGCATCTTCCAGCTGGCGACCGGCAAGGGGCGGACCGGCAGCACCATCGGCGGCATCAGCTCGATCGCCGGCGGCATCATGTCGATGATCCCCGGCCTCCAGCCGTTCGGCATGGCGCTCTCGTTCCTTGGCCCGATGCTCGGCGGCCTCTTTGGCGGCGAGGAGTACAAGCCGCCGCCGCTGGTCGGCTCGTCGATCAACCTCGGCAAGACCGTGCACACCGCCGAGGCGGCCCTGAAGGAGATCGACGACCAGTTCGCGGAGCTGACCCGCGGCGCCACCCGCTACGGCCTCTCGCTCGATCCGATCCTGAAGGAGCAGAACAAGCTCCGTACCCGCTATGCCGAGGACTTCATCGACTCGATGCTCGACCCGCTCGCCGTCGAGCTGCGAAAGCTCGAGGACCAGCGCAAGGACTCCATCGCCTCGGCCGAATACATCCGCGACAACGTCAAGGACGTCTACGTCGATATGGCGCGGATCAGCGAGTATTGGCTGAAGAAGGAAGCCGACCTCAAGGAGCAGTTCTACGGTGCCTCCGTGGCCTCGCTGGAGGAAGCGATCAAGCGCCTGACGCCGGGTGGCGATCTCGCCAACCTCGATCCGGCCGGCACGATGGCGGGTCTCAACGCCTCCTATATGGCGACCTACGCGCAGGCGCAGGCAGGCGACCAGGAGGCGATCGCCAGGCTTGGCAGCGAGGGTGTAGAGCGCGCCGCGTTCGCGAAGTCGCACTTCGCGGGCTCGCCGGCCTACAACGCCATCCGCGACGAGATCGTCGCGAACATGCAGTCGGTGCTCGCGGCTGTGCAGCTCCCGGGTGGGAGCACGGGCACCGCCTTGGACGTCAACAATCCCGGCATCGCTGCCGTGGTCCAGCAGACGCAGCAGCTTCAGACCATGTTCAGTGCATCACAGAAGGAGAACGCCGAGCTGCGCGCAGATCTCCAGCGCTTGACGAACCTGCTGTCGCGGTACGTCACGAACCGGGCAGCGGGCTGACATGGCGCAGCTTGAGACGGCCGATCACAGTGCCCTAGAGGCGAGGGCGGAAGCTTGGCAGCGCAACACTGCCGACCTTCGGCGCCGGGCCGCTGAGCTTCGCACGAAAGAAGAGATTGCCGACTGGTTCGAATGCTGGGCGCGCAATTTCGTTGAAGGCGAGGCCGTGATGGCGGCGCTTCAGGACGCAACCGGTTGCCGGCCTCGCAAGGACAGTTCCAGGGATCGGCCGCGTTTGACCATAGTGAAGCGCGATTAGCTCTTCTTCTGATCGCGCTTCTCGATGGCAGCTAGGTTGCGGGGCGGGAGGGCGCCATAGATTGCGGCGATCGCAGCGGGCCTCGTTATCGTGTCTTCAACAATTCCGTTGATCAGCCCAAACAATTTCGTCGCTAGGTCAACGTTGTCCTTGAGGTCTAGTTCGAGGGGATGTACCGCGTTCGCCCCAATCACGCGTACGGCGTCGAGCGCTTTCTGTGCCTGTGGCGCCAAACCCTTTTCTCGGATCAGGTAGGCGATTCGATCGTTGATGCTGTCTGCCGGCTTGCCTCCGAGGTTAACAGTCAGGCGATCGATGATGTAGCGTAGCAGTGCACATGCACCACGCGGCGAGGTTGCAACGATTGCACGAGCCTCTTCGTAATCAGGGAGCAAATCCGCCGGAAGATCGGTATGCGGGAAGGGAGCGGATGAAGTAGCCGGGTGGATAATCGCGCCGTTGTGCCAAATCATCTGCAGCTGACAATTGGTGCAACGTGTGAATTTCGTTGACGCCAATACCGAGTAGTTCCCTCTGTAATTCCTCGTCAGCAGTTCAATTCTCGATTGCGTGCAAAGGGTATGGCACGACGGGCATGTGAAGGCCGCTTTACCAAGCGTCGGCGCGACGAACGTTGCAGGCGTCAATTTCCCCAAATTGGCTTGAACATGTTAAGGCGCGCTTAACTTTTGTTAAGTGAGACTTGTCTTGAAGCTGGGGACATCCGTGGGCACGCTTCTCCGGTCTACAACCGGAGGTATCGATGGCATCATCTCGATCTGACGCGCCCACAAGGAACGAACTCGAGTCCGGCGTTCACGCGCTGGGGGGCTTGTTCGATGCTCTCAACTGGATCGAACACGACCAGGTCAAGCGGCCGGCGGCGGAACTCGCTGAGGTGAAGCACTCGCTTATCATGGCGGGCCGCCTGATCTGCGGAGACTTTGGACGCCGGTTCTAAAGTGGCATCCCTCGGCCGTGCGCCTGTGTGGGCTAGTGCGTGGGCTGGGTCTACCGGGGTGGCTCAAAATCCCCGCAAAACAGCACTTTTGGGGAGTCTACTGGCGGACCCGGCGAGATTCGAACTCACGACCTCTGCCTTCGGAGGGCAGCGCTCTATCCAGCTGAGCTACGGGTCCGGCGCGGCGGACCATAGCGGAGGGGTCCTTCCGGCGCAACGCAGGC
>Ga0172375_10012670_pt1 | contig 10549 bp, 6 predicted proteins | sample LakKiv1m_FD_114537 | JGI IMG/M metagenome (GOLD analysis project Ga0172375, IMG submission 114537) | Freshwater microbial communities from Kabuno Bay, South-Kivu, Congo - kab_092012_11.1m | ecosystem: Environmental > Aquatic > Freshwater > Lake | place: Democratic Republic of the Congo...
CTTATCCTCGTTCAACAGAAAAAGATCCTTTTTGCCAATGACACCGTTCTTCGGGAGTCGGGGTACACTCGAAACGAGCTGCTGACCATGGAGGTTTCGAAGCTGCTGGGTTCCGATTCCATATCCTTTGGCGCCTCTGTCCGAGAGGGAAAGGCAGGGGATCAGGCCATTTCAAGCCAAGGCGAAGCCTCTTTAACCACCAAGGAAGGACAGACCCTGACCGTTGAAATCCGGACCCAACAGACGTTGCACAAGGGCAAAATGGCCCTTCTAGTTCATATCATCACCCTTGATCAGAGAAAGGCTCAGGAAAGGTATCGCAGGCAGTCCGAAAAGGGAGAGGCCCTTTTAGGGATGGCCTCTGGTTTCAGCCGGGAACTGGACGTGTGCAGCAGCCTCCTTCAGGAGGCTATCCCCTCGAGTCAGGGTCGTGGCGTTTCTTGGGAGGGCGCCCTGAGAATCCTGAAAAAGATCGAGGCGATCAAAGAAAAGGAGGCGATCCTCTCCCGGCATCTTCAGTGTCTGGCCAAGACCGAATATAAGAGTTCGGAGCTGAGCCTTGTGGACCTGAAAGGGCTCCTTGAGACGGCTGTTGATGTTTCCCGTCCGAGAGTCAGCGGAGGATCCCAGCATGACGCAGACCCGATCGTGATCAAGACCTTTGTGAGGGCCCCTTCCGAGGTATATGGCTGCGGTCGGGATCTGAAGGAGGTTTTCGTGAACCTTATCCTGAACGCCATCGAGGCGCTCCCGGATGGGGGTGATGTCTATCTGACTACCGAAGAGCATTCCGGCTTTGCCCACATCTATGTTCAGGACAACGGGGTGGGAATACCCAAGGCCGTTATGGATCGGATTTTCGACCCCTTCTTCACCACCAAAGATGGAACCTGGAGGGGGCTTGGACTGAGCCTGACCTATGCCATCATTGACCGGCATCAGGGAGAAATCAGCGTCACCAGTCAGGAGGGGAGCGGAAGCACCTTTGTTGTCAAATTGCCGCTGGTCAGGGACGCTTCTTCCCCCGTCAGGACTTCGGCCCCCCGAAGGGGGTTGAGGAATTCGAATATCCTCATTATCGGAAGCGACGGGGCGCTGACCGACATCCTTCGCACCCTGTTCGCAGACAGGGCCGGCGCCGTCACGGTGACTTCCTCATATAAAGAAAGCCTCAGACTCCTGCAAGACGCGAACGTTAATCTGGTTATCGCCGACCATGACGCATTTCGCAAAGACACGGGCAGGATCACGCGCCGGATAAAGGAGCTGCGGCCGGACCTTTCGGTGGTCCTTATCAATACACAAAGGGTATCCGATTCCCGCACGACGCGGGGAAGTACGGACGCGGACTTGACCATCGCCAGGCCTTTAAACCTGAACAGGTTCCTCTCGCAGGTGGCGATGTTGATGGGAGAGGGGGCGCCCGAATGAGCAGCCATCTTGATACCCCGGTTGCGCCGCTGGCCGAAAGAATGAGGCCCAAGCACCTGAACGAGATGGTGGGGCAGGCGCATATCCTGGGTCCAGGGGCCTTTCTGGGCAGGGCCCTGCAAAGCGGCCGCATATTTTCAGTCATCTTCTGGGGACCCCCCGGTTCCGGCAAAACCACCCTGGCCAGGCTCATGGGAGAGGCCGCTCAATGCCCTTTCCGTTCGTTTTCTGCGGTGACCTCCGGCTTAAAGGACCTGCGGCAGGTCGTTTCAGAGGCCGAAGCGGAAAAGGCCTTGTCCAACAGGCCGACGGTCCTCTTTGTGGATGAGATCCACCGGTTCAACAAGGCCCAGCAGGACGCCTTTCTCCCCCATGTGGAGAGCGGGCTTATCATCCTGATCGGCGCCACCACCCAGAACCCCTCCTTTGAGGTGATCCCGCCGCTTCTCTCGAGGGGCAGGGTCATGGTCCTTCACCCGCTCGGCAAAAACGATCTGGAGACCCTCCTCTTCCGGGCCATTTCGGACAAGACCCGTGGCCTGGGAGGCCTGGATGTCCAGGTCACGCCTGAGGCCATGGACTACCTCATTGAACTGGCCCAGGGGGATGCCCGAGTGGCCCTCAATAACCTGGAATCAGCGGTCCACTCCGTGATGGAGGCAGGGCCGGGTGGCCCTGTCCGCCTGGATCTGGAGGGCCTTGAAAAGGCCCTGGACCGAAAGGCACTTCCCTATGACAGGGACGGCGAGCACCATTACGATACCATTTCCGCTTTTCACAAGAGCCTTCGGGGGAGCGATGCCCAGGCCTCGGTCTACTGGCTCTACCGGATGCTTATGGCTGGCGAAGACCCCCTTTTCATCTGCCGGCGGATGATCCGATTCGCCTCCGAAGATGTGGGGCTGGCCGATCCCGATGCGCTTCCGATAACCCTGGCCGCCTTTGAGGCATGGCAGAAGGTGGGCCCCCCAGAGGCGGAATTGGCATTGGCCGAGGCGGCTGTCTATCTGGCATCGGCCCCCAAGAGCAATGCCCTCTATCTGACGGAAAAGGCGGTCAAGGAGGAGATCCAGCGATCCGGGGCGCAGCCGGTTCCCCTGCACATTCGGAACGCCCCAACCCGACTCATGAAGCAACTGGGCTACAGTCGGGGCTATCTCTATCCCCACAACTATCCAGGGGCATGGGTCAAGCAGGACTATCTCCCTGAACGGCTGACCAACCGGGTCTTCTACCGGCCAAACCAAAGGGGGTTCGAGCAGGAAATCCGTCGGCGAATGGAGAACATCCGGAGGGCTGAAGGGGGAGAGAAAGGGAGTGCCGTTAAGGGAAAACAATAGAACAGATGGCGACTCCCTGTCTCTCTTGCATCCATGATGTTTTTCGAATCCCTTTCGGTTATCCCTATTCGGCGCCCAAGACACTCCCTCCAATCATGATGCCGAAAACGTAGCTGCAGCGTGGTCCCACGCTTCACTTGATGCCCAATCAGACTGGCTTTTTACCTGTCAATTTTGATGGTCTCGCAAAAAGTCACGAAACGCTATTCCCCGTCATTCCGGCCAAAGCCGGAATCCAGTACCGCCTCGGGATTCAATCACTTATAAAACCTCTGGACCCCGTTTTTCAACGGGGTGAGGACTTTTTACGAATGCATCAATTTTGATGGATAGATCCGACAGGGGTCTTCCTCTGAAGAAAAAGGATTGACAAAGAAAAAGGGAAACGATAGAAACACATAAAACACACAAAAGACACAAAAATGAAAAAAGATGCTTTTACAACCTCCGATATTGCCCGGATCTGCCACCACTCGAGGGAGACGGTAAAGCGATGGCTGGAAAAAGGGGAGATCAGGGGCTACAGGGTGGGCTTGTCAGGGCATTGGCGAGTCCTCCCAAGGGATCTGGCCCTTTTTCTCAAAAACAACAACATCCCATTTCCAGACCCCGCGGAAACAGGCTGTGATCTGAAAGAACTAACCGGCATGCAGGGTCTTCCCCCATTCTGCTGGGAGTTTTTTGAGAAATCAGAGAACGAACACGTCCGATTGAACGGAAGGTGTGAGGATTGCATGGTCTATAAGACAAAATCCTTAAACTGTCGCGCCCTAAGAGAGGAAATAGGCCATAAAAAAATCTTTTGCGGCCATTCTTGCGAGGAGTGCGATTACTTTCGCTTTCTCCAAAGGGAGATAAGGCATCAGACCTGACCCATACTATAGCATTGAGCAAGTCTCAACTCTCGATCTATTGATGGAGTAGGTAACAACCGAAATCCTGGGAAAGGGGGTGATGAATGATTCACTGCGGCAATTGGTCGAAATTGGTTAAGGCAATCTATCAAGAGCATTGGAGGGAAGCGTCATGAAAGAAATGAATAGAAGAGAGTTTTTAATGGCATCGGCTGCAGCAGGCGCCACCTTGATGGCAGGGCCGATCTTAATGGGAGGCCCTTCGGTGGCGCATGCGTCCGTAAATATTCCAGAGGTTGACAAGCTGGTCATCACGGTCATTACCGACAACTACTACGATTGCCTGAGGTGGAACTATAAGGTTGCCAAAAGACAGGTGAAGGTTCCCGGTGCCCCTTCTATTTGGAAGGGCTTTTCATTCCACGCGGAGCACGGCCTCGCGTATCACATCGAGACGGTCGTCAACGGCAAGTCTAACGCATTTATGTTTGATTATGGGATGGATTTCGAAGGCGTCAGCAAGAACATGGAGATATTGGGGATCGACTTGAATAAGGTAGAGGCCCTGGGATTAAGCCACGGCCATTTGGACCATTGGGCAAACCTGATCCCAATGCTCAAAGCCAATGACAAAAAAATTCGAAAGGGGATCTACTTATATGTAGGAGGAGATGCCTTTGACAACAAGTTCGTCAGTCTCCCCCCAGTCTATAAGCCCCTGGATGGACTCGCCGATCTTGGACAACTGAACCGACCAGAGTTAGAATCTTTAGATCGTGTCAAGATTGTTGAGGTAAAGGAACCGACGCCCATGGCTCCCGGGGCCTATCTGACAGGAGATATCGAGAGGGTGACGGAATACGAAAAGGGCTCGCCCATTCTTATGGTTAAAAAGGGAGATAAGATGGAGCGTGATTACTTTTCGGGGGAACAATCCCTGATGTTTAATGTGAAAGGGAAGGGTTTGGTGGTCCTTTCCTCCTGTGCCCACACAGGGATTGTCAATACGGTAAAACATGCTCAGAAGATAACAGGGATAGAGAAGGTTCATATGGTGATCGGAGGGTTCCATTTGACCGGCGCCAAACCAGAGGTGATCCAGCAAACCATTGCCGACATCAAAGCCGTTTCCCCAGACTACATTGTCCCCATGCACTGTGCAGGGTTTGAGGCCATCGCAGGCTTCCAAAGAGAGATGCCGGAGCAATTCATCATTAATGTTGCAGGGACTCGGTACGAACTCGGCGCATAGCGCGGAATAAGACGTGTATGTTGCCAACAGCGATATAATCGAAGTCTGATGGTGTCTTTTTCGTACCCTGGTTTTCATTGATTCGGACCGGTATTGGGCATACATGCTGCATAAAGGCAGGGCCGACTACGGCTCTGCCTTTCCTATAACGGATCCATTCCACCCTCTCGATTCCCAAAAACGGTTTCCGGGTCATCCATTTTCTTCAAACAAGGCCACCGGCACCACAAAAATGACCCATAAGTCTTTGATTTGACTTATGGGTCTTCTGTTTTTCTCCTGGCGGAGGGAGGGAGATTCGAACTCCCGGAGCATGACGCTCAACGGTTTTCAAGACCGCCGCCTTCAACCACTCGGCCATCCCTCCGGCATCCGGCAAGGGGCGTTAATGCCCGCTGCCAGCTTATTGAAAAATGTAAGACACACTTTGCTCAAAGGCAACAGAAAAGCAGTGAATCAGGGCTTCACTTCAGGAAGGTCTCCACCTTTGCCTCCTTCCGAAGCTTGTCGACCGATTCCTTGATCTCTTTCTGAACTTTTTCCTGCTTCAGATATTGACCCAGCTTTTCCTTTATTTCGTCAAATGGGATCGTACTTTCAGCTTTCTTATCGGCCACCTTGATCAGGTGATATCCAAAGTCCGTCTTGACAATGTCGCTCACCTCGCCCGGTTTCATCTTAAAGGCCACGGCCTCAAAAGGGGGCACCATCTGCCCCCGCCCGAAATAGCCTAAATCACCACCCTTGGAACTGCTCGGGCACTCGGAATACGTCTTTGCCAGTTCAGCGAAGTCCTCGCCCTTTTTCTGCTTTTCCTGGATTTCCTTGATCCTTTTTAGGGCCTCGTCCTGTTCCGATTGCTTTGCGTCTGGTTTTACCTTTATTAAAATATGGCTTGCCTGGACCTGTTCGAGCTGCTTGAACATATCAGGGTGGCTGTCATAATAGTCCTTGATCTCCTTTTCGAGGACCGTTGTCTTATTGACAAATTTGTCGACCACAAATTTCTCTATGGCAAGGGCTTTTTTAATGTCAGACCGCATCAGATCCTCCGAAAGATGCATTTCCTGCAATGCCTTTTTGTAGCCCTCATCCGTCGGGAATTGCTTTTTCCATTGCGCCAGCCGGTCATCGACCGTCTTGTCGTCGATTTGGATACCGGCTTTCTTGCTCTCCTGGTACAGGAGTTCACCCCCTATGAGTTGATCGAGTACACCCTCCTTCATCTGGGCATCATCGACCGGTTTACCCATCCTTGAAAACTGCTGCTTTGCAAACCCCAAGGACCGGTCAAATTCCGCTTGAGTGATCGGGGTCCCGTTCACCATGGCCACCCTATCGCCCCGAGCCGATACGGAATCTTGAACTGGAGAGGGCTTCTTGTCTGCTGCGGATGCCTGCCAGGCCGTCATGATCAAGGCGAATGCAACCATCATCGTTTTCAACCATATTTTCTTTTGTCTGCCGTGCATCAATGTCTCCTTTCGTGATGAAAAATCAAAAAGCGCCCTTTAAGGGCCTGTCTTTCTTCTATGTTATCGAGAATCAATTTGTCTAATTAGCACCTTCTTGGAGGGTTTAGCAAGGGATATTATCGAAAAATTCTGGAATTCCGAAACTCCCTTCACATTTTATCTGAAAGCTGCTAACGTTATCCAGGGCTTCACAGGCTTCCCGCTTTACGGCGGGATTCAGCAGGTCAGAGGATTAGAGAGACACAGGGCCGGGTCAGGGGAATATGATGGACAAGGGGGACGCAAGATCCAAGAAAGAGAGACTTATCCAGCGCCTCGGGAAGTTCGATGCTCTGATGGTGGCGTTTTCGGGCGGTGTTGACAGCGCATTCCTTCTGGCCGCGGCCCGGGAAGCCTTGGGCGAAAAGGTTGTTGCAGCCACGGCAGTCTCTCCGATTCACCCTCGGCGCGAACAGGATGAGGCCGTCGGATTTGTGAGAGGCAGAGGGATCGACCACATTTTATTCCCATCAAATGAGCTCGGTATTCCGGAATTCGTGGCCAACGGCATTGACCGATGCTATCACTGCAAGGCAGCGCTTTCCGAAAAACTCCTTCAGATCGCCAGTGAAAAAGGGGTGGATCATGTGGCCCACGGCGCCAATGTGGATGACCTCCAGGATTACCGACCTGGATTCAGGGCCGCGCAGGAGGCCGGGATCATCGCCCCGTTGATCGACGCCCAGTTGTGCAAGGCGGAGATTCGTTTTCTGGCAAAGGAAATGGGCCTTTCTCAATGGGATAAGCCCGCCATGGCGTGTCTCGCCAGCCGGTTCCCTTATGGATGCCCTATTACGGAAAAGGGGCTGAACATGGTTGAACTGGCAGAAGAATTCCTTTTAGATGAGGGATTTTCAGGCATACGCGTCAGGCACCACGGGGCTGTTGCGAGGGTGGAGGTGGACCCGTTGGATCTGGAGAAGATGGTACGTGAGGACACGAGGAAGGCCGTCATGGAGACCTTCCGCAGGATCGGTTTTGAGCACGTTGCCCTCGACCTGGAGGGCTATGTGTCCGGGAAAATGAACCGGGGGATTGAGGAATTCAGGGATTGAGGGATTGAAGAATTCAGGAATTAGGAATTGAGGAATTGAGGGATTGGGGAGGCGCATAGGAACAGTTTGACCCCCTGAACTGGGAACAGGGCCGTAAAAAAAAGGATGCCCTTCCGGGCATCCTGTTAAAGATAGAAGGGGCATGCCTATTTCAAAAGATCCGCTGCTGTGGCTTCCTGGCGATAGGTGCTCTTGATGAGGTCATTAATGAATCCCTCCATATCCCTGACCGCATCGGCTCGGATGGTGAATTTGTCGATGCCGGATCGGTCTTTCACGAGCCTCAATCCGTACTCAAGCCGCTTTGCCAGTTGAAAGGTCAGAGGACCGGGCTCATGGCCGGTCCGGATGGCCTCGCCGATAATCTCATCCACAGCGCTTTCATCAAACGCCAAGGTTACCTCAAGCTTTTCCATGAGCGCGGCCTCTTCCAGCTTGACCTGATCGTACATGGCGCTGAAATCTTCAATAGCCGTATCGATGTCGGTGATGTTGATCAGGTATAACTCGGCGATAAGGTCCATCCTCTCCGAATAGATATCCAGCCCGCACCGGTTGCTGAGGCTTTCTGCACGCTCTGAAAGATATCCTTTGATTCTTTCGTGCTCATTCTGTCTCCCCCTTTCGTAACGTTCCGCCCGTTCCGGATCATCGGGGTTATCGAGCAGCATCCTGAGCTGGACCTCCGGTTGCTCCACTACGTCTCGCGTCACTATGAATTTCCGAATGGACGACGAGGGAAGTTTCTTTTCAAACGGGATCAGGACCTTTTCCATGGCGCTCACCAGCCCCCTTGCCCCGGTCTTTTCCTCGGCGGCCATTTCCGCAATCAGCGACAATGCCTCGTCTTCAAACTTGATGTCGATGCCGTAGGCCCTGAAATCGATCCGCTTGCTGAGAATAATGGGATTATTGGGATTCTTGAGGATCTCGAGGAGGTCCTCCTTGGTGAGTTCATCGAAGACCACCACCACCGGGAGCCGGCCCACAAACTCGGACTCGAAACCAAACTCTACCAGGTCCTGGGCCCGCACCTCTTTGAGAATCTCCCAGGGGACCTCGGCCGGTCTCACATCGGCCTCGAATCCGATCCCCTGTTTCTGGAGTCGTCTTTTGATGATCTCCGCCAGGTCACCAAAGGCGCCGCTCATGATAAAGAGGATATTCTTGGTGTTGACGACCCTTTTTTCGCGCTTCCCGGTACGCCGGTAATGCTCAATGGCCTGAATTTGCGAAATGGGGTCGTGGGGGACCTTGAGGTCCACATCGGTGTCTTCCATCGGCTTGAGGAGGGCCCTCTGTACGCCGGTCCTGGAAATATCGTGACCGATCAGGTTCTGGGATGAAGCGATCTTGTCAACCTCATCGATATAGATAATCCCGTTTTCCGCCAGGTCGATGTTTTCATTGGCCTCGTAAACGAGGTCCCGGACCAGGTCTTCCACATCCCCGCCCACGTAGCCGGTTTCGCTGAACTTGGTGGCATCCCCCTTCACAAAAGGGACCCCCAATTTCTGGGCGATCAGTTTGATAATATACGTCTTGCCGACGCCGGTAGGCCCGATCATCAGGACATTGTTTTTGATCATGCCCACGCCGGACCTTTTCTTTTCGCCGGCATTTCTCTCGCTGTTGAACTTAATCCTGTTGAAATGAGTGCATACCTTGGTGGCCAGGACCCCTTTGACCTGGTCCTGCTTCACCACGAAGCCGTCCAAATAAGACGCCAGATCCTCAGGCAGCATATCAAAGTGGGTAGCTGCCCCTTCGGCCCGGCCTCGGTCCTGACCATCGCCGAGGGCCTCATCCTTCTTGGGTATGACAAATGGGGAGATAATCTTGATCCGGTTGCCATATTTCTTGGTGAGATAGTCACTCAGCTCCTTTTCAAGTTCCCTCTGATTCGGTATCCTTCCGGCATCGTTTCTCTCTGTTGCAAATACGCCTTCCTTTTCCATGTGTTAGACTCCTTGTGATCAGCGATTCCAAGATGGGGCGTCTTCAGAAATCGTCCATCATTAGAATAGCTGCCTTGTGATCAATAATGGATTAATATACTCATTCGCCCCCCGATTTCAAGCGCAATGACCGCAAAGCGATCCGCAGAGCCTTTCTGCAAAGAGCTTCGGTTTGCAGGGTCAGGAAGGATTCCTCGCAAAGAATCTGTTGAAATTATGTGGCGTTTGTGACATGCTGACAATTATCTGTTTAATACGGAGGCCGCCTTCGAAAACCCCTGTGAGCGTCACCGATATCGGGTATAGGGGCACATTTCCTAATGGCAGCGAGTGAAGACATCGCAAGGATTCTTGAAGGGAATATCGAGTTTTTCCCGGAAAGCAGGTAGTGACCCATGACCTTCAGGCTGGAAATCAGGCTGAAAGATGAGCTGATGGATGCCGAGGGCGCCAATGTCCGGCGCAAGGCAAGGGAGTATTTCGGATTTGGCGTGGAGGGCATTCGGATCATTCGAGTCTTGACCATCGACGTACACCTGAAGCCGGACCAACTGACCCAGATCCAGACCGAGATCTTTACCAATCCGGTCACGGAAGTCTCCTCCTATGCCCCCATGGCCCGCGATTTTGACTGGCTCATATGGATCGGCTTCCGCCCCGGAGTCAGGGATACGGCAGGGAGCACGGCCAGGGAGGCAATAGAAGACCTCCTGGGCCTCCCATTCAAGCCGGAAGAGGCCATCTATACCTCAAAATTGTATGAGATTCGGGGCGATCTGAACGAACAGCAGGTCCGCCGGATTGCAGGCGATCTGCTGGCCAATGAGGTGATTCAGCAGTGGAAGATATTTTCTCCGAACGAGTGGCGTCCCGATGAGGGCATCGGGTTTCCGGTCCCAAAGGTCATCCTTGACCACGAACCCGAGGTCAACACCCTCTCGATTCAGAGCGACGCGGAACTGAAACGGATCTCCCTTGAACGAAATCTCGCCCTTCAGGCAAGGGACATCCCGGTGATCCGGTCCTATTTTCTGAGAGAAGATATCCGAAATAAAAGGGAGGAGGTTGGTCTCGATCTCCCCACGGATGTGGAATTGGAATATATCTCCCAGGCCCGCAGCGACCACTGCAATCACAACACCTTC
>Ga0172375_10012672_pt1 | contig 10549 bp, 5 predicted proteins | sample LakKiv1m_FD_114537 | JGI IMG/M metagenome (GOLD analysis project Ga0172375, IMG submission 114537) | Freshwater microbial communities from Kabuno Bay, South-Kivu, Congo - kab_092012_11.1m | ecosystem: Environmental > Aquatic > Freshwater > Lake | place: Democratic Republic of the Congo...
CAGACGGTTGGCAAGGCACTCGACGGCATCAAGGCGGTCTGGAAAGTGAACGATGGCAATTGGCACCGGGTGAACTGGAATCTCCGCCAGATGGTGGCGGAGCGCATCGGCCCCGGGGTGACGGCCATCAACAATCTTATCGTCGGATCCTGGGTGCCCGGCTCCGAACCCGCGGTGATCGAATTCCAACGCGTCGCCTTCGGCATCGACAACCGCCTGGACGGCCAGGAACAGTGACCGTCACGTCTTGTAAACTCTCAAGCGATTGATAAGGAAGGCTCAATATGATGCCAAAAACAGCAATCAGGCCAATTTGCCTTGTGTTCTCTTTGTCGCTGATTCCTCTTCTGGCGTTTGCCGGAGACTCATCGCGCACACGTCTTCGTATGGATAACAACTGGCGATTCAACTTGGGGGATTCCTATATGCCCGTTCCTTCAAACGCGCCTATGCTCAAGGCGTGGAGCTGGAAAATGGCCGAGGCCAGGATTTCAAAGGCGCCTGAAACCTTGACCAGCGACATCTTGTCGGCTGAACACTGGAACCCCATATCGGTGCCTTCCGGCGATGTTTTCGGCACGAAACCCAATTTCGCCTGGTTCAAGAGTCTCATCACTGAACTGCCGAAAACGAGTCCGGATGAGGTTCCCGCGCTGTATTTCGGGGGTGTTGACGACAATGCCGTTGTCTATCTGAATGGCAAGAGAATTGCGCGTCATCAAGGCTGTGGAGAGCCTTTTGACATATCGCTTGAGAGCGCCCGGCTGAACAAGCAGGCAACCAATGAAATCGTGGTTCTGGTTGAAAACACAGGCGGTGGAGGCGGCATCGGAAGCGCGGTTTACCTTCATGCCTTGTCGCGCAAAGCCTTTGTTCCGCCACCTGCCCAGGATAATTATGACGCTTCGAAATGGCGTGCCGTGCGCCTGCCGCACGATTATGTGATAGAAGGTGAATTTTCGGAGAAAGGGTCTAACTCGGGGCTCGTCAAGCCCAGGGGGTGGTATAGGCGCGAATTTGACTTGCCGACGGATTGGCGGGGGAAGACCTTATGGCTCGACTTTGACGGCCTGTTCCGCGATTCCAAGGTGTGGCTTAATGGTCAGTATTTGGGCAACCACAAAAGCGGATATATCGGGGTTTCCTACGATATTTCCAAGTCAGCCAACTATGGGGGCAGGAATATCCTGGCCGTTCATCTTGACCCCAGCGCGCATGAAGGCTGGTGGTACGAGGGCGGGGGGATCTACCGCCATGTATGGTTAAATGTTGCAAACGCGCTGCATATCACGCCACAGAGCCTGTTTGTCAAACCCAGGGTTGAAGATCCCCAGGCCGACAGGCCAACGGCCAAACTTGAGATCTTGGCCAGTGTGAGAAATGATGGCGACAAGGCGCAGACCTGCAAAGCGCTGTTTGATGTCGTGGACCCCTCTGGAAAAGTGGCGGCTACACTGTCTTCGCAACTGGATAACGTGCAGCCGGGCGAGACGAGAGACCTTGCCCTCAACGCAGGCATTGCCAATGCGCGGCTTTGGTCCATCGAAAAGCCGAACCTGTACAAGCTGGTTGCGAGGATCGAGCAGCGTTCCGAAATTGTCGATGAAGCGTGGGCGAGCTTTGGTTTGCGGACCCTCCGCTTCGACCCGGATGAAGGTTTCTTCCTGAATGAGAAACATGTGAAAATCAAGGGCACCTGCAACCACATGGACTTTGCCGGGATCGGTGTTGCCTTGGCGGACAATTTCCACGAATGGCGTATCCGAAAACTTCAGGAGGTGGGTTGTAATGCCTGGCGGACGTCTCATAACCCTGTTAATCCCGAAATGCTCGATGCGTGCGACAGGCTCGGCATGCTGGTGTTGAACGAAACCCGCCACTTCGGCGACGCCCAAGGCATGAAAACCCCGCTCGGAACCCCTTGTGACGACTTGAGCGAGTTGATCTCGATGGTGCGTCGCGACAGGAATCATCCAAGCGTCATTGCCTGGTCAATTGCCAATGAAGAGGTGAAGATTGAAAATACTCCTGAAGGCGAAAACATCGGGCAGGCTATGAAGGATATCATCTATCAACTGGATGGGACGCGACCTGTCACGGCGGGCGTTGTCGAGCATTTTGCGGGATATCCGAAGCTGTCAAAAGTATTGGACATTGAAGGGTTCAATTACGGGCCTCCGCAAAATTATGACCGCTATCGTACGTTGCACCCGAAGACGCCGCAGCTCGCCACCGAGATTACCAGTGCGCTCGCGACCCGCGGCGAATATGCATGCGAGCCGTTCTTCATCAAGAAGTCGGACTTGGTCCACTTGCCTCTGGAGTTCTGGGGCGACGAGAAACGCGGTTTCATGAATGGCCTGGGGCTGAGTTCGGATCGGGGTCACGCAACAAGCACGTCGTGGAAGCCGGTTGCGGAACGTCCTTTTGTGGCGGGCGGGTTTGTGTGGACAGGCTTCGACTACAAGGGGGAATGTCACCCCTTCGCGTGGCCCAACATCAGTTCGCAATTCGGATTCATGGATACATGCGGGTTTCCGAAAGACGACTATTACTATTACAAGGCGTGGTGGGGGAATGAACCTTGTGTCCAGATTGTTCCCCATTGGAACTGGCCCAAGGACAAAGGTGTCGTCAAGGTCATGGTCCACGGCAATTGCGAACGCGTTGAGCTGTTTCTGAACGGGAAAAGTCTGGGCATGAAAGACATGCCGCGTTATCTGTATTTGTCCTGGGATGTCAATTATGCTCCGGGCACGCTTGAGGCAAAGGGCTATAATGGCGCGAAACGGGTTGCGACTTCAAAAGTCGAGACGGTCGGGGACGCCCGGAAATTGTCGCTCTCCGCCACGCCGCTTGAGTTCGTCGCCGACAATCAAAGCCAATATCCCATCGCGGTTTCGGTCCTGGATTCGCAAGGGCGTGTTGTTGTCGGTGCCGATAACGAAATCGAATTCTCGGTCATTGGCAACGCGCGTATCGCGGGTGTCGGCAATGGCGATCCCTCCAGCCACGAACCGGATAAATCGAACAGGCGCAAGGCGTTTCACGGCTTGTGCATGGTGATCATCGAGGCCACCGGCGAGCCCGGCAAGATCATTGTAAGAGCGGAGTCGGGAAACTTGAAGAGTGCGGACTTGAAGTTGCGCTCGAGGCCGTCGGGAATCAAGGAATTGAAGTAATCGTTGCTGCATCTAAATACTGCTGAAAAGCTGATTATGGAGGGCGTCGGTATCTTATGAAAAAGTGGATCATGTTCATGCTGCTATGCGGTACGGCTTTTGCCGCTGATGCTCAGAATCTGGATCAAAGCTTTATCAAACCGCCCGCATCCGCCCGCCCCTGGGTTTACTGGTGGTGGAATGGGCGCGTGTCCAGGGAGAGTATCACGCGTGACCTGGAGGCTCTCAAGACGAAAGGCGTCGGTGGAATGATGCTCTACCATTGTGATGACGGACTGCTGCCCGATGCGGTCTTTGGCAAGACGAAAGCGGTGTGGAGCCCGGAATGGATGGACATGGTGCGGTATGCGGACGGCGAAGCGAAACGCCTGGGACTGGGATTCATCGTCAATTACACCGCGAGTTCAACCGGGGCCGGCGGGCCGTGGATCGACGTCGAGCATTCGGGCCAGATCATTGTTTGGTCGGGGATCCAAGTCCATGGCGACGCGGCCGTCGAAGTCGCCCTGCCGCAGCCCGAAGTGCGCGAGAAGTTCTATCGCGATGTGGCGGTGGTGGCGTATCCCGTTCGCGGGGTGTGTGACCGGATGCGGCTGGCCTCACCGGCAATCAAGGCGTCGAGCCAGGAATTTGTGGATGCCTGCGAGCCGGAGGCGATGTTTGACAGCGACGGCGCATCGTACTGGTCGTCCAGCGCGGGGCGCGCGGGCGGTGAATTTGTGGATTTGTCGTTTCCCAAACCGTTTGTTGCGGAATCGGTTTACATCTTGCCGCGCAATGGCTGGACTCCTGGTGTTGTAGACCTTTTCGTCTCCGAAGATGGAAAGAACTATCGCGCGGTTGCGAAGCAAACGATGCCTCCGAACCAGCCGTTGGTGATGGCGATTCCCTCAACCACCAGCCGCTGGTTCCGGGTGGCGTTTCCATCGTCGCAGTCAGCGGATGGCCGCGTGGGCATTGCCGAACTGCGCTTGCTCGTGGCAGGGGAGGATCCCGGCAGAGTGGTGAAGCTGGGGCAGTTCGCCGAACAAATCGCCACTCATGCCCATAGCCCGTCCGGCTTGTCGGCGATGTGGCGGGGTGGTGACCTGAGCGGGGGGCGCGCTCCTGACCTGTCGCTTTCGCAGGTCGTGGACCTGACGGCGTTCATGGATAAGCAGGGCGGGTTGCGCTGGGACGCGCCGCCGGGTGACTGGGAGATTCTGCGTTTCGGCAGGACCAGTCTCGGGGAACGCGCGCGGGTGGGCGGTTCTGACAAGGCGTACCAGGTGGATTATCTCGATCCGGCGACGATGCAGACGCATTTTACACAGGGAATCGATCCTCTGCTGAAGGGCATAGGACATGAACGCGGCTCGGCGCTGTTTGCGCTGCACGAGGACAGTTTCGAGATGCCATTCAATCGCTGGACCGGAGCGTTCGCTTCGGAATTCAGAAAGCGGCGCGGTTACGATCTCACACTCTGGCTGCCGGCGCTGGCGGGGCGCATCGTGGAAAGCCAGGGGGCGAGCGAACGGTTCCTGTGGGACTACCGCCGAACCATAGCCGATCTTTACGTCACGCATTGGGAAACGGCGCGGGAGGAGTGCCACCGGCGCGGCTTGAAATTCGAGTCCGAGGCGGCCGGCCCGTCACCCTATTGTTTCGATGCGTTGGCGCAGCTTGGACGGGCGGACATCCCGATGGGCGAGTTCTGGTCGGGCATCTATCGGCCGGGCGTACCGGTGGACATGCAGCGTCGCGGGTGCTGGGACTCTCCGGCGTGCGAAACGATCCGGCAAACGGCCTCGGCGGCGCACCTCTACGGCAAGCCCCTCGTTGCCGCGGAGTCCTTCACCGGCTACAGCCGGCCGTTTGTGCTGGATCCGTATGACGTGAAGGCCTTTGGCGACCGTGCGTTGTGCGACGGCCTGAACCGCTTTGTCATCCATCTGTTCATGACGCAGCCAATGGAAGAGTTCAACGGCAAACCGGTGGTGGTGCGTCTCCATGCTTTCGATTACAATCGCCGTACAACCTGGTTCGAACAATCGCGGTTCTGGACCGACTACCTGGCCCGTTGCTGTGCGATGCTTCAGTCCGGCAAACCGGTCGCCGATGTCTGTTGTTTCCTGGGTGAAGGCGCGCCGGCCTTGGTGCCCCAGCGCGAGTTCATGTTTCCGCAGATCCCGGCGGGCTACGACTACGACGCGTGCAATGCCGAATCTCTGCTTCGCGCCAGTGTGCGTGATGGCCGCATCACGTTTCCTTCCGGGGCAAGTTACGCGCTGCTGACACTGCCGCCGGAACAGCGATCGATGACACCTGGAATGCTGCGACATTTGCGCGACCTGGTCCGCGCTGGGGCGACCGTGCTCGGACAAAAAACGCGTTACAGTCCGTCGCTATCGGAACGTGAGACCGCTGACCGCAAGGTCCGTGAACTCGCCGACGAACTCTGGGGCGAAACAACTGATGCCGCTGGAGAACATTCGTTCGGCCGTGGCCGGGTAATCTGGGGTAAGCCCCTGGCGGAGGTCCTGGCGGCTGTGTCGTGCCCGCCGGCGTTCACGGCGCAGGGCGTTACCTCCGTGCTCTTCGTTCAACGCAGGACCAAGGACGCCGATATTTTCTTTCTTTCCAATCAAGCTACGAACGAAGTGCAGTTCACAGGTATCTTCCGTACCACCGCCGGCATGAAGCCCGAACTTTGGGATCCCGCCACGGGCCGCCGCGTGAAGCCCGCAACCTGGAAATCCAATCCGGCATCCGTCGAGATTCCCCTGCAACTCGATCCTCGTGGTTCGGTGTTTGTCGTGTTGCGGCAAGAGCCATCAGAGAGTTGCGAGGGTGCCAGTCCGAGAGTGGCCGCAAATGAGCCTGCTCTCGACCTTTCGACAGAGTGGGAGATCTCCTTTGACGCGCTGAGGCGAAAACAGAGATTCGAGAAGCTGGTTTCATGGACCACACTTCCCGAAGAGGAATTGCGTTGTTTCTCCGGTACGGCAACCTACCGCAAACGTTTTCGCTGGTCCTCGTCCGCCCGGCGCGTGGAGTTGGATTTGGGCGCGGTGAAGAATATAGCAGAGGTTACATTCAACGGCAGCGCACTTGGAGTCTTGTGGAAGCCGCCATTTCGCGTGGATGTGACCCAGGCGTTGAAGCCGGGTGAGAACGAGTTGGAAGTGCGCGTGACCAACCTGCTGGTCAACCGTATCACTGGCGACTTCGCGTTGCCGCCGAATCAGCGTCACCTCCACGTTTTTGGTGCGATCGAGCAATACCGTGCCGGCGCGGAGGCGGATGGCCTGTTGCCCTCGGGCATCCTCGGGCCGGTGACGGTGCGGGGAATGACGACGGAGTAGTGAGAGATGAATGTTTTCAGACAGATTCACGAACCTGCTCAACTTCGCGATGTGGGACGACAGCGCCATTTGTATCGAGAACGGCGGCCATGTGGTCGCGACGGATATCGGCGATTTGTATGACATCCATCCGTGGAACAAGTTCGACGTGGGCGAACGGCTGGCTCGCTGGGCCTTGCGCGATGTTTATGGCGACACGAAGGTCGTGGTCTCCGGGACGCTCTACAAGACGATGACGGTCGAAGGCGACAAGATGCGCATCAGTTTCGAGTATGCCGAGAGCGGACTGATGGTCGGCAAGAAGACGGGCAAGGCGCCTGTGGAGGAGCTGAAGGACGGCAAGGTGGGCGGATTCGCGATCGGCGGAAAGGATGGGAAATGGGCCTGGGCCGAGGCGGTCATTGACGGGCAGACCATCGCGGTCTCCTCGCCTGATATCAAGGAGCCGGTCGCGGTGCGTTACGCCTTCTCGAACAATCCCGTGAAGGCGAACCTCTACAACAAGGCGGGCTTGCCAGCGTCGCCCTTCACCACCGAGAAGATCAAGTGAGCCTGTTGCGACACGTGAGGCTCTTGCGGATTATGAAAGCTCAAATGCTTGGCATTCCTGTTTCCGTTTCACATAAGTGGTTGAAACCGATGAAAATGAACACTTTCCTGGCGGTCACGGGGGTTCTGTCCTGCCTCTGGGGCTGTTTTCCATCCGCGGCCGACGACAAGACGAACGCGCCGCAACAGGCACTGGGGGAACCCTTTTGGAATTCAAAGGTGATGGCCAACGAGCCGATCCTTTTCATTCAGGCAGAAGGCAAGCCCGTCGCCGCGGGGAAACTTCTGTTCATCCCCACATCGAAGCCAACAGTCAAGCACCCGGATCTCGTGATGACGTATGAAGAGGGGAAGGACTACGTTTGGAAAGCGGGGACGGATACGATTGAACTCACGTCCACTTCCCGAATCCCGTTCAAAACTAGCGCCGAGATGCGACCAGCCACGGGCGGCCTTGGCGGCAGACTTTTCTCGGAAGGTCATTATTTCCATGATCTGCAGGTCCAGGTCTCTTATGAACATGAGGATGTATGGGCCTGGCGACCCGCGCCGCCCGCCCGGTCCCTCACCCGCAGCCTGGCCAAACTGAAGGGGAAGAAACACTTCAGGATGGTGGCGATGGGAGACAGCATTACCGAAGGCTATAACGCCTCCGGTTTTAAAAAGGTTTGGGCGCCGCCTTATCAACCCTGCTATGCGCAATTGGTCGCCAACACCCTGCAGCAGCGTTATGGCGCCCCGGTGACTCTGCTCAACCTGGGGGTGGCCGGGTCACGTGCCGGCTTGGGCTTTACTCAAATCGACCGGGTAAAGACCAATAACCCGGACCTGGTTACGATTGCCTTTGGCATGAATCATGGCGATTCCGGCCCGGATTTTGAGACCGTCATGCGGAAACTGCTGGCCGCCGTTCAGGCCGCCGTTCCTGACGCGGATGTCATCCTGGTAGCCCCCATGACCTCGGCCCCTGCACAGGGCAAGGTGGCGGATAAGTTCCTTGCCTATCGGGATGCCTTTCGAAACATGGAAACACAGAATGTTGCCGTCGCCGATGTGACCAGGCCCTTTGTCGAATTGCTCAAGCGGAAGGAGTTCTCCGACCTCAGCGGCAACAACATCAATCACCCGAACGATTTCACGCACCGCCTCTATGCCCAGGTCATCTGCCAACTCCTTCTTTCTGCTGAAGACACGTCGCCCCCGTCACCGGTTCCCAATTCGGGACGCGCGACGGCGGCCTCCATCGACCTGTACCCATGAATTCTGGTGAGGAGCCATAAGAAAGGGAGACTGACATGAGGACATTGAAGAATAAATCAAGAGGCGTGAGCATGAACAAAGGGGTCGAGCGGTTATTCATGGTTGGGTTGCCTGCGTTGTTGTTGTCCTGTGCCCATGCGGTGGAGATTCATGTGGCAACGACGGGTGTTGATGCCAATGCCGGAACGGCGGCGGCGCCGTTGCGCACGATTCAGCGCGCGGCGGATCTGGCCCAGCCGGGGGACACGATTACCGTTCATGCCGGCACCTACCGCGAACGTGTCAACCCGCCGCGGGGCGGCGAATCCGATGCGAAGCGGATTGTCTATCAGGCGGCCCCGGGCGAGAAGGTCGAGATCAAGGGGTCGGAAGTCGTCAGGAACTGGGAACGGGTCAAAGGCGATGTCTGGAAGGTGACCTTGCCCAATTCGTTCTTTGGCAGTTTCAATCCCTACAGTGACTTGATTTATGGCGATTGGTTTGGTGCCAAGAAACGCCAGCATCACACGGGAGCCGTCTATCTGAATGGGGAATGGCTTGTCGAGGCTGCCTCCATTGGTGAGTTGCTCGATCCGGAGGCCAAGCCCAAGGGCAAGGAGGAATTGCGGAGCACGAGCAGCGCGCGACCGGGAGCGCGTGACGACCTGAAGTGGTTTGCCCTGGTCAATACCGACCGGACCACGATCTGGGCGCAGTTCAAGGGGGTTGACCCCAACAAGGAAGAGGTTGAGATCAACGCGCGCCGGACGGTTTTCTATCCAGACATGCCCGGCCGAAACTACATCACGGTGCGCGGATTTGCCCTGCGGCACGCGGCCACGCCCTGGGCGCCACCGACCTCGGAACAGGTGGGGCTGATCGGGACGCACTGGAGCCGAGGATGGATCATTGAGGAAAACGATATCAGCCACTCGGTTTGTACCGCGATCACGCTTGGCAAATATGGCGATGAATGGGACAATCAATCGGCCGATAGTGCCGAAGGGTATGTCAAGACGATCGAGCGCGGTTTCGCGAACGGGTGGAACAAGGCGACCGTCGGCCATCATGTGGTGCGGAACAACACCATTGCGCATTGCGAGCAGGCGGGAATTGTCGGCAGTTTAGGCGCGGTATTCAGCACCGTCACCGCCAACACCATTCACGACATCCATGTGCGCAGGCTCTTCGGCGGTGCGGAAATGGCGGGGATCAAGTTTCACGGAGCGATCGATACTGAAATCAGCCGCAACCACATCCACAGCTCCTGCCTGGGTATCTGGTTGGACTGGATGGCTCAGGGGACCCGGGTGATGGCCAACCTCTTGCATGACAATGGCGAGGATTTGTTCACCGAAGTCAATCACGGACCGATTCTGGTGGCCAACAACATCTTCTTGTCTGCGCGCAACTTGGCGTCCAATTCACGTGGGGCCGCGTATGTACACAATCTGTTTGCAGGGGCTGTCGTGCAGAATTTACTTGATCGGCGTCTGACGCCCTTTTTGAAGCCGCATACGACGGAGGTTGTGGCGTTGCATGAGAATCCACCGGGCGACCATCGCTTCTACAACAACGTGTTCGTCGGCCGTGGAGACATGAGTACCTTTGACCGGGCCGTGTTGCCCATGCAGGCGGATGGGAATGTCTTTTTCAAGGGGACGAAACCGTGCAAGCAGGAGTCCGCTCCTCAACTCCATGCGACCTTCGATCCCGACGCCCATCTGGTCGAGAAGGATGGGGCCACGTATCTTGCCCTGACGTTGCCCGCCGACTGGTCCGGCGTGCGGACGCGTCCGCTGGTCACGACCGACCTTCTGGGCAAGACGGCCATCTCGCAAGTTTCATTCGAGCAGTCGGATGGCCAACCCCTGCGTGTGGATACAGACTATTTCGGCCGGAGTCGCAATGTGGCGAACCCGACGCCGGGCCCGTTTGAGGCGCTCGGAACCGGCACTCTGAATTTGAAAATTCGGGAATGACGGCATGAGAAAATCAACAGGTTTATTGGCCCTGCTGGCAGGATTGGCGTTGACGACGGGACAGGCCGCGGCCACCACGCTTGACCCCGGCCAGCCGGGTAGTTCCGTTGGAAAACTGGCGGTGGAGGATCTCCAACTCTATTGGCCCAAACTGTTTCGCGAGCCGCTGAGCGTCGCTGCCGGCCCCGCGGATATCATCGCCGGTACGCCCGCATCCAACCCTGCGATCCGGCTTGCCTGTGAGCAGAAGCGC
>Ga0172375_10012674_pt1 | contig 10547 bp, 10 predicted proteins | sample LakKiv1m_FD_114537 | JGI IMG/M metagenome (GOLD analysis project Ga0172375, IMG submission 114537) | Freshwater microbial communities from Kabuno Bay, South-Kivu, Congo - kab_092012_11.1m | ecosystem: Environmental > Aquatic > Freshwater > Lake | place: Democratic Republic of the Congo...
CGCCGCACCCACGGACTGATATTTCAGCAAGATGACAAAAACTAAAATAAAAAACAAATTAAGAACGGCCTTCATGAGCGTGATAAAGCCATAGGCCTTTATTTTATTAATGCCAAGAAGAAAGTTGTCCGAATTGGTCAAAAATATTCCCGTAGGTATCGTAAGGATTGCGATAATATAGAACAAAGAGTTTGCTCCTTGAAAGATCGTCTGCCTAAAGAAAAAAAATACAATCGAGGAGATGACAATACCGATTGCTGAGGTTGTCAGAGACAGTTTAAGGAGATCTCTGAGTATTCGGCGAGTATTACTTGAGTATTTTGCGGCAAAATAAGACGCTGAACTGTTGAGTGAAAGATTGGATACGATGATCAAAATAGAACAAAACGATATAAATAAAGTGTAGATTCCTTTGTGATAGGGGCCGAGAATTCTGGTAGCGAAAAAGGCCGTGAAAATATAAATCACCGATGCGGCTATATTCGCGGCAGAGGTGATTATAGCGTCTTTAGATATCCTCAATGCGGGTCATTATTTTAATTATCTCTTTCGAAACAATTTCTGATGATATCTCGCTAACCGGCCTGAAAATAAAGTTCTTTTTATAATTTTTATATAAAACCGCTCGTTTTGATTTGATCAAGTCGGGCCATTCGGTGTCCTCACGGAGAATAATACATGGTTTACCCAGCCAGCATGCCTCTTTTTGCATCCCGCCCGAATCAGTCAAAACCATTTTACTGTAATGCATTAGCGAAATTGTTTCTGGATACGTTTGAGCCTCGAGTTTGACTATGTTCTTCGGAAGGTGGAAACCAAACTGCGCGAACCTCTTTTTGGTTCGTGGATGCATCAAAAAAACGACTTGGTTTTGGGCAAAATTTTTAGAGATGAAATCAAAAATCTCGCAGATCCTAGATCGATCGTCAACATTTTCTGCCCTGTGAAGAGTCAGCAGAATATATTCGCCATCGATAGATCTCTTGGGTAAATCTTTTTTTATGGCCGCCAAACTATCTTTCATAATATCACCCAGTTGCATTATCGACTGGGTTATATTTGAAATTTGGTTTGAGCTAACGATATTTTCTTTATTTAAATTTTCCGTTGCATTCGCATTGGGTGTAATTAATACATTGCTTAAATGGTCAACCAGTATCCTATTAATTTCCTCCTCCATTCCTCTGTTTCGCGATCTGATACCGGCCTCAACATGAACTAAAATTTTTTTGGCTTTATTGGCGGCAATTGCCCCTGCCAATGTCGTTGTCATGTCGCCGAAAACAATGACAGTGTTAACATCCTGTTCGCAAAAAATTTTGTAAAGTTCTTTTATTAGGTATGAGATTTGAAAGGCGGACTGCTTGTGGGGTGGCCTTAGCAGTAGACCGGGTTTTCTAATATTTAGAGATTCATAAATCGCGCTAGAAAGATTCTTGCTAAAATGTTGGCCGCTATCTATCGTTAGGATGTTTTTATGCTGGGCATTCGCTTCCCTGATGATGGGGAAGGCTTTGATAATTTGTGGACGCCCGCCAATTAGGATTGCAGTCTTTTTCATAGGATTTGTTTATAAAAATCTTCTAAAGAACGTAATGATTTATTTATATCAAATTTTGAGACATTTTTAATAGACTCGCCGGAGAGTCGATTTCGAAGATCTCGATCTAAATAGATCTGGGTTAATTTCTTTTGAAAATCGTCGCTATTATCAATTTCAAATATTTCAGTTTTGTCGGTTGCGATTGTGGAGGCGCTACTGAAATTACTAATTAGTATTGGTAACCCGCAGGCCATTGCTTCGATGACGGTAAGCGGCAACCCTTCGTATTTTGAGCAGAGCACGTAGAGATCATACTTCGGATAGATTTTCTCAATATTTCGAGTTGGATTTAAGATTTTTATCGAACGATTTGGACCCGACAAAGCTATTATCTCACTTTTGAGCCGTCCTTCCCCGATTATTGTAAGACGACTGTTGGGATATAGTTTATTAAATTTTATAAATTCACTAATTAGGAAGCGATGGTTCTTTTGAGGATAAAAGCGGGCAACATTCAAAATCTGGAAATTTTCACGCTTGTGATGCTTCGTATCTTTGACCTTGAACTTAGGGTCGATCCAATTATTAATCTGCGCCGTTACCTTCGGCATGAATTTGGTGTTTATTGTGCTTGAAACACTGATCGTTTTTATTCCAAAGAGCTTTATCATGGTCCTATATTTTAGTTGATCAAAACGACTAATTGCATTGTCAAAATCAAGGTGAAGAGTGATGACGAGGGTAAATTTCGATAAAAATGTTAATGGTATCAGGTATTTAAGGTTGTAGAGGGAATGTATGTGTACAATATCTATTTTTTCACTCTTAATAATTTTCAATACTTGCCCAAAAATATTTGCGGAAAAGCCCGGGCCCTTGCCCAAAAACGACATTTGTTTCAGTTCTTCGGGACTAAAATATACAGTATTTTCTTTTTTAGAGAAAACACATAACCTGAGGTCAAACAGATCTTTGTTGATGTTTCGAAAAATATCGAAAACGATTCTTTCAGCCCCGCCGGCATTGAGCGTTGAAACAATATGCAGAACCTTAATTTTCTTTATTTGATTCAAGAATCTCCTGCAGCGATTTATCTTTGAGAATCTTTTGTGTTTTTTCAACCCCTGGAATAACGCAACTGCCACCTATTTTCCCAGAAGGAGGATAGAGTAACGGTTGGATGAACTGTTCTTGCTTGAGCTTTTTATAGCCGTCATTATAAAGCTTGGAGAACATTGTATATGACTCCTCATATTTGGTTCCCGTTTTCTTGCATAGTTTTTCGCAATACTTAGCAAAGTGAATCTGTAGGGCAAACCTAGAAAGCGATATTAATTTTGCTAGTTCTGTTGTCTTAGAGCTGGAATAAAACTCAAGCTTGAAATACTCGGTCAAATATTTCTTTGCCAATTTCTGTGCTGTTTTATTGTTGGCACCGATCGCCTTTCTAAAGACTTTGATCTGTCTGTAAAGGTCGTTGTGTTGACCGAGGATGGGGGAGTGAACTGCATTCGTGCCTAGTTTCTGGGTTACTCCCATTTCTACGGTAGAATGATTGACGATCAATTTTGGTCGATATTGTTTTTTGTAGCGATCTATAGTTTTTATAAAAGACCTGCTGTATGGAATAACTATATGCAATACATCTATGCGTTGGTTTTTAGAAACCGGCAAACGACTTTTTATTTTGGTGTTCGCGTCATACCAAAACAATTCAACTTTTCTCTCAAGTATTTTTTTGATCGCCGAGCCAACTTCTCCTACGCCCAAAATAAAATGAATTTGTTTTTTCATTACAGAGCTAGCAAAACAAAATATCTTAAAAAAATCAATTTTTGACAGCTTCTAAGTAGAGAATCTTTTTTTTCTGATCCATCCATATTTCATCTTCTATGCGAAAATTTTCTTTCAATATTTTCATCAGGATTGGTTTTTTGATGTCACCAATGTGGGGTGAAATTGGTTTGCTCTGATGCGATATAATCGTGATTATTCTTAACCGCCCGCGTTTTTTAAGAGTCCTGAAGGATTCGCTCAATACTTTTTCGGGATTTTCGATATGATCGAGCGTTGAGTTTATTGTCACTTCGTCAAACACATTAGACTTGAGGGGCAGGGATTCGCCGACACCTTCAATTAAATAAGAACGCCCGTATCGCTTTATAACTCGAAAAGCAGATTTTCTGATCATCGGGTCAATGCCGACAAAATATTTATCATTTTGGTTATTCCAATATTTTATAAACCACATCGAACCCGTTCCGATATCAAGCACATTCCACTTAAGTGGTCTTTTTGGCAAAGTGCGGTCGTATATCTCAACAAGCCCTTGGTTTTTCTTTCTATAGAAGAACGATAAGGCACACCATAACTTGAAGATAAGCTGAAAGAAAGTCCACTTGAGACTCTTCCTTTTCTTTTTTTAAAAATAAAAAACACGCGGTCCGGCGTGATATTTGTCAAAGAAGTTCTCCTCTAGTAGCGATTTGAAACTCATTTCAATAGAAGTTTGTTTTGGTCGGGCCAGCGAGACTCGAACTCGCGACCTCAGGACCCCCAGCCCTGCGCGCTACCAACTGCGCTATGGCCCGTCAGAGATAATATTGACCCCCAGCCCTCCACGTTACCAACTACGCTACACCCCGACAGGCCATATTCTAGATCACCCGAGCTTTTCTTTCAACTAAAAGCTCCCGCTAATAGTGTTATATGTCCTAGTCAAACTAGGTGGGTGGGCGCAACCCCAGCTCACGGGCCGGGACAATCTAGCCCTCCCTTATATAAAATTGTTGGGACAATATTCACTATTTCAATCGGGAGCAAGTCTATTGTAGCACTATTTACTATGTTATGAAACCGACGATTATTCCAGAGAGCTTTTCAATCAGCGTAAAAATTCCTCCGTACGAATAGGAAAAAATCAGAACCGCGATAAGAATAAAAGGACCCATTTGCTCCAATGTGTAGTAGCTTTCATCGTTTAGAACAAGGTGCCAAACCTTGCTCCCATCAAGCGGTGGTATCGGCAAAAGATTAAAAACCATTAAAAATATATTTAAAATTATAAACAAAGAAAAAAAGTCGATTGCCGTCTGGTTAAATGTAAGGAATTTTAGGCCGAGTGCCCCGAGTAACGAGAGGATAAAGTTTGTCGCTGGGCCCGACAATGCAACCAAAAAATTATCGAAGGCAGGCCTCCTGAAATTATTTGGATTGACGGGAACGGGTTTGCCCCACCCGATCCGAAAAAATATCAACATCAGTGTTCCGATGGGATCGAGGTGAGCGAGTGGATTCAGTGTGAGGCGGCCGTTCATCTTGGCCGTATTGTCACCGAGCTTGTAAGCGACATAAGCATGAGCCGCTTCGTGGAAAGTAAGTGCAAAGATTAATGTGATTATTAGTAGTATGGTCATTCGTCTTAACTTATTGATTAATTGATAATATTTTGTTATCCTATATTAGCAGTAAATTTATCTTTAATAAAGATGGCACAGGTAGAACAAAAACATCGATCGAGCAAGTCCTGCATGCTTTGCGGCAAGGGCGATACTATTAGGTTGAATCGTCCCCATTCCCTCAAGAGAACAAAAGCAGTTGTTAAGCCGAATCTTCAAAAGAAATTCGGCATAATAATGTGCAGAACTTGTTTTAGGACTTTAGAGAAGAAGGGTCTTTAGAAAGTTTTTTAAAACACTCTTCGCAAATACCAACTCTGTCTTTCGGAGGCGGTACAAGCATTTTGCCGTCTTTAGCACAGAAACTACAATGTACGTAGAACATGTTCTCTTTTCTTAGCTCGTTGGTTTTGTCACGACAGCTATCACACCTCTGAGGCTTCTTTTTAAACCCTTTTTTTTGGTAATATCTTTGCTCGTTGGCACTCCAAACAAAATCTTTCTGGCATGATTTGCAAGGAATTGTCATGTCTTCGATTTTTTCCTCTCGTGATTCGACTTTCTTTTTGTCATCCATTATCTTGATTCTAGAAACAAAAACCAATAGTGTCAATTTATGAAAGATAGCAGGATAGAAATCGGAAAATCTTATCTCTACATTCAGAGGAACAGGGATCTGTGGTCGGAGTTTTTTGACCAATTGGTTGAAGACTTTGCGATTTCGCCATCTGATGTCCTAGAATTTGACCCAGGCCTTGAGAAGTCAGGCGTAGAACTGCTTAGAAAGGTCTTATCTAGCTTAAATATAAAACCGCATAGTTCGAGTTGCCGAGTGCTCAAGATCGTCTCGGGCGATCTTCTAAATCAAGACCAGGCAAACGCACTTTTGAAAACTATCGAGGAACCCCCCTCCTACGGACTAGTGTTGGTGTTTGCTAGTAACGTTTCTAGAGTTTTACCGACGATTAGATCAAGATGCATTAGGATTCACGGCTTTTCTGAAATTGAGAGCGGAAACAGTGATTTTTTGGATTTTTTAGATCTTGATTTTAACCAATTTTTAGTCAAAACGAAAAATATTGAAAGCAACGAAATTCCTGATATGCTCAACTTGTCACTTCAACAGATTAAAAGGAGGGGAATAAACGCTGAGAATGTCGCTCTGTATCAGAAGATAGCCGGAACATTGATGAGGCTGTCTTCCTCGGGCGCAAATGCTCGGCTCGCATTAGAAGAAATTTATGTTTGGTTAAAGGCCGACAGAGAAAAATGATTATATATCCAATAGCAATTATTCTGATACTCCTCATTGCTTTTTTTGTAGTTTGGAGAAGGGCATATTTTGTCGAGAAAGTGGGGATTGTTCCAGATCAACCCGAAGGTTTCCTGCAGTCAGAGGAGCGAGACGTTGATCCGGAACGTGGTACTCAGATTCAAGAAAAAAAGAAATTCTCTATCTTTCATTTTAAGAAGAAGGGCGAGCCGGAAGTAATGCTTGAAAAAACCCAGGATCCTTTAATGGAGAAAGCTGAGGAGCTATTCTTCAAAAAACAATATATTTCTGCCGAAAAATGGTATCTCGAGGTTATCAAAAAAGATCCTCGGAATCCGAAGATTTATTCCAGATTGGGCCTGATTTACATCAGTCAAAAGAACTATAAGGATGCAATCTCGTGTCTAGAGGAGGCCAATAAACTTGAGCCAACTGTCGCGAGTCGATACTTTAATCTGTCTTTTGCCAATAATGAGGAGGGGAATCGTAAGGAGGCATTGGATAGCGCCCGAAAAGCGATCCGTCTGGATCCTCAAAATCCGAAGTACAAAAACTGGTTCAATGAACTAAGATCGAGACCGTTCTGAAGGATTGAGCCAGGGAGCTTTCTGTGGTATGATTTTTCTGGTGTTGAAAATTACATCGGGTTTTATATTAGCCGATATAGCCCCGACTGAAGCGTCGGGGCGGTAGAGTCGAGTTCTTTTGCCAGCGTAGCTCAGTGGTAGAGCAGCACTTTTGTAAAGTGACGGTCGGGGGTTCGAATCCCTTCGCTGGCTCCAGATCTCGCGCACCGACTCGTAGAGTCGGGGTGAGAGATACTTGAAGACAGCTAGGATTCGAAAGCCGGAGGCCGACGGGCCGAGGCGGGGTCGAGCGCAAAATCAGCAGATTTTGACGCGTGACCGAATCCCTTCGCTGGCTCCAGATTTGTCCGAATGGGCGAGGTCCATGTGGGCGAATCTGAATATAGGTTCTTGCAGTGTGCCGGGTTGGCAGAGCGGTCAATTGCCCCTGACTGTAAATCAGGTGCCCTTGTGGCTGCGGAGGTTCGAATCCTTCACCCGGCACCAGATCTTGCGCCCCAACTCTACGAGTTGGTGCGTGAGATATTTGGGGAGGGCAAGATTCGAAAGCCGGAGGTCGACGGACCGAGGCGGGGTCGAGCGCGATTTCAGCAGAAATCGACGCGTGACCGAATCCTTCACCCGGCACCAAAGCCGTTGTAGCTCAGCTCCGACGCTCCGACTTAACGTCGGGAGACGGAGCCCCGACCAGCGCGTCGGGGCTGGTAGCTGCCCGCAATGCCCACGTAGCTCAGCTGGTAGAGCAACTCCATGGTAAGGAGTAGGTCAGCAGTTCGAATCTGCTCGTGGGCTCCATGTTTTTGCAGGCGGGGGAGCAACTCCATGGTAAGGAGTAGGTCACCGGTTCGAATCCGGTCAACGGCTCCACACTTTGCTCGCCTATAGGTGGATTCGTGCGGCATGGCCGCCACATCTCCCGTCAGGAATTTGCGCAGATGTCTATCGATATAAAGTGTGTCCCGTATAACATTGTGAAGTGGGGCAACGTCAAGTAATATCGAAAGGAGTAGCATGAAAACATTAAAAAGAGTTTTTGGTTCCTATGGGGTGAGCGTACCCGCTTTTGTGCTTGGTTTGGTTTTCGTAATGCAGTCGCGGGATAGCGATTTCATAATAAGTGCCGAAAAAGTAAGCTCGAGCAGTGATGCGTCATTTGGTATTGCAACATTTTTAATCGTAATAGGGTCGATATTTATATTAATTGCAATCCTGTCGCTTCTGACAAGATTATTAGTAAAGGAATAAAATGGCAAAAAAAGGTACAAGACTGAACACGGTTACACTAGAATGTACGATTTGCGGGTCGAAAAATTATATTACCCAAAGATCCAATATACAACCGATAACAAAGCTTGACATAAAGAAGCATTGTCCCAAGTGTAAGAAGCACACGCTTCACAAAGAAGGTAAATAGTTATTGCAGGAGCGATTGACTGGTGGAGTAGCTGACTTTCTCGCCTTTAGATTTAGGCCCTTGGTTAAACGGTATAATGGCGGTCTCCAAAACCGCAGTTAGAGGTTCGATTCCTCTAGGGCCTGCCAGAGAAGGCGAGTCGAGTCAATTTATTCAGTGACTGTTTGCAAAGGTCCGAAAATTTGCTAGTTTTATATTAGGTTATTTTAAGCAAGGAGGGGAATTGTCCTTGTTATCTATATTGAAAAGAAAAAAAGCTAGCCGAGCGTTGGTCTATGTTTTGGTTTTTGGTGTGTTAGTGCTTACCGTTTTCAATCTTTACAAATTGCCGAAGAGCGCAAAGGCGGGCATCGACGTTTCCGGTAATAATGTCAGTATCAGCGGAGGGATTTTTGTTATTGATGATGACGGAAAAATATATCGAGAGCCGAGTTATAACCTGAGGGAAAGCCACAAAAATGGCAATATGTACAACGTTGACAGAGAATACTATGCATATCTATTTCAGGATACTGGCCAATCGGTTTCCAGTTCAACGAATCTCACAATAGAGAGCAGTGCTACAGTCATGATGGAGGGAACCCAGGACTTGGCTAATCTCACGGTAAAGGGCAAGCTTAATCAGCCATACCCGGATAGAGAGGGTAAGCTTAACAGACCGATATATACCAGGGATTATTGGATGGGCAGATTTACAGGATTTTTGAAACTTGACGCAAATACCAGATATTACCTATATACCGACGGGGTGGATGACTTTACCTCCTTTGAAGTAGGGTCGGGGACTACAATCAACTCTTCGACTGCCTGGACGGTGGTCTACAGGCATAGGAGCGTCAATCCGTCTGCGGGATGGGAATATAAAAACACAAGCGTTGCGCAGTATCAACAAGCTAGCAACGCGTCCATAGTTGCAATGCTCGATAATAATACATCTTCAGCTAAGTATGTCCCGGTGAGAATCTCTTATGCAGATAGGACTGGCGATGCTTATTTGAGCGTAAATTATCTCAAATATAATACCGGAACGTGGACAGCAAAAACGGGTGATTATTCCCAGAGAATAAAGAGAAGTGACTTTTGCGGAATTGCCGAAGACGGTACTGTGGCGACAACTGGCAGTGGCGCTACCCTGGCTTGTGAAAAAGAATCGGAAGTAAATTTTGATTATTATGTCGCCAAAGAAGAAAATGTCATTCAGTTTGATGCAAGTAACGCAGTTAGGACTGCCGGAAAGGTCGACTTTAATCTTAAGAGCGGTTTTTCGGGTGGTTTTGGTGACCACTATGGTGATAGCGACGATACGAATTATGGCGATAGAATGAGATTTTATTGGGGTGGCTCATATACTCCGTATGGAAGAACAGCTTCTAATCATTCTGACAAAAGGGCTTCTAGATACAGCGGAGTGGAGTTTAATGCTAAGGCGTATGATGCTGTCCGAAGGATACCGGCTGGTTTGACGTTAACGGTCACTGGAGACACGAAAATAGAAGGAAGTGGAATTATTGATTTGAATGGATATGGCTATCCCGGATACTCTGTTGAAATGGGCGGAAGCAATGGATCGTGGGGTAGGATAAGGGGGGGGAGTGTAGCTTTCGATGGATCTCCCGGTGGTGGCTACTCTAATGCGGTTGACTGTGATGGAGCGGGAGGGAACGGCGGAAGTCATGGTGGCCAAGGTGGATATAATAGAACGGGGGACAATCATTGTAGGATCGATCAACGCCCTGATGCTTATGATAATAAATATAATCCGAGCTATATGGGCTCAGGAGGAGGGGCTTCAAACGATGATGATTTGGCAAATATTGCTGGCTCGGGTGGGGGGTTGCTTAAATTAACTACTAGAAACTTAACTATTTCGAGTAATAAGGCGATCGATGCAAGCGGGGATGGTGGTGAGTTTGTCGGGTGGCATACGACTGCCGGTGGGGCCGGTGGGGCCGTTAACATTAATGTTAACGGACGGCTCACTATAAATTCGGCGGCTACTACGATTTTAGCACGCGGTTCAGATGGTGTTCCGAGATATTCCGGAACCAGAGACAGGACGCATATTGGTGGCGGAGGCGGAATGATATATATGGCTTATAGTAGTTCTAACTTGGAGCGTGATCAGTTGCTTACGCGAGTTAGTGCTGAAGGGGGTGATGGGGGCGGTTGGAGCTGTCGTTGGGAGTATTATTGGACACGAATTTGTACACCAGAATATTCTGACGGAGGCGAAGAGATCGACGGAACAGACGGTACTGTCGAATTTGCAGCTGCGTCTGTCTCGACCGAAGTGATCTCTATTACCAAGCAAACATTCGACAAAGACGGCAAA
>Ga0172375_10012675_pt1 | contig 10547 bp, 11 predicted proteins | sample LakKiv1m_FD_114537 | JGI IMG/M metagenome (GOLD analysis project Ga0172375, IMG submission 114537) | Freshwater microbial communities from Kabuno Bay, South-Kivu, Congo - kab_092012_11.1m | ecosystem: Environmental > Aquatic > Freshwater > Lake | place: Democratic Republic of the Congo...
ATAATCAAGGCAACGGGCGAGAGAGAGGAATTTAACTCTCAAAAATTAAGAGACTCTCTACTACGATCAGGTGCAGACAAAGAAATAACAGATCAAATTACTCAAAAAATTGAAAACGAGTTGGTAGATGGAATGAGCACTAAGGAAATTTATATAAATGCTTTCAGGATGCTCGGCGGGGAGGAGGGAAGTAAAAAAGCAGCAGCAAAATACTCCCTCAGAAAAGCCATAATGGAACTCGGACCAACTGGTTTTCCTTTTGAACAATTCGTAGCTGAAATTTTTCGCACTAAAGGTTTTGAGACAACTACAGATTTCATCGCAAAGGGTGAATGCGCCGAACATGAAATCGATATTGTCGCATGGAAAAATGATGAGCTTATTTTTGTTGAAGCCAAATTTCACAATGAACTTGGTATAAAATCTGATCTAAAGATAGCTCTATATATAAAGGCCAGATGGGATGATTTGGAAAAACAAGAATTTGAAGATTTTGGTTCAAAGAAAAAGATGACCGATGGCTGGCTAGTGACCAACACCAAATTTTCCGAATCAGCCATTAAATATGCCAAATGCCGCAATATGAAATTGGTCGGCTGGAACTACCCCGAACAAGGTAGCCTACAAGACCTTATTGAGGAAGCGGGGCTTCACCCCATCACATGTTTAAACAGCAGTACTCCGAGCGACGAAAAGCTTTTGATGGAAGCCGGTATTGTCCTTTGTAAACAGGCTCGCGACAATCCTGATATCCTAAAGCAAGCCGGTCTTTCTGATGAAAAAATCACTCGTATGCTAGAAGAAATAAATCTAATCCAAAAATAGCGTGGCTTTCTACAGAAAAAAACTATACAATCCAAAAGCAAAAGAGGCATTCAAAGTAAGTCGAAGCAAGATTGATTTGTTTGTAGAGTGTCCAAGATGTTTTTATTTGGACAGAAGAGTTGGAGTCTCCCGCCCTCAAGGATTTCCTTTCAATCTAAACAGTGCAGTTGATATTCTTTTAAAAAAAGAATTTGATATTCACCGCAAACAAAAAACTCCGCACCCTTTAATGGATTCTTATGGAGTAGAGGCGGTACCATTCGACGATCCGCGAATGGAAAAGTGGCGCGAAAATTTCACTGGAGTAGAAGCATTTTATGAACCAGCAAATTTCGTTGTTTTTGGCGCCGTAGATGATATTTGGCAAAAACCTGACAGCGAGCTTGTCGTTGTTGATTACAAAGCTACCAGCAAGGATGAAGAAGTAAACTTGGACGCCGAATGGCAAGATGGTTATAAAAGACAGATGGAAGTTTACCAGTGGCTCTTGCGCCACAATGATTTAAAAGTTTCTGATACCGGTTACTTTGTTTATGCAAACGGCAAACGCGACCGCGAAGCTTTTGATGGTAAACTTGAGTTTGACGTTAAACTTATTCCTTATACTGGCAAAGATGATTGGGTAGAAAAAACTTTGCATGATATGAAAAAATGTCTCGACTCCGATGACTTACCCAAATCTTCCCCCAATTGCGATTATTGTTCTTATATAAGCTCAGTAAACAATGCCACAAAATAAAAAAGAAAGAAAAGAATTGATGAGGGAAATAAAGGATGAGGTGGTGGCGCTGAAAAAATCGCCCCTTTATAAATTTAGAGTAGAAAATAAAAATTTGCCAGTGATTGGAGAGGGGAGCCACTCCGCCCGCATAATGTTTATAGGCGAGGCGCCCGGCAAGAACGAAGCAAAGACGGGCCGTCCATTTTGCGGACGTGCAGGCCAGATTTTAGATGAGCTTCTACTTTCTGTCGGAATAAAAAGAGAGGAAGTATATGTGACCAATATTGTAAAAGATCGCCCACCTCAAAACCGCGACCCGCTTCCCGAAGAAATTGAAATTTACGGACCATTTTTAGATAGACAAATTGAAATAATACAGCCCAAAATCATAGCCACTCTGGGGAGATACGCTATGAGTTATGTGATGAATAAATTTGATCTCACACTCGAACTTGAGCCTATAAGCAAAATGCATGGCAGATCTTTTGACGCTAATACAAGCTACGGCAAAATAAAAATCATTCCTCTTTATCATCCGTGCGTTGCCGTCTACAATTCTCACACTTTAGATCAACTCAAAAAAGATTTTGAAATTTTGAAAGATTTGTAAAATTAAACCTTTAAAATTTTCCTAAATTTTTCTTCGTCTTTATATTTACCAACTATAGCAAGATTGAGTTTTTTATTTTGTATTATTTCTTTTGCAACTTTTTGGATATCGCTTGCAGTAATTTTTTCAATTTCTTTTTCCAAATTTTTTGGTGTTTTTATTTTATCTCGCAAAATTTCCTGAAAACCAAAAAAATTTGCTAAAGCATCTGAAGATTCCAGCCCTAAATACAAATTTCCGATTGCATAATCTTTAGCTTTTCTTAATTCTGATTCTGAGATCTTTTCTTCCCTTATTTTAATTAATTCTTCCAAAATACCTTTTATTCCTTCTTCAACTCTGCTTGAATCTACTCCGGCAAATACTATCAAACTCCCATGATCTGTCAGCTCATTGATACCGGTTTTGATATAGTAACAAATGCCAAGTTCTTCTCTCATTTTTTGAAATAACCTCGAACTCATACCTTTACCAAGAATCGTTGAGAGCAGCCCCAGAGCAGTCATTCTTTTATCATAAAGATCAAAAGTTCTTACACCTAATACTAGATGAGTCTGGTCAGTTTCTTTATATTGAAGTTTTACTGCTGGTTTTGCTTGTTTTTCTATTACTTTCTTTTTGTATGATTTTTTGTCGATTGAAATATTTGCAAAAGCTTTTTCGATTTTTTTGAAGATATCTTTCTCATTTATATCTCCAGCAACAACAATAGTTGTAGCCGAGGCAACATAATGTTTTTTTCTATAATTCAAAAAATCGTTCCGATCAAATCTTCTTACATTTTCCTTTGTGCCCGCCACACTCCAGCCTGCCGGCTGATCACCATAGAGTAATTCATCAAAAACTTCATGAACTAATCTTTGTGGTAAATCCTTATACATATTTATCTCCTCTACAATCACCCCTTTTTCTGTCTCCAAATCTTCTGCAGGAAAAGTCGGATTTAAATACATATCAGCAATGATATCAATCATCTTATCAATATGCTTAGGATGAGCCTTGGCCCAGTAACCAGTCACTTCTTGTGAAGTAAAAGCGTTGTTTTGAGCGCCCATAGCATCAAATTCTCTTGAAATATTTATGGCTTTAGGCCTATTTTTGGTACCCTTAAAAAACATATGCTCTAAAAAGTGAGAAATTCCGTTGTTTTGTTTATCTTCGTATTTTGAACCAGTTTCCACTAAACTCATTACAGTAACAGACGGTGCGTCTTTAATCGGTACTGCTACTATTCTCAATCCATTTTTTAATACCTTTTTTTTGTAAGTCATAGTTCGTAAATAATACCTTAAAATCATAAATTATCCAATTGAAAACAATTTCTTTTGTTGTAAGATTAAGAATATGACCTCTGCAGAATTAAGACAAAAATATTTGGAGTTTTTTGAAAGCAAGGGACATAGAGTCATCCCGAGCGCTTCCTTGGTACCCGAAAACGACCCTTCCGTTCTTTTTACTACTGCCGGTATGCACCCACTAGTTCCTTATTTACTAGGCGAAAAACATCCGAGCGGAAACAGACTTGTTGATGTCCAGAAATGTATAAGGACTGGTGATATAGAAGAAGTGGGAGATAGTTTCCATCACACTTTTTTTGAAATGCTTGGCAACTGGTCTCTTGGAGATTATTTTAAAAATGAAGCCATAGAATGGAGCTTTGAATTTTTAACTTCCAAAGAGTGGCTAGGACTCGATAAAAATAGATTGGCCGTCTCTGTATTTGTTGGAGACAATGATGCGCCTTTTGACGATGAAGCTTTTGAAAAATGGAAATCTTTGGGAATTCCCGAAAAAAGAATTGCCAAATTGCCTAAAAAAAATAATTGGTGGGGACCGGCGGGAGAAACTGGGCCATGCGGACCAGACACCGAAATGTTTTATTGGATTGATGACAAAAGTCCTGCGCCAGAAAGTTTCAATGATGATAATTCAAATTGGCTAGAGATCTGGAACGATGTTTTTATGCAATACAACAAAACCAAAGAAGGGAAGTTTGAGACATTCTCTCAAAAAAATGTTGATACGGGCATGGGGCTTGAAAGAACTTTGGCTGTTATAAATAGACTTGACGATAATTACAAAACAGATTTATTTTGGCCGATCATTGAGAAGTTGGAAAAATTATCAGGAAAAAAATATGAGCAAAATCTAAAAGAGATGCGCATCGTAGCCGATCATTTGAAAGCCGCCACATTTATTTTGGGCGACGAAAAAGGTATTGCTCCTTCAAACACCGGCCAAAGTTATGTATTAAGAAGACTCATACGAAGAGCTGTTCGTTTTGGAAAGCAGTTTGGTCTTAAAAACTTCACAAAAGAAATTTCTGAAGTGGTAATACAAATGTATAAAGAAATTTATCCTGAACTTTCTAAAAATCAAAAATTTATTTTTGAAAACTTGGAACAAGAAGAAAAGAAGTTTGAAATAACTCTAGAAAAAGGACTGCGAGAGTTTGAAAGGGGAGTTGATCCGTTCACTCTTTTTACTTCTTACGGTTTTCCAATTGAATTAACAAAAGAATTAGCAAAGGAAAAAGGGATAGAAATAGATGAAGAAAAATTTAACGAAGAATTAAAAAAACACCAAGATCTTTCTCGTACATCAAGCACAGGGATGTTTAAGGGCGGATTATCGGATGCAGGAGAAGAAACCAAAAAACTCCATACCGCCACACATTTATTAAGACAAGCTCTAGAAATTGTTTTGAGTGAACCCATAAAGCAAAGAGGAAGCAACATAAACGCAGAGAGGTTAAGATTTGATTTTGGTTTCAGTCGCAAATTGACCGAAAAAGAAAAAAAGGAAGTTGAGACCCTAGTAAACCAAAAAATTTCAGAAAGGTTGCCTATGCAAAAAGTGATTATGAAAAAAGAGGAGGCGGAAAAAACTGGTGCCGCCCATGCTTTTGGTGATAAATATGGTGATGAAGTTTCAGTTTATTTCGTAGGCGACTCACTCGATAATGCATGGTCCAAAGAGTTTTGTGGTGGTCCTCATGTCGAGAACACTGGAGAACTAGCTGAACCAATAAACCCTTCGACAGGCTCAGGGTCAAAATTTTCAATTTTGAAAGAAGAAGCAGTCTCCCAGGGCGTCCGCCGCATCAAAGCTGTTTTGTCACAATAATCTATTCCAAACGTCCGACGTTGGGAAGTAAATTTTGGTATAATAGAAGAATCATGCAGAGAAAAGAAAATTTTGCAGAAGGCGAGTTTTATCATCTTTATAATAGGGGAAACAGCAAACAAGAAATTTTTCTTGATACCCACGACAGAAATCGCTTTGTAAAAATGCTATATCTTTCTAATTCTAATAAATATATAAATTTCAGAGAGGATATTGTTAGAAAGAAAATTGATGCTTTAGATTTCGATAAAGGAAACCCAATAATTTCAATTGGCGCATGGGTTCTTATGCCAAATCACTTCCATATTCTGGCAACAATACCGCTCCAAACGTCCGACGTTGGGAAGCAACAAGTAAACAACAGCATCAGCATGTTCATGAAAAAACTTTGCACCTCTTACTCAAAATATTTCAATATAAAATACAAACGTACTGGTGGACTTTTTGAAACCAATTTCAAAAGCTCTTATATTGACACTGATCCATATTCAAAATATATATTTTCCTACATTCATCTAAATCCAATCAAACTGATTGATCCATTGTGGAAAGAAAACAGAATAAAAAATATAGAAAAAGCAAAAAAATTCTTGAAAAATTATGAATGGAGTAGTTATCATGACTATTTAGGAATAAAGCGGAAACAAGGAAAAATTCTGTCAAAAAAAGATTTTCCAGAATATTTTGATAATCCTAAAATATTTAAAAAGGAAATTTTTGAGTGGTTATCTTTTGATCCTGATATTAGCCAGAAGTCGGACTTCGGGCTGGAATTAGATGGTGATTTATAGATAAATGGCAAAAAGAAAATAAACAAATGCAAGAATCATTTTCACACACCTCCACCTATATTATAACAAATTACAATGCTCTAGTCAAGACTATGTGGTGTTTTTCCACATATTTCTTGCGCAAATTGCAAAAAGCGGGTGTATAATAGTTTTATGCCTAGAATACAATTTAGTGATGTAACCCCACCCGATAACAGACGAAGCATCAGAGATATCCCTATACCAAATGGGGGTAAAAGAAAGATGCATATAAATGTAAAACCAGAAATAAAACCGGTTTCTAATTTTGATTCAGTTATTCCAAATATTCCAAAAGAAATACCTAAAAAAGAGAACAACGCCTACGAATATTACCCCAAAAACAAAGAAGAACCAACTTACGACAGTAATTCAAAAAAGTCAAGAAAAAAAGCTCGGCTGTTTGGCGGAGCAATATTTGTTTTAATTGTTTTTTTTATTGTTGGCATGATGACTGTGTTTGCTTCTGCCACAGTCGACATCGTACCTAGAAGCGAAAATATTGCTGTCTCCACCGAGATTACCAGTACCACCGAAATGGCAACCGAAAGTGTCAGATATGAAGTAGTCAAACTAACAAAATCTAAAACAATATCAATACCTGCTACTGGCGAGGAAGCCGTTGAACTCAAGGCCTCTGGCAAAATCATTGTCTATAACAATTTTTCTACCAGTCCTCAAAGACTTATAATCCGAACCAGATTTGAAACCAAAGAAGGATTGATCTTCAGGATCCCCGAATCAATAGTTGTCCCCGGGAAAACTACCAAAAATGGAATTGAGACGCCGGGTAGCATAGAAGTGGAAGTTTTTGCCGATGAGCCGGGTGAAAAATATAATATAGACAAAACAGATTTCACAATTCCAGGTTTTAAAAGCGACAAAGAACGCTATAACAATTTTTATGCTAGGTCTTCTACCGAAATGACCGGCGGTTTTGTTGGCAAAATGAAGACTGTACTACCCGCAGATAAACAAGCAGCTTTACAAAATATTGATAATGAAATCCAAGCTGATTTAGAAAAAGAATTGCAATCAAAAGTACCTGCAGAATTAGTCTTGTTATCTAATTCTATTATTTACAAATCTAAGGAACTTGCTCCTAAGGAGGAATCGTCGGCAGTTTTAGTTGGAAAAGATATTACGGCTTATGCCATTATGTTAAATAAAAAAGAATTATCCGATAAAATAGTAACGACTTATGCTTCTGAGTTTGATGACTGGAACGATATAAAATCTCAAATTATCGACTTCTCTCCTCTAACGGTAGAAAAGATTGTCGGCAATCCTGAGACTGGTGATAAAATTAGCATACAAATTAAAGGCCAAATCACGGCTTGGGCCGAAATAAATACTGCCATTATAAGCGAAAGATTGCCGGGGGCACCCAAGGGAGACCTCCAAAAAATAATGGATGAATTTGCCGGTATTTCAAGCATCAAGGCAACAATAAGGCCAGTTTGGAAACAAACATTTCCTTCTAGTTCCTCAAAAATTCATATCCAAACCAGTGTCACTAAATAAGCTTGACATTAATAAGGTTTATATGATAACCTCTTTCCATTGTTCAAATGATTGAAAAAGAGAGACCGGAGACAAGTGTTGGGATGGTAATGGAAGCGCTTCCAAATGCGTTTTTCCGTATTAAATTAAAAGAACAAGAAATACTGGCCTATTTGTCCGGTAAAATGAGGATGAACAGAATCAAGGTCCTAATCGGCGATTCTGTCGAAGTTGTTCTTGACCCCTATGGAGGAAAAGGGAGGATTGTGCGTAGACTTGATAATAGAAAAATAGTTTGACCATAAGATGAAAGTAAAAGCTTCAATAAAAAAAATGTGCCCAAAATGCAAACTAGTTCGCCGTGGAGGCGTTTTGTTTGTAGTTTGTAAGGACAACCCAAAACACAAGCAAAGACAAGGTTAAAAATATAAAAATATGAGAATTTTAGGAATAACAATACCAGAGGCAAAGAGACTTGAAATTGGACTAACCGCTCTTTTTGGAGTCGGCCGATCTCGTGCCCAACAAATTTTAGATAAAGCCAAAGTTGATTGGGGAACCACCGCCAAAGATCTTTCTCCAGAAAAAGAAGCTGAAATCAAAAAAATAGTTGAATCATTTAAAATAGAAGGGGATTTGAAGAGAGAGATTTCTGGTAATATCAAACGATTGAAAGATATAAAATGCTACCGCGGGGCACGACACACGAGAGTTCTCCCAACAAGAGGGCAAAGGACCAAGACCAACTCAAGAACTCGCCGAGGAAACACAAGAAAAACTATGGGTACTGGTCGCCGTGCAGTTGATAAAAAATAATTTATAATTATGGGAAAGAAAAGAATTGTTAAAACTGAAGAAGAAGGGGCAGAGAAGACAGCTGAATCAAAAGTTGAAACAGCCGTAGTTTCTGGAAAAAAGAGGTTTGAAGCCGGTATTTTGTATGTTCAATCAACCTACAACAACACCGCTCTTATATTGACTGATAAGAAGGGTAACGTTATTGCCACCGCTTCAAGTGGTAGTTTAGGATTTAAAGGAGCCAAAAAAGGTACTCCATTTGCTGCTGCCAAGGTGGGAGAGACATTAGGAGCCAAGGCACAAACATTGGGTATAAAGGAAATTTCAGTAGTAGTACGAGGAGTTGGTTCAGGCAGAGAATCAGGTATCAGAGGTTTTATTTCAAAAGGAATAAACATCACTTCTATCAAAGACGTAACCCCAGTGCCTCATAATGGTCCAAAACCAAAAAAACCAAGAAGAGTTTAATTTTATTTAAAATATATGAAAATCGGTCCAAAATACAAAATAGCCCGAAGGTTAAAAACTCCAATCTTTGAGAAGACTCAGACTCAAAAGTTTGCTCTTCGTGAAGAGCGCAAAGGCAAAGGCAGAAAGAAATCTTTTGGTCGCCCTAAGACCGATTTTAGTATTCAATTAAATGAAAAACAAAAGGCCAGAATGTTTTATTGTGTCACCGAAAAACAATTTGCTAAATATGTTAAACAAGCTTTGGCCAAAAAAACTAATTCACCAGCAGTTAATCTTTTAAAATCTTTGGAGCATCGACTTGACAATGTAGTATGGAGAGCTGGCATTTTGCCCACCCACTTATCTGCCAGACAGGCTGTCTCTCATGGACATTTTTTGGTTAATAACAAAAAAGTTTACGTTCCATCATTTTCAGTAAAAAGTGGTGACAAAATAAGTATCCGTGAGGGAAGTCGCGGAAGTAAAATGTTTAATCAATTGGCCGAAAAAAAGATAGAAACTGTTATGACACCATGGCTATCTTGGGATGAAAATAAAAAAGAAATCTCCGTAAAAGATGGCGCTTTCACTGAAAAATCTGATCTGCTTTTTGATCTAGGACAAGTAATTGAATATTACCAAAGATAAATTAAATAGAAATTTTATAACTCTAATTTTTTAATATTATGACCACAGAAAATTTTGACAAAGCCATTATATTGCCATCAAAACCAAAAGTTATTTTGGAGGAGGAAAGCAAAGGTATATACGAAATCGATGGATTTTACCCTGGTTATGGATTTACCATCGGTAATAGTTTGCGCCGCATCATTCTATCATCTATCCCAGGAGCAGCTATCACTTCAATCAAAATAGATGGGGCAGAGCATGAATTTTCTTCAATCAAGGGAGTTAAAGAGGATTTGGTGATGATAATGCTTAATATCAAAAAGCTCCGCATTAAAATGCTCACTGACGAACCTCAAACCCTTTCAATAAAAGTCAAAGGAGCAAAGGTGGTCACCGCCGATAACATTGAAGTACCAAGCCAAGTAGAAATTATTAATCCAGACCTTGTAATAGCCACTCTGACAGACAAAGATTCTGAGCTAAATATGGAACTAACAGTAGAAAAAGGTTTGGGTTTTGTAGGCCGCGATATGATCGGTAAAAACAAAGTTGATGTTGGAACAATTGTTTTAGATGCAAACTTCACACCAATTTTAAAAGTTAGCTATGAAGTTGAAAATATGCGAGTTGGCGATCGAACCGATTTCAATCGTCTAAGGATATCAATGGAAACTGATGGTAGCCTTACACCAAGGGAAGCCCTTGAAAGATCCATCCATATTATGATAGAACAATTAAAGGCCATTACTGGATTTGAAGATAAGGAGGAAGTAAGCAGCAAGTCAGCGGCTCAGGATTTTGAGGAAAGAAAAGAAGATTCTGATAATGGTACCCAAAAAATGGACCCAGAATTTTTGAAAACTCGTATTGAGAGTTTAAACCTTTCAGCAAGAACATTAAACGCTCTTTCCAGTGCCAACATTAGGACAATCGGCGGTTTGGCCAGAAAGAAGGAAAAGGATATTTTGGAGGTTGAGGGTTTGGGCGCTAAAGGAGTTGCCGAAATTAAAAGAGTATTAGGGGAACACGGAATCACACTCAAATAATTTTCAATTCACAATTTTCAATTTTCAAT
>Ga0172375_10012676_pt1 | contig 10546 bp, 6 predicted proteins | sample LakKiv1m_FD_114537 | JGI IMG/M metagenome (GOLD analysis project Ga0172375, IMG submission 114537) | Freshwater microbial communities from Kabuno Bay, South-Kivu, Congo - kab_092012_11.1m | ecosystem: Environmental > Aquatic > Freshwater > Lake | place: Democratic Republic of the Congo...
ATATTAGATTCAAGAATAGTAGTAATAGAGTTGGTAGAATTAGTTGCCCTGATAGTTGTTGCACCTGCTTTTGAGACCTCTAAACTACTCCCTGGCACTGTCGTCCCGATGCCGACGTTGCCGCCATACTGGAAGAACATCTCAACCCCGGCACTAGGTGTATCACTATTTACACCATATGATAATGCTAAGTCGTTAGAATTCTTTTTTACAAATCCCCATGTCCCATATCCTGACGCTGAATTTCTAAATGTTAACCAATTGTAATCAGTGGTATTCGCTTGTTCGGAAGATACAACTAACTTCGCTCCTGGTGCAACCGTCCCAATCCCAATTCTTGAATTGGTTGTATCCACGTTTAGGACGGGAGTAGTCCCATCTGCCTTCAGAAGTTGGATAGCGGTAGTTCCGTCGGAAGCAGGGTAGAGTTTGGGAGAAATAAGACCAGAAGTAGTGGAGAGGGTATGAGCGCCCAAAACTACGTTTGAAGTGGCGCCAGTATAGGGGACATAACCAGAGAAAGCAGTTTCGTTTCCTACAATTACCCAAGTACTTCCATTCCAAACAATTTCGTCATAGGTAACAAAACTCAAACCAGTATTGGTCTTGGTAGAATTATTGTCTGTGACACTTGCCGAAACGGTATAAAACCAACCAATTTTTACAGAAGTCAAGGTTGGAAAATCGGCAGCCACAGAAAGTGCTCCCTTAAAAACCATAGGAGCTGGCAACAAAGACCACGTCCCATCCAATCTTCCATAAACACTTCCATCAGAGGGAGCATCACTTATCCCGCCAGTATCAAAAGTATAGGTAAAAGGAGCATAACCGGAAACCTTAAGATATTTTCCAACATCTCCAGCCGTGACTGTTCCCTTGCCGGTACCGCCTTGAAAAGGAAAAAGAATAGTTGCACCTGACGCGTTTATAGCAAACAGGAGCAAGAATGAAACCAAAACTGTGTAAATTATTTTTTTCATAATTAATATCGATAATCTGCTAATAAAATTTCTCCTACTTGAGGAGCAACCAAAACTGTAATTTCTTTTCCTAAAATAGTGTAATCATCAGTGACTCTCTGCCTGGAACCATTGCGATAAAGTTTTACTGAGCCATAAATCGGAGTTCTTTTCAGAGTGAAGGCGGTGTTTGCTCCGTCAATATCTCCAGCCGGTGTTTCATCGTCAACGAACCGAATTTCCTTTGACCGTCCGTGGATACTTCCTTTCAAGAGTCCCAGACTTTCTTTGGTGTTTCCAGAAAGCCGTTTGGAAAGTTCTTCCAATATTTTAGGCAACTCTTCGATCGCTTGGATAGAAAGTTTTTTGTCGAGTCCTTCCAATTTATCCCGCAATTCTTCCGGCGGTATTGGTAAGGCTATTTCTTTTATGATCGGTTTTTCGATTATTTTTTCAACAATCGGAACCTTTATCATTCCGGCAATTTCTTTCTTATCTTTCTGGGTTAAAACGTATGTTTCGCCTGGCTTTCCTTTTTCACCAGGAACCGGATCGGGGATATGTTGTAAAATGAGTTCCACTAAATCTTTCACGGTCGGCAAATCTCCTTGGTCACCCTTGTCTCCTTTTTTCCCCTTGAAAGTAAAAACTTTGTCTTCGTTCAGTTCCATTTGGCTCAGAGATAACTCCGGCGCTTTTTCTTGTTTCCTTTTGTTGAATTTTTTTATCATAACTAAGAAAGATTCAGGCCGAGTGTTTCGTCAAGCTTGGCCGCCGCTTCTTGACCATATTCCCGGGAAAGTTCCTGACGATAGTGTTCGATAGCATCTGGGTCGTCTCCATTTTTATGAATATCCTCGACTACCAAACCGAGGTCTTTTTCCAAACTCTGCTTTTTGCCCAAAATGCTTGAATCAACTCCCACCTGGATTAGGTTGGTAGAGAGCATTCCGGTTTTTGGGTCTTTAGTATAAAAAGGTACCTTTTTATTGCCTTCTTCGTCCGAAAATTCGGAGCCAATAGCAAGAATAGGGTCTTGGTTTTCCATATTAAAATTGTCCCACCCGCGAAAGTCAAAATAAACCCAAATGTGGATTACGATATTGACATATTTGGGCTAGGTTGTATGCTTTAGGGGTAGGATTTATTATCCATTATCTTGGAAACTATGCTTTGGTTAAACGCAAACTGGTTCAAAATATCTATAGTAATTCTCGTTCTGCTCTTCTTTTGGGTCCGGTTTTTTCACCCAGAACAGGTAAAAAAGAGGTGCGCAAAATCTAGTGGAGGACTTTTGTCACTTGTAGTTTTTAACGATAAGGCTTACCAAGCCTGTTTGCATGAACACGGATTTTAAAAAAAACATGAAAAAATTTTTTGAAACAACAATGGGTTTTTTAATAACTGTTTCATTAATATTAATAGGAATTTGGTTGATGCATCATGGGTTAGGTTGGTTTTATAAAATTCAGTGTTTTTTTGGAGAGTCTTGGATTTGTCCTGCTTAAAAAAATTAATTTACTATGAAAAAACTTTTTAAATTTTTTAAATATGAATTTACTAAAGAAAATATAAAAATAACTTTTTTTATAATTTTTGGATTAATAATTTTAATGATTCTTATTCGTGGTTATACTGGCTTCATAAATTGGATGGGGTTTAGGGATCCGGTATTTGCCGCCTTTGCCATTCTTCTAATTTTAATGCTTCTACTAAATATCAGTGAACAAAAAGAAGAAGAGTAGTTATTTACTTTCAAAAGTATTCGCACTAATTCCAAGAGCATCAGCAAGAATTGTTAAAAGTAAGGGCGCAGCCTTCGGGTCTTTCGCGGCTTCCCAGGCATTTGTTATAGGTAGAGGAGCAAAAAGATCAATGGATTGATTTAAAATTGTAGGTTTTTCTCCTCCAAAAGTCCTTCCTTCAGCTAAATTTCTTACAACACTAGCCATAGGACTAAATTTATACTTTAAAAAATCTCCTGCCACACTCCACCTGGTAGGCATTCCAAATTTTCCACTTGTTAAACTTGTTATTTTCCCACTTGCCGGGCTTTTACTATATCCTGTAATCTCACGAGCGGCTAAGGTTATTAACCCTCCCATTCCACCCGATACATCAAATCTAGAGTTACCAATTCTAATTTTTAGAAAATCTGTGCTTCTCGGATCTAGTTCTACTGAATTAGGATCTATGGCATAAGCCGTAGCAAGAATAGTTGTCATACCACCTACTACTTTTAAAATATTGATGGCGGCCTGTTTTTTAACAAACCAAGTTGTATTATCAAGCATGTGAGCTGTCAAAAAATCTAGGTGGGACTTTAAAAATTTTGGAGAGAAAAATACAACATTGGTTTGCTTCCCAATTTTTTCGAATGGCCCCAAATTTCCCCTGCCTGTTAAAGAATTTACTAATTTACCGATACTTCTGTTTTGCAGATCATCGGTTAGGTCAATTCCATTTTCTTTAGCGATTTCAATATATTTATCAGCAATGTCAGCACGCATCCGCATTAAAAATCCTTCGTAGGCTATTTGGCTTGCTTTATAAAGCCTACCAAATATAGGTATTCTTTCAGGCAGAGTAGTTGGGTAGGCTTCTTCTCCGGTTCCAATATCAAGTTTCATTTTCTTGTAAGTTCCATCCAAGGCGTTAGGGCGCGAATAAATATCCGCCTTGATTCCATTCATAACATCCTCGTTGGCGGTTTTCACTTTGAGTTGGCGGTAAATATTTGAAAAAGAATTTAAGGCATTTCTACTCCAAATCATAGGGTTGGTAAATAAAGTTCTCCACCCCTGTCGAAATACCGCACTATCGTCTAAAGACGCTTTCACGGCTTTGGCGAAACCGGCAATTCTTTCAATAATATCGCGAGTGGTTTTGACAGGAGAAGTTTTTAAATCATTCAAAGTCCCTCTGAAAGTTGTTTTTTTGGTTTCAAGTTTAAGTTCGTTGGTGTAGTTCAATAAAGCTACCTTTTTTGCTCCATAATCCAATCTTTCGGGACTGCCTATTTCGGCATCATCCCGGAGGTTATTTTTAGCATCCGTTACCAGTTGAGAAAGTTCGTGGATTTTTTGAGCTTCTTCAAAAGACACATTTATTTCAAGTCGCATAGCAACTAAGTCTTCCAAGAAACTCCGCTCCTCTTTCGGATCGAGCGCTCGATCCAGTCGTTCAATTTTAGCGATAATATCTCTCCTCACTTCCGGCTTCATTCCGGCAACATTTTTAGCCCAATTTATCATCCCCTGTTGCTGATTTTTTAATAATAGCTTGCTTTCAAATAGGGCGTTCACTTGTCGGGCATCTTCTTCTCCGACCAGTTTGGTAAAAAAACTTCTTCTTTCCTGGCTGGTCATTGAACTTAATTTTTCCGGCTCAATCACGCCGTCTTTTAATGCTTGGATAAACTTTTTAGTTTGTTCAACTGGTAAGCAAAACATATCTTTAATAATTACATTTAATTTGCTCGACAAACTCCGACCAAGTCTGCCTCGTCATTGATTTTTTGTTGACTTCATTTTTTACTTCATTATAAGTTGTCTTTTTGACCTGTTCTATTTTTCGGCTGGATTTTTTTACAATCTTTTCTTCACGCAGTCTTTTTATTTCTCTTAAATTAGCCACCACGGAATCTGGGTTTCTTTCGGCCAATATTCTCATAGCTTGGGCATGGGCGGAGGTCTCAGAAACTAGCGGGGAATTGGCAATATCGAGCGAAAGTTGCACGTTTTTAGTCGCCTGGGCATAATCTTCCATGGCCTTGATAAGCATTTCTCCTTTCAATCCCGCCTCCATTGGGACTTCCCCTTTTACCATCTTTTTGGCTAAGTCAAGGTCTCTTTCGATTAAATTGGTCGCCCTCATAGCTTGATCCTTGATAGTGATTGGATCGTATCCCGCTACTTTATTAAAACCCTCTGTCAAGCCATTTTCAATTACTTTGGCTTCGATACTTTTCGCTACTTTGCTTGTTTTTAGCCCCATAACTTCCTGCGGACGAATTGGCGCCCGATATTCGGGCATATCAATAATTTTCGGTTCAATCCTTTGTATTTTTACTTCCGGCATAGGAGTTTCCTTAATTGGTTCGTAGACATAATCTGCCGGCATTAATTTTCCGTATTTTGCCTTGCTGTTATACATTTGGATAGTAGGTAATGCCTCCTTGGCTTTGGGGCCAAAATCAATAGTAGGCAACGAAGCTTGACTCTGATAAGGTTCGTACCCTTGTTTTTTGGCGTAATTGGAATATTTTTCGGCAGGTGTTAATTCTTTGATTTGCTCCGGTTGTCTGATATTCTCGATTGGTTTTACTTCTGGCGTTTTCTCGGTTTGTTTTATTATCTTGTTAACAACATTTTCGAATTCCGTAACCATTCTTTTTGGTTCGATCATCCCTTTTTCTCCCGCCGACAATCCTAAAATTAAAAGCCTGTTAAAATCTTCTCCGGCATTTGGGTGTTCTACCGCAAATTTCTGAAATGCCGGTAGATCAGTAATTCCACTTTTGTCGGCAATAACTTGTCCTAGTTTGTCTGTTAATTTTTGTCCGCCACTTTGTTCTAAAACTGAACCAATTACCGCTGAGAGGGGCGCATAGATAACATTCATAACGTCAGCAGTAGTTCTAAATGCTGCTTTTTCTAAACCTTTTCCTGTCTGTCCACCAATTCCAAGTATCCCACTCCCAGTATTTATCCCAAAGAAGTCAGAAAGATTGCCCTTAGAAATATTTTTGCTGGCCTCTTCTAGGTCTTGCTTTAATTTTTCAGGCGTTTGTTTGTATGTCTCCCAAGTATTTTTTGCAACATCTACCAAAGGTTTGAATGCCGGAGCATAAACATCTTTCGCTGCTTTTGGAATTCCAGTAATTGTTTCTTTCAACATCCCTCCGAAACTGCTTGCTCTTTTAGATTCTGTTTCCAGGGCTTGTATCGAATTTCTCATCGCAGAATTTCTTTCCGCTTGTATCGAATTTTTAGGCAACACAACATCATCTAAAAAACCCTTATTTTTATTGATTATTTTAGGTTCCAGTGTTTTGACTTCGTTTGTTTTTATGTCTTCTAAAAATCCCATTTTTATTTCTTTTGAATTAGTAATTTTTCATTCGGAGTCAAGCCATAAGCCGAAGAAATCCCGTCTTTGTCAGTGTATACCAGGTACCCAAAAGCTTCGATAAATTTATCTCTGGTTAGTCCATATTGTGGAGCATCTTTTATCGCCGCCTTCCAAGCGACAGGAGTAATGAATCCATTATCATCCAAAACCGGAGTTCCATTTGACAACGTTGCTCCCGTAGTGAATTTTGCTGCATAATTAGAAATGGTTGTGATTTGCCTTTCTTCCAAGGTGCCTGTTCCGCTGGTTGCCTTTGGATTATTCTTCGCCCGTAAAATCCCCTCGAAAGTTCCGGCCGGCAATCCCGCTTCCAGTTCTAATTTTTGAATACTTGTTTTGGTGGTGCTATCAACCGTCGAGTAATCTTTTCCATCCAAGGTATTAACTACAAGCGTAAGATTCGCCTTAGCTTGGTCTTGCCTCTTTTCGACTGCGGATTTCTGATCGTCCTGGGTATTTTTTATCAAGTCCATTATTTTCAAAGTCTGGTTGAATTTAGTTTCGTAGTCCGCTTTAGCTTCGTCGTAGTCTTTCTCGGCGTAGCGCATATAAATATCGAGCACTTTGTATTTGCTGTCGAGCTGGGTGGCAAGTGAATTGCGCTCGATCAAGAGTTGGTTCCGGGTGCGGTTGTAATTTATTTCCTCAGCTGATTTTCGGCGGTTGATCTGGTTCATCGAAACTACTCGGTTATCTTCGGTTTCTTGAGTAGCAAGCCAGTCGCTATCCAGTCTGGCGATCTTAGCATCCACGTTGTTTAAGTTTGTTTCCACCGGGTCAATTTGCAGGTTGGCTCTTTCCGTGGCCATTTTTTCTTCAAGAGATACAGTCGGTTTCTTGGTATTATCGACAAACGAACTGAGTAAACTGCCTTCCAAGGCATCCAGTAATTTTTTTGAGTTGGAAACATCTACATCGTCGCCAACATTTTTTAAAATCGACTGCAATCCCTGTTCTTGGTCTTGGTTAGCGTTATTATCGATATTTATAACCTCTCCCTGGTTTGTTGCTCTCGGTGTTTCTGTACTGGTTATCGGTTTACCGGTATAGGGGTCAAACTTGTAGCCGGTTGTTTTGGAAGTGTCAATCACAGCCGGTTTGTTTGTCTTGATCGAGGTGTCGGGCGCGGTATAAGTACCAGAGCCTAGCTTCGCCAAAGCGGCGGTAGTCTGTGGCCCCACAATGCCGTCTATTTTTAGTCCATTCGCTTCCTGAAAAGCCATCACGGCCGATCGAGTAGCCGGACCAAAAGCTCCGTCTTGTTTAATTCCGAGTATTCTTTGAAGTTGGAGAACGTCGTTCCCGGTAGAACCTTGAGAAATATTCCCGGCAGTTAGCGCAAAAGGCGTACTAGTCGCCCCCTGGGTCGTCATTTGAATCGTTTTATTGGCCTCTGGTGTCGCGCTAGGCGTATCGCTTCCGATATAGCCTGTCGTAGTATCCAAAACTGCTCCATCGCTTGAACGAGTCCATTTTCCGTTTATTTTGGTAAATCCTTCCCCATTAATGTTGGTCGAACTTCCTTCCTGTAATCCAGCCATCCACCTCAGGGTTCCAGTATCCATACCAGAAGAAGTCATCGGAATATTTTTTTTAACTGATACTACCGGAGCCGGATTGTTATTGACTGGGGCAGGATTTGAGTTCGGGCTTGGGCTTGGATTTGGCGTAGGATTAGAAACAGGCGCTGGGTTTGGCACCGAATTATTGTTCGTATTTTTAGCCGCAGTTAATTTGCTATAAGAAGCAGAGGCTTCCGCCATAGTTGGAAAAAAGTTTCCGAATCCGTCTCCATATTGTTGTGGGTTTGGCATATGATGTTTGATTAATTTTTAATTTATAATAAAACTTCCGTTGTTGATATTGCTTGAACATAAATTTGATCGAGAGTAGAAGTGCTCGCGTTAGAATTAGCAAAAGAAAATCCTGAAGCACTGAATAGATATTTAGCTCCTGGAATAAGATTTGTTTGTCCTCCAATTTTACCACTTGTTACCACCCCAACATTTGCTCCTCGACTTACAGTTTTATTCACTACTCCTAAGAATTGATTGGACATTCCTTGAATCCAACAATTTAAATTTGAAGTAGAAGTTCCTAACACAGCATAATATCCATTATCCATCATTACTATTGCTGTTGCGGATGGAAAAATTATTCTAACTACTTCTCCAACATAAGTAATTGTTGTTGTACTTAATGTCCATTTTTTAATACTTTTATTCATATGATTTACGGTATATAAAGTATTAGCATTATAAGCAATAAGTCCGTAAGAATTTACACTACCCGCTACTTCTGTACCAAAAGTTGGGGTAGTCCCTGAAATAGTACAAGCTACTAAATTTTCTTTATTAAATCCACTATCCACAAAACAAATAACTGCTACATCAGTAGCTGGAGAAACAATTATATTCTCGTTAGCTGTACCTCCTCCCATAGCAGTTGCAGTAAAGGTCGCCGCTAAACCTAGAGTTATAGTCGTTCCTGATAAAGTTCCAACTTGAGCATATTTATTAGTTGAAGCTACAATAAATTTATCTGTAGCTACTTTTGAAATCATTGTAGCAGCACTAGCATAAATATTAGCATCAGGAGAAGCGGCAATTCCCATTGTAGCGGTAGTTGTAGAAACAGTAAAAGCAACTAATTTTGTATCTGAACCCGTGGCACAAGAAATAATAGCAATACCCTTATCTGTCCCAAGTGAAGCCAGAGATATATTTGCTATATTTGTCGCACCTGTAAAAAAGGTCGCCGCGGAACCCCAAGAAATAGTTGTCCCTGAAACAGTCCCAACCCGATATTTTACAATAGTAGCAGAGGCATCTTCTGTATATAAAACAATAAATTTATCCGTATCTAATTTACAAATTTCATAATAAAGATTTAGGTCAGCAGTTGCAGCACTACCAGTCCCTAAGGTCATCGCCATTGAACTTCTATTTAAAGAACCCACTGTTACATATAAAGAATCATCAGATGCCTGATGTGAAATTATAGCAAATTTATCCCCACCTATAGCACATTCTTTACCTTTTCTTGGGTTATCATCAGGAGTATATCCAAGAGCCTGAATATCACTTAATCGCAAAGCCCTAGCAACGTGCTTATTTGACACATCATTACTTACTCCTACAAAAGTTCCTAGAGTTAAATCTTCTTCTGCATAAAATGGATAGGCTACAGGCAAAACTACAGTATTAGTTCCATCATCATTTATATCTCCACTGGTATTAGAATCAAATGCTGGAGAATTTATTACATTATTATCACAAGTAGAGGCTGCAATATTTACTCCATAAGCCCCATTGTTAATGCAAGAAATTTGGCAAATAGATACTCGGTCAGTTGTAGCGGTAAGTTTTACTCCGTTAAGAATATTATTTGAAGCATTTATATCCGTTACCTGGCAATCATTATTTCCTGAAACAAACTGCATACCATTTTCTCCATTTGCTTGAAAAGAAGAAGAATAAGCGGTAATAACACTAGAACTTGTAATATTTAATCCATCTAATAAATTAGCATTTAAAGCCGAAGTGGAAAGACCGAGACTTCTAATCCCATTTAAGACAACTCCACCTCCGCCATTAGAAACCGAATTTACTCCATTCCAATTACATCGTCCACCATTTGTATAAGTTATTCCGTGAGAAGTATTAGAATATGGAAGTATATTGTTTATAAATAATTCAGTAGTATAGTTTACATCTAATCCGATATTATTATCCTGCGTGAATACATTTTCGAAATTAAGATACCGACAATCATCTACGTTTAACCCTGCGTTAGTAGAGTTTTTAACAGTAAATCCTTTTAAGGAAATATTTTGTATTGGAGTAGCTACACGATAAGATGCACCAGCAACAATGGCAGGGCCATCGTATCCCTCCGCAAGCGTAAGGTGTGTATTATCCGCAACCGCTGCTACAAGCATCCATTGACCATTTATGAATAAATGAGAAACAAAAGGTGTGACATTTGCAAGCCAGGAAGTACCTGAACCTACTACAGCCGTTCCGCTTGTAATAGAAGTAATCGTGCCTGTGGTATATACTCCACTTCCAGCAATAACTATCTCTTTGTTAGTAGAATTAAAATCAATAAAAGTACTAAATGGTGACACTCCAATAATAGAAATACCAGAATACAAAGTTATATTCGAAGCCAGAGTCCAAGTTCCAGAAGTCAAATACAAAGTACCTCCACCTGCTGTATTAAGGGCATCTAAAGTGGTTTGAATATTATCCGTTGGTCCGATAGTCACTATTTGTCCACCTATATTGAAAGTACCAGAAAAATACGCGGAACCGTCAGTTAAAATACGTACATTAGCATTGGCCAGGGACTGGTTCGCTTCGCAGGCATATAGACCGGTGTTGTTTATTAAAATACCAGCCGAATCAGCTGAGCCATCTCCGACAGTCGCCGAAGTTCTCATAATTGCATTG
>Ga0172375_10012677_pt1 | contig 10545 bp, 12 predicted proteins | sample LakKiv1m_FD_114537 | JGI IMG/M metagenome (GOLD analysis project Ga0172375, IMG submission 114537) | Freshwater microbial communities from Kabuno Bay, South-Kivu, Congo - kab_092012_11.1m | ecosystem: Environmental > Aquatic > Freshwater > Lake | place: Democratic Republic of the Congo...
AGGCGCGGCTGACCTTCCTGGCCGTCCGCCGCTGGTTCGGCTGGTCCGCCGGCCGGCTGGCCGTGTTCGACATCGGCGGTGGCTCGCTCGAGATCGCGGGGGGCACCGACGAGGCCCCCGACGTGGCGTGGTCCCTGCCGCTCGGCGCGGCCCGGATGGCGCGGGCCTGGTTCGGCGGCGGCGCACCGTCGGAGGACGAGGTCCGCGACCTGCGCCGGCAGATCCGCGCCGAGATCGCCCGCGACGCCGGGCACCTGCTGCGCCCCGGTGCGCCGGACCGGGCGGCGGCGACGTCCAAGACGTTCCGCTCGCTGGCGCGCATCTGCGGTGCCGCGCCGAGCGGCGACGGCCCCCTGGTGCCGCGCGCCCTCGAGCTCGAGACGCTGTCGGGCTGGATCCCCAAGCTGATGGCGATGCCGCCCGACGAGCTCGCGGACCTGCCGGGCGTCTCGCCGAGCCGTACGCACCAGATCGTCCCCGGCGCGCTCGTGGCGGAGGCGTGCATGGACATCTTCGAGCTCACCGAGCTCGAGATCTGCCCGTGGGCCCTGCGAGAGGGCGTGATCCTCGAGCGGCTCGACCAGATCTCCGTCGTGACCAGGCAGCGCTGACGATGGCCGCCCCGCTGATCGGACTCTCCTCCGCCTCGGTCTACCCCGAGTCGACGGCGCACGCGTTCGGGTGGGCGGCGCAGCTGGGCTACGACGCGGTCGAGGTGATGGTCGGCATCGACGCGCTCAGCCAGCAGGTCGACGCGGTCAAGAAGCTCAGCGAGCACCACCAGGTGCCGGTCTGCGCGGTCCACGCACCGTGCCTGCTCTTCACCCAGCGGGTCTGGGGCACCGACCCGTGGGGCAAGCTCGAGCGGTCGGCCGAGATGGCCGATGCGGTCGGCGCGGACGTCGTGGTGGTGCACCCGCCGTTCCGCTGGCAGAAGGACTACGCGGCGGGGTTCGTCGAGGGCATCGCCTCGCTCGAGGCCCGTACGGGCATCGCCTTCGCCGTGGAGAACATGTATCCCTGGCGGGCGTCCTCGCGGCGCGGGATGGAGATGTACCTCCCCGGGTGGGACCCCAGCGCCCAGGACTACGCCAACACCACGATCGACCTCTCCCACGCCGCCATCGCGCGCAGCGACGTGGTGGCGATGGCCGAGCGGATGGGCGGGAGCCTGCGGCACGTCCACCTGACCGACGGCACCGGCTCGGCCAAGGACGAGCACCTGGTGCCGGGGCGCGGCGTGATGCAGGCCGACGCGTTCCTGCGACACCTCGCCAGCACGGGCTTCTCGGGCCACGTGGTCCTCGAGATCAACACCCGCCGGGCCACCAACCGCGCTGAGCGCGAGGCCGACCTCGCCGAGTCGCTCGAGTTCGCCCGGGCCCACCTGGGCGTGACCACCCCGTGAGCCGTCCGTGACCACGCGCACGTCCCGCGGTCGTCGCCCCGGGGCGCCCGACACCCGTGCCGAGGTCCTCGCGGCCGCACGTGCGTCGTTCGCCGAGAAGGGCTTCCGCGGCACGACGATCCGTGCCGTCGCCGCCTCCGCCGGCGTCGACCCGGCCCTGGTCCACCACTACTTCGGCTCCAAGGACGACCTCTTCCTCGCCGCGCTCGAGATGCCCGTCGACCCGCGCGAGCTGCTCGCGCCGGTCGTCGCCCTCGGCTCCGACGGTGCGGGCGAACGCCTGGTCCGGACCCTGCTCTCCGTCTGGGACGACCCGGAGATCCGGGTGCGGCTGCTGGGCGTCGCGCGGTCGGTGCTCAGCGAGGACGGCGCGACCCTGATCAAGGAGGGGTTCATCCCGGTCGTCGTCGGCCCGGTGCTCGCCCAGCTCGTCACGGACCGCCCCGAGGTCCGTGTCCCGCTCGTCGCCAGCCAGGTCGTCGGGCTCATCGTCACCCGCTACGTCGTCGCCCTGCCGCCGATGGCCGACATGCCGGCCGAGGACGTGGTCGGACGGGTCGGCCCGGTGATCCAGCACTACCTCACCGGCGACCTCCCCTGACGTACGCCCTCCGGCCCGCTCGCCTCCGCCCGAGCGGTGAGTGAGACATGTTCCGGGGGCTCTGAACCTGCGTCACTCACCGCCCGAGGGGTTGACGCGGCCACCGCCCGCGCGCACAATTCAACACATGATGAAAAACGTGATCGAGGTGCGCGACCTGGTCGTCGTACGCGGCTCGCGCGAGGTCCTGCCCGGCATCTCGCTGGACGTCGCGGCCGGGGTCACCGGCCTGCTCGGGCCGAGCGGTTGCGGCAAGACCACGCTGATGCGGTGCCTGGTGGGCGCACAGCGGGTGCGGTCCGGCTCGGTCGAGGTGCTTGGCGAACCGGCCGGGAGCCCGCCGCTGCGGACCCGGGTCGGGTACGTCACCCAGGCGGCGAGCGTCTACGACGACCTGACGGTGGTCGAGAACCTCGCCTTCTTCGCGCGGGTCCTCGGCACCGACCCGGGCCGGGTCGAGGAGGCCGTGGCGGAGGTCGGGCTGGGCGACCAGCGCTCCCAGGTCGTCGGCAGCCTCTCGGGTGGCCAGCGCAGCCGGGTCAGCCTGGCGGTGGCGCTCCTCGGTGCGCCCGACGTGCTGGTGCTCGACGAGCCGACGGTCGGCCTCGACCCGGTGCTGCGCCGCGACCTGTGGGAGCTGTTCCACAGGATCGCCGGGGCGGGTGCTGCCGTGCTCGTGTCGAGCCACGTCATGGACGAGGCCGAGCGGAGCGACCGGCTGCTGCTCATGCGCGAGGGACGGATGATCGCCGACGGGTCGCCGGAGCAGATCCTCGAACGGACCGGCGCGAGGGACGTCGAGCAGGCGTTCCTCCACCTCGTCGAGGGGCAGGAGGGCGCGCGATGAGCCCCCGGGTCACGCTCGCGGTCGCCGGCCGGGTGCTGCGCCAGGTCCGTCGCGACCACCGCACCCTGGCGATGCTCATGGTGGTGCCGTGTGCGCTGATCAGCCTGCTGTGGTGGATGTTCGAGGACCTCGACCCGCAGCTGTTCGACCGCTTCGGCCCGGGACTGCTCGCGATGTTCCCCTTCATCGTGATGTTCCTCGTGACGAGCGTGACGACCCTGCGCGAGCGCTCGTCCGGCACGCTCGAGCGGCTGCTCACGATGCCGATGGGCAAGCTCGACTTCCTGCTCGGCTACGCCCTCGCCTTCGGCCTGCTCGCCGCGGTCCAGTCGGCGCTGGCGGTGGCGGTCAGCGTCGGCCTCCTCGGCCTCGAGGTGCAGGGACCGGTCTGGCTGCTCGGTGTGGTCGCCGTCGCCGACGCGGTCCTCGGCACGGCGCTCGGGCTGCTGGTCAGCGCCTTCGCGACCACCGAGTTCCAGGCGGTGCAGTTCATGCCGGCCTTCGTGCTGCCGCAGGTCCTGCTGTGCGGGCTCTTCGTCCCGCGCGAGGCCATGCCGAGCGTGCTCGAGGCGATCAGCGACGTGCTGCCGCTGTCCTACGCGGTCGACGCGATGCAGGAGCTCGTCGGGGCGGCCGACACGGCAGCAGTGTGGCGGGACGTCGCGGTCGTCGCGTGCTTCGCGCTGACGGCGCTGGCGCTGGGCGCCGCCACGCTCAGGCGGCGGACGCCCTGACCCGTAGGAACAGCCACGCACCCACGGCGAAGAGCCCGGCGTACATCGTGGTCAGCATGACGACGTCGGGGACGGACGCTGCCACGTCGTCGGTGGCGACCATCCCGACGGCCACGACGCCCGCGACCACGGTCGTCAGCGCCGCGGCGCCGAGCGCGTACGCCATCCCCTGCGGGCGGAAACGGGTCGCGAGCGCGACCAGCAGCAGGACCGCCGGCGCCGCGAGGTAGACCTCGTCACGGTCGCCGTCGCCGACGATGCCGAGCGCGCCGATGCCGAGCAGGAGGAAGAGGACCGTCCCGAGGGACACGGCCATGGCGATCGCGTAGCGCGCGGTGCGTGAGGAGAGGCGGGGCAGCATGCCCACGACGGTAGGCCCGCGCGCCGTCGGAAGGGGTGGAGGAGGTGTGAAGGTTCGATGAGGATCGGCGTAGCCTTCGGGCCATGTCGTTGCTCCGCCAGCCGATCCTGCTCCTCGCCCGCAGCCAGGGGGTGAAGCGGCTGGTCTCCACGATGCCCGTCTCGAGCGGCATCGTCACCGGCTACGTCCCCGGGGAGACCACGCAGACAGCGGTCGCGGCGACGCAGGTCCTGGTCGACGACGGCCTGCGGGTGACGCTCGACTACCTCGGCGAGGACACGACCGACGCCGCCCAGGCCGAGGCGACCGTCGCCGCCTACAAGGAGCTGCTCGCCGACCTCGCCGCCAAGGGCCTGGCGCCGCACGCGGAGGTGTCGGTCAAGCTCAGCGCGATCGGCCAGTCGCTCCCCGACAGCGGCCACAAGGTGGCGCTGGAGAATGCGCGCGACATCTGCCGTGCCGCCCGCAACGCCGGCACGACGGTGACCCTCGACATGGAGGACCACACCACCACCGACTCGACGCTGACGATCCTGCGCGAGCTGCGCAAGGACTTCCCGGAGACCGGAGCCGTGCTCCAGGCGATGCTCCACCGCACCGAGGCCGACTGCCGCGCGCTCGCCTACGAGGGCTCCCGCGTCCGGCTGTGCAAGGGCGCCTACATGGAGCCCGAGACGGTCGCGTTCCAGGACCGGCTCGACGTCGACAAGGCCTACGTACGGTGCCTCAAGGTGCTGCTCGGCGGCCAGGGCTACCCGATGATCGCCACCCACGACCCGCGGATGATCCAGATCGCCTCGTCCCTCGCGAGCCGCTTCGGGCGCCGCCCCGGGACCTACGAGTTCCAGATGCTCTACGGCATCCGGCCCGAGGAGCAGAAGCGCCTCGCCGCTGCCGGCGAGACGATGCGCGTCTACATCCCCTACGGCACCGAGTGGTACGGCTACCTCATGCGCCGCCTGGCCGAGAAGCCCCAGAACCTGGCCTTCTTCGTGAGGTCGCTGGTCTCCAAGAAGTGAGCTGCGCCGAGATCTCCCGGCGGACGATAGATTCGCCCCCATGAGTACAGCCATCATCGGTGCCGGCGTGATGGGGGAGACCCTGCTGTCCGGGCTCGTACGCGCCGGGCGCCGGGTCGACCAGCTGATGGTCGGCGAGAAGCGAGCGGAGCGTGCGCGTGAGCTCGAGGAGCGCTACGGCGTCGCGGTGGTCTCCAACCGGGAGGCGGCGGCGAAGGCCGACACGGTGGCGCTCGTGGTCAAGCCGCAGGACATGGCCGACGTGCTCGAGGAGATCGCCCCCGACCTGCGGGCCGGACAGCTGCTCGTGTCGCTCGCGGCGGGCATCACCACGGCCTTCATCGAGTCGCACGTGCCCGAGGGGGTGGCCGTCGTGCGCGTCATGCCCAACACCCCGGCACTGGTCGACGAGGGCATGGCCGCGATCGCGCCCGGCTCGCACTGCGACGAGTCGCACCTCGCCGAGGCCGAGTCGCTGATGGCGTCCACCGGCAAGGTGCTGCGCATCCCCGAGAAGCAGATGGACGCGGTCACCGCGATCTCGGGCTCCGGCCCGGCCTACATCTTCTTCGCCGTCGAGTCGATGATCGAGGCGGGCGTCCACCTCGGCCTGCCGCGGGCCACGGCCACCGAGCTGGTGGTGCAGACGCTGGTCGGCTCGGCCGCGATGCTGCGTGAGACCGGCTCCCACCCCGTCGTGCTGCGCGAGCAGGTCACCTCGCCCGGCGGCACGACCGCCTCGGCGCTGCGCGAGCTCGAGATCCACAAGGTGCGCGCGGCCTTCCTCGCCGCGATGGAGGCCGCCCGCGACCGGTCCCGCGAGCTGGCCGAGGGGTCCTGAGCCCGGGTCGGTTCAGGCTCCTCGCAGCTGGCGCACCAGGCCGAGGGCGGCGTCGACGATGCCGGACCGGGGTCTGCTCGGCCTTCGCCGTCCGCTTCTGCGCCACCGTCGCCACCCTGGGACGTGGGTCGTGGCCGCTCGGGCTGCGCCGCCCACGCTGCCAGGGCCCTCCCAGCACGGAGGCGACCAGGACGACCTGAACGTGTTCAACTCCGTCCGCCGGTCGGACGCGAGCGTGGGTGGGAGTAACGTCCGCCACATGGAGTGCGCCGGGCCCACGTCGATCGTCTTCGACCAGACCCTCTGCGAGTACAACTTCGGGCCCACCCACCCGATGTCACCCGTGCGCGTCGACCTGACGATGCGCCTGGCCGAGGAGCTCGGCGTCCTCGAGCTGGTCAAGCGGGTCGACGCGCCGGTGGCCACGGACGAGCAGATCGCCACCGTGCACGACCCCGGCCTGATCGAGGCGGTGACCAGGGCCGGCGCGACGCCCGGCTACGAGGACGCCTCCCGGGGCCTCGGGACCGAGGACGACCCGGTCTTCGCCGACATGCACCGCGCAAGCGCGCACGTCGTCGGCGCCACCCTCGAGGCCTTCCGGCAGGTGTGGAGCGGGGAGTCGCTGCACTCGGTCAACATCGCCGGCGGCCTCCACCACGCGATGCCCGAGAAGGCCAGCGGGTTCTGCATCTACAACGACGTCGCCGTCGGGATCACGCAGCTCCTCGCCGACGGCGCCGAGCGGGTGGCCTACGTCGACATCGACGTCCACCACGGCGACGGCGTCGAGAAGATCTTCTGGGACGACCCGCGCGTCCTCACGGTGTCCCTGCACGAGACCGGGCAGATGCTCTTCCCCGGCACCGGCTTCCCGTCCGACACCGGCGGTTCGGCGGCCGAGGGCACCGCGGTCAACGTCGCCCTCCCGCCCGGCACCTCCGACGCGGGCTGGTTGCGTGCCTTCCATGCTGTCGTCCCCCCGGTGCTGCGCGAGTTCGCGCCCGAGGTGCTGGTCACGCAGCACGGCTGCGACTCCCACATGAACGACCCGCTCGCCCACATGATGCTGAGCATCGACGGCCAGCGTGCGGCCTACCTCGCGCTCCACGAGCTCGCCCACGAGGTCGCGGGCGGGCGCTGGGTCGTCACCGGGGGCGGCGGCTACTCGATCGTCGACGTCGTCCCGCGCGCCTGGGCCCACCTGCTGGCGATCGCCGCAGGGCGTCCGCTGGACCCCGCGCTCGCGACGCCGCCGCGCTGGCGGGCGTACGTCACCGAGGTGCTGGGTGCGACCGCCCCGCACCGGATGACGGACGGGCGTACGCCGGCCTACCGCGACTGGTCTGCGGGCTACGACCCGGAGTCCTGGCTCGACCGCGCGATCAACGCCACCCGCACCGAGGTCTTCCCGCTGCACGGACTCGACCCGCTGCCCTGAGGAGGGCGGTCCTCGGCAACCGTGGCTCGTACGAGGTGTCGGAAAGGTAAAGGTTCAACCCGACACGCCGCCAGTCACACAAGTTTCTCTGGCATTCCTCTTCCCCACGCGTCACGTGAGCCCTATTGTCAGCGAGAGCGGCACGCCTGTGACGCCGGTGCGGAAGCCGGCGCCGTCGCCGCGCAGAAGGATCGGTGCACACCATGGCTGAGAACACCCCTGGCGACATGTCCGAGGCGCAGTTCCTGACCATTGCCGAGGTCGCGGCCAAGATGCGCGTCTCGAAGATGACGGTCTACCGACTGGTCCATGGTGGCGAGCTGCCCGCGGTCCGGGTCGGCCGCTCGTTCCGGGTCACCGAGGACGACGTCAACGAGTACCTCCGCAAGAGCTTCTACAACGCCGGCTGACGACCCCCGTCCGGGGCCGGATCCCACTGCTCCGACTCGATTCCGCGGTCCACCTCCCTGCCAAGTAGGGTGTGCGGGTCCGACCGGCGAACGCCGGTCGCAAGGAAAGGTCTGATCCACGTGGGTTCTGTCATCAAGAAGCGGCGCAAGCGCATGGCCAAGAAGAAGCACCGCAAGCTTCTCAAGAAGACGCGCGTCCAGCGCCGCAAGCTCGGCAAGTAACACCCCTCGACCATGGGACGGGTCGTGCTGGTCACCGGGATCTCCCGGGACATAGGGCGACGCTTCGCGCGCGCCGCGGCCGGCGACCCGTCCATCGATCGAGTCATCGGGGTCGACGTCGTCCCACCGCGGGGCGACATCGGGGACGTCTCGTTCGTCCGCGCCGACATCCGCAACCCCGTCATCGCCAAGGTCATCGCCAAGGAGGACGTCGACACCGTCGTCCACATGAGCGTGATCGCGACGCCCGGCTCGGCCGGTGGTCGCGGGACGATGAAGGAGCTCAACGTCATCGGCTCCATGCAGCTGCTCGCTGCGTGCCAGAAGTCGACGACCGTCGAGCGCCTGGTCGTGAAGTCCACGACCACCGTCTACGGATCCAGTCCTCGTGACCCCGCGATGTTCACCGAGGACATGGGACCCAAGCGCCTGCCCTCCTCCGGCTACGGCAAGGACGTCTTCGAGGTCGAGGGCTACGTCCGCGGGTTCGCCCGCCGGCGGCCCGACGTCGACGTGACGATGATCCGCGCGGCCAACGTGATCGGTCCGCACGTGTCGAGCCCGCTCACCAACTACTTCCGCCTGCCCGTGGTGCCTCGCGTCCTCGGCTTCGACCCGAGGCTGCAGTTCCTGCACGAGGACGACCTGCTCCGGGTCCTGCGGCACGCTGCGGTGACCGGTATCCCCGGCACCTTCAACGTCGCCGGCGACGGCGTGATGGTGCTGAGCCAGGCCGTACGCCGGCTCGGCCGCCCCTCCGTCGCGCTGCCCAGCTTCGCCGTCGGTCGCCTCGGCGCGACGATGCGGCAGGCCCGCATCTCCGACTTCTCGCCCGAGCAGCTGGGGTTCCTGACCTACGGTCGGGGTGTGGACACCACCCGGATGCGCACCCAGCTCGGCTTCGAGCCCAGGTTCACCACCGCGGAGGCGTTCGCCGACTTCTGTCGCGAGCTGTCGCCGGCCGGCGGGTCGCGCCCGATGGAAGGGGCAGGTCGTGCCTGACGAAGCCCGCCACGGCGCCCGGGACGCCGTCGTCATCCCGATCGGCACCGGCGGTCGCCCCGGACGCGGCTCCGGCAGCGCGCGGCCGTCCTCGGCGGCCCGCAACCTGGCTCCCGCCGCCCCCAAGTCCGCGCGGAAGCCCCCGGGCAAGCCCCCGAAGGCGGCGGCCTCGTCGAGGAGGACGCCCTCGACGGATCCGGCCGCCCCGCCCCGTACGAGCACCGGGTCGGCGACCGAGGCCCAGGAGCCGGCTGCCGGGGCACCGCCCACGACCGGCATCCCGGTCGGCGAGTGGCTGTCGGCGCTCCAGGGCGCCGCGCACGAGGTCTTCGGCGACGACTGGGAGCGCCGCCTCGCCGAGCTGATGGCATTCGTGCGCCGGCGGCTGGAGGGCGACTACGAGGTCGACGACTACGGCTTCGACCGCGAGCTCACCGAGCGCTTCTTCATGGCCGCGCTGCGTCCGATCGCGGAGAAGTGGTTCCGCCTGGAGGTCCGCGGCCTGGAGAACATCCCCGCCGAGGGCGGCGCACTCGTGGTGTCCAACCACTCCGGCACGGTTCCCCTCGACGGCCTGATGACCATGCTCACCGTGCACGACCACACCGGGCGCTTCCTGCGTCCGCTCGGCGCCGACCTCGTCTTCCGGCTGCCGGTCGTGAGCTCCCTGGCCCGCAAGGGAGGCGCCACGCTCGCCTGCACCGAGGACGCCGAGCGGATGCTGTCCGGCGGCGACCTGGTCGGCGTGTGGCCCGAGGGCTTCAAGGGCATCGGCAAGCCCTTCAGCGAGCGCTACAAGCTGCAACGCTTCGGTCGCGGCGGGTTCGTGTCCGCGGCGCTGCGCACCGGCGTCCCCATCGTCCCGCTCTCGGTGGTGGGGGCCGAGGAGATCTACCCGCTCGTCGGCAACGTGCCGTCGCTGGCGCGACTGCTGGGCGTCCCCTACATCCCGATCACGCCGTTCTTCCCGTGGCTCGGCCCGCTCGGGCTGGTGCCCCTTCCGTCGAAGTGGATCCTCGAGTTCGGCGAGCCGATCCGGACCGACTCCTACGACCCTGCCGAGGCGGAGGACCCGATGCTGGTCTTCAACGTCACCGACCAGGTGCGCGAGACCATCCAGCACACGCTCTTCGACCTCCTGCGCGAGCGGGACGGGGTCTTCAGCTGACGACCGGCGCTCAGGGCAGCAGGCCGCCCGTGGCGCCGCCCAGGGTGCCCCCCGTGACGTTGTCGAGCGTCCCGGTGACCTCGCCGATCAGGCCGCCCGTGGCGTCGTCGAGGTCGGTCGTCAGGCCGCCGACCGCACCGCCGGTCGCAGTGTCGAGGTCGTCGACGAGCCCGCCGGTGGTGTCGGTGACGGTGTCGGTGAGCTGGTCGATCGGCTTGGTCGGGCTGTTCTTGGTGGGCTGGGTCGTCGTCGGGACGGGGAGCGTCGGCGTCGACCCGGCCGGGGCGGACGGCAGTCCCGCCGTGGGCAGCGGCTGCTGCGGGTCGAGCTCCTGCGGCACGGTGATGCCGGTGAGGTCCTGGCCCGAGATCGGGGCCGTCTCGAGCGTCAGGTCGTCCGCGTCGAGGCCCTCGAGGAGGTCCGTCGGCGCGCTGGCCAGCAGGAAGTCCGGCACGGTCGTGATGCCGCCGGTGCACGCCAGGCACGCGGTG
>Ga0172375_10012682_pt1 | contig 10542 bp, 6 predicted proteins | sample LakKiv1m_FD_114537 | JGI IMG/M metagenome (GOLD analysis project Ga0172375, IMG submission 114537) | Freshwater microbial communities from Kabuno Bay, South-Kivu, Congo - kab_092012_11.1m | ecosystem: Environmental > Aquatic > Freshwater > Lake | place: Democratic Republic of the Congo...
GCTTGCGGATTCGGCACGATCGAGACCGGCTACACCGGCAGCACCTGGGAGGGGCTCTGGGTATACGGCGTGCTCTCCGCGCTGGCGTCGGAACACGCCCTCCGCTATGGCGCGGATGCCGACCACCTGCAGGTCAAGCGCGGCGCCGAAGGGCTCGCGCGCGCCCGGCGCTGGGTGGAGGCGTCGCGCTACTATTCATTCTATACGCTGGATATGGCGGACATCCTGAACTACAACGGCCGTGAACGCCGCCTGTCCAAAGCCGCTGAACAGCGGATGGTCATGGCGTGCCACCGGGAACCGATGCGGATAGGCAAGTGCCGCTATGCCCTTGATGACCGGACCATCGGGCGCCTGGTTGGCAAGTACTGGGATGCGCTGGCGGCCCTGGGTGAGCTTGCGGACACCATCAGCCGCCTGAAAGGCGGCGAAGCGTTCGACCTCGAATTCACGATTGACGAGCATCCGCCGGAAGTGGCCGCCTTTGACTGCCTGACAACGGCGGAAGAACTTCTCTTTGTGCTGCGCGAGATACGGCGGCGCGGCCTGCCGGTCACGCATGTGGCGCCGAATTTCGGCCAGGAAAAGGGCTGGGACTACCGCTGCCCCGACGGACTGGGCGGACTGGAGAGGCGCATGCGGGAGCAGATCGCCATCGCCGACGTGTTCGGCGTACTGCTCGATGTCCATTCCGCGGACGATCTGTCCCGGCCGGTGCGTCAGGCGATCCGCCGCGCGACCGGCGGCCGGCTGCACTACAAGATCTCGCCGTCGTTGCAACTGCTGTTCGCAGAAACGTTGGCTGACCACGATGCGCGGCTCTTCCGGGAATGGTGGGAGGATGCGCAATCCTATGCGCGGCGGGAGGCAGCAGCAGGTTCAGCGTTCGCGGCGGAGTGTCTTCGTGCGGGTTCGGCGCCAGGCGGGAAGCCGTCTACCCTGGACCCGGTGTTTCACCACTACAGCTTTGCATTCGTGGGGAGGCGCGATACGAAGGGGCGTTTCCTGCATCGCGATCGCTTCTACGCTTTGCCGGACGCATTCCGGCGGGACTACGAGCGGCGCGTGGCAAAGCGCCTGTGTGGACTGGCGAAGGACTTGATCTAAAGGAGTCGGAGATGAGCGCAGTTGTGCTGAAGAACTTCATCAACGGTGAATGGGTGGCCGCCGTGTCCGGCATTCTGGCGGAGCAGCGAAATCCCGCTGACCTATCCCAGGTGACGTGCCGGTTCCAGCAGTCCGGCCGGTTTCCGCGCGTTGCGGGATCTCAAGCGGGAAACGCCGGAGATGAAGGTTGCCATCACGTTGGTGTCATCGCTGGCTCAGGCCTATATGGCGGGGAAGTTCGGCGCCGACGTCGTTGCGCTCTTCAACGGGCCGCTTGATCTGGCGCTCGATCAGGAAGTGGAACTGGTGGGTCCGGTGAAGCGAATCTTTGCCAACTACGGGTTCAAGACCCAGGTGCTATCCTGCGGGCGGTTTCCACGCGCTTTCGGGCACTATGCCGAGGCCGGCACAGATATCTGTACGCTGCGGTTTGAATTCATGAAGCTCCTGTTCGATCATCCCTATACCGAACAACGTCTGAACGGGTTCTCCGCCGACTGGAAGGGTGTGTTCGGGGAGAAGACATGGCCGGAGGAAAGATGAGGTTTCGGGTGTCAGGTGTCAGGAAGCCTCCTGAAACCTGAACCCCGAAACCTGAAACCTGCGGGGAGAAAACATGAACGTACTGGATACCTTCAGTTTGAAGGGACGCGTGGCGATCGTCACGGGCGGCGCGCGGGGGCTTGGACGGCAGCATGCGCTGGCGTTGGCGGAAGCCGGTGCGGACGTTGCGATCTGCGATCTGCTCGATACCGAGGGCGAGCAGACGCGCCGGGAATTGGAGGCGCTGGGCGTGAAGGCGTGGTTCGGGAAGGTCAATGTGACCGCCGGCGACGCGATCGACGGGTTCATCAAGGACGTCGAGGTCAACCTGGGGCCGGTGCGTATCCTTGTCAACAACGCCGCGCGTCCGTCGGAGGGGTGCGCGTTGGCTGACCTGAACGATGCGCTCTGGCGGGAGATCCTGGAAACGAACCTGGCCAGCGTCTTCTACGTTGGCAAGCGGGCGGCGGCGAGGATGGCGGCGGCCGGAGTGGGCGGCAGCATTATCAACATCGCCTCGATCAACGCGCACGTCATCAGCAACATTGCTCCGCGCTACAACGCGGCGTACTGCGCGGCCAAGGCAGCGGTCGAGAACCTGAGCAAGAGCATGGCGGCCCAGTGGGCGCTGCAGAACATCCGTGTCAACACGCTGGCGCCCGGCTATATTCACACGCAACAGACCGCAGCCACGGCGGCCATTCCCGAGGCGCTCACGCGCAACATCGAGAACACGCCGATGAAGCGCTACGGCCGGATTGACGAACTGAAGGGGGCTATCGTGTTTCTGGCGTCCGACGCCTCGTCGTTCATGACGGGCGGCACGCTGGTGATGGATGGCGGGTATACCGTGTGGTGAGCGTGAGAGACTGAAAGAAAGGAACAGCAATGCCGACGACAAAAATACCCTTCCGCTATGGCAAGGGTGAGATCAGTGTGACATGCCCGAAAGCGAACCTGCTGGCGGTCGTGGAGCCGGGCGACATCCCTGAAGCCGGCGACGAGATGGAGATGGTCCGCCAGGCGGTGCGTAATCCCATCGGATCGAAACGCCTGAGCAAGATTGCCAAGCCGGGCAATACCGTGGCAATTGTGACCGACGACTACGCCCGTCCGATCGTCGGTCACAAGGTTGTGCCGGCCATTCTGTCGGAACTTGCAGAGGCCGGCGTGCGTGACGAAGACATCACCATCATCATGGGGTCCGGCATCCACCGGGCCTGCACACGGGAAGAGATGGACCGCCTGTTGGGCAAGGACATCACGGCGCGCTACCGGGTGGTCAACCACAACATGGACGACAAGGACAACCTGGTATTCCTCGGGATGACCTCTCGCGGCAATGCCATCTGGATCAACCGCATCTTCGCGCAGGCGGATGTCAGGGTGCTGACCGGCCAGATCGGGATCATCAGTTTCGGTTTCTCGGGCGGACGGAAGAGCGTGTTGCCGGCCGTGGCCGGTCGGGACACCATCTACTTCAATCACCGGCACGCGTGGATCACCAAGGCCAATTTCGGCAACATCGAGCACAACGTGATGCACGACGACGCGCTCGAAGCGGCGCATCTGGCCAAGGTACACTTCATCGCCAACGTGGTGCTGAACCTGAAGCTCCAGGTCATCAAGGCCGTGGCCGGCGACCTGGTCCAGGCGTGGATGGAGGGTGTGCGGTTCGCGCAGAAGCATTACACCGTTCCCCTGGTCCGTCGGCCTGAGATCGTCATCACGTCGGCCGGCGGAAGCCCCGCTGACGACACCGTATTCCAGTCGCTCAAGGCGTACCAGCAGTCGTATCTGGTGATGAAGCGCGGGGGGTGCGTGATCCTGGTGGCGGACTGCAAGGACGGCGTCGGAGACAAGGAGTTGGATCATTTTCTGCGCATGGATTCAGACGAATTCTTCAAGCGGGTGGATGCGGGCGAAAACGTTCATTTCATGGCCGACATCCTGCACTCCGGCATGGAGAAGGCATCGGAGATATTCCTGAAGTCATCGCTGCCGCCTGAGCAGGTGAAGGCGTTCGGATTCGTGCCCGTGAAGAGCGTGGAGGAGGCGATCGAGAAGGCCATGGCGATCCATGGGAAGGACGCCGGGATCCTGTGTCTGCCCAAAGGTGCGTATATTGCCCCGGTCGTGAACGACGGCGGGCAGGGGTAGGGGAAGGTGTCAGGTGTCGGGGTTTCAGCGAGGGCACGAGTCGTGCTTGTTTCTGAGTAAGTGCGACAGCAACACCCAATGTCCAACAGGGAATTTCCAATCTCCAAAGGGGAATCCACCGCCCTGATTCTCTCCCTGACACCTGAAACCTGACACCCGAAACCGGAAGAAGGAGAACCGAAATGACAAGCAATGGATTGCGCAACGCATTGGAGGCGGGGACGTTTGTGGTGGCGCCGGGGTGCTATGACGCGCTGAGCGCGCGCATCGCGGAACAGCACGGGTTCGGCGCCGTTTACATGAGCGGGCTGGCGGTCACGGCATCGTTGCTCGCGCGGCCCGACCTGGAACTTCTGGGCATGGCCGAGATGGTCCGGCAGGCGGAACTGATCGTCTCCGCCGTGAATATCCCCGTGATCGCCGATGCCGATACCGGGTACGGCGGACTGTCGAACGTGGATCGCACCGTTCAGGCCTACCAGCAGGCCGGCGTGGCGGCCATTCATCTGGAGGATCAGGCCTGTCCGAAGCGCTGCGGACAGACGAGCGGCGTGCGCCTGATCGAGGCCGAAGCCATGGCCGCTAAACTCCGGGTGGCCGTGAGTGCGCGGGGCGCGGGCGACATGCTGATCATCGGGCGCACCGACGCGTTCCGGGTGAGCGGCGCGGAGGAGGCGATCCGGCGCGCCAACCTTTACGCCGAAACCGGCGTGGATCTCCTGTTCGTGGACGGGGTGAGCATGCCGGAGGATTTCCGCCGCATCCGGGACGGCGTTCGCGGCAAGCTTGTCGGCAGCATCGTGGAAGTCAATGCCCCGGCCCGCACCCGCGCGGAGGATCTGAAGGCCATGGGTTACTCCGTGGCGATTCATCCCATTTCCAGCATCCTGGCCACGGCGGGCGCGCTGGACCGGTTGATGGCGGGCCTGCGGGCGGACGGCGACACACGCCAGGGATTCGATCAGATGATGACCTATCAATCGTTGAACGCGCTGCTCGGAATCGAGCGGTATCACCAGATGTGGGACGGAACAGACGGCGCCCATCATGGCGCACGGCAATGAGTAATGGTGGCCTCTTCTGGCCGCAGAAAGAAGGAGAAGTAGAAGCATGGACAATGCACTGGATATCAAGACGTTGAAACCATCACAGGCTTTTGCCCGGGAATGGGTGGCGGCTGTCACGGGCACAAAGGATGTTGATCCGCGCGGCGTCTTTGTGCGCTGCCTGCGGCAGGGGTGGGGGCAACTGCGGTTCGGCCGGTCGATCGTGAACGAACCCCTGAATCTCGCCGACAAGGTCTACGAGACCGGCCTGGGTACGCACGCCGACAGCGACATCCGGATTCGCGCCAACCAGCCGATCCGCGCGTTTCGCGCCTGGGTGGGGTTGGACAACAACGGCCAGGCCCGGGGCTACGGTAATCAAGGCGCGCCGGAACGGTTGACCTTTTCCGTGGAGGCCAAGGGGCGCGAAATATGGCGCAGCCCCCTGCTGGGGATCAACAGCCAGCCCGCCCGCGTGGACGTGAAGGTGGGCGGTGCGACCGAGCTGATGCTCAAATTGCGCGAGGTGAAGGGGGAAATCGGGTATGCGCATGCCGATTGGGCGGAAGCCGAGGTTGAATTGGCGGATGGGACGAACGTGCGGCTGGCAGGGGTCAGCACTTTTTCGAGCGAGTTGTTGACCGATTCGATCATGCCATTCTCGTTCCAGTACGGCGGACGCGCCGCGGCGGAATTACTGGCCGGCTGGAAGAAGACGCAGACGAGCAAGAGCGCGGCCGGCGTGACTACGCAGGAGCTGACCTGGCGCGATCCGAAGACGGGACTGGAATGCGTGCTGGAACTTCAGACGTTCGCGAAGTTCCCAGCCGTCGAATGGGTCATGCGCTTCCGCAACACAGGCAAGAAAGACACGCCGCTGATCGAGAACATCCGTCCCCTGGATATGGAGTGGGGGGCGGACGAGCAGACTTTCCTCCGCCGTTCCGCGGGCTCGCCGTCAACGCATGCTGATTTCCAGTACCGGATCGATCCGCTAGCCAGTGGCGAAACGATCGCCATGTCGGCGGGAGGCGGGCGCTCCTCCAATGCCTGGCTGCCGTTTTTCAATCTGCAGACCGGCAAAGCCGGCGTCCTGGTTGGCATCGGCTGGAGCGGGCAATGGGCGGCCGAGTTTGCCCGTCCGGCACCCAACCAGATCCAGATTCGCGCGGGACAGGAGCTGACGAAGTTGAAGTTACATCCCGGCGAGGAGATCCGCACGCCGCGCATCCTGCTGGTCTTCTGGAACGGCGAGCCGCTGGCGGGGCACAACCTCCTGCGGCGCTTCATCCTCAAGCACCACACGCCGCGGCCGAACGGCAAGACTTTGCAGGGGCCGCTCACGGTCGCGCACTGGGGCGGTATGAAGACGGCGGAGCACCTGGCGCGGATCGAGGCCTACCGCAAGCAGAAGCTCGGCTACGAGTACTACTGGATTGACGCGGGGTGGTATGGCCCGGCCAGCAGTTACTCGCCGGACGAGTTCACCGGCGACTGGGCGATCCACGTGGGGAACTGGAGCATCAATCCGGCGGCACACCCGAACGGGTTGCGCCCCATCAGCGACGCCGCCAAGGCCGCCGGGATGAAGTTCCTCCTGTGGTTCGAGCCCGAACGCGCCGTGAACGGCACACCGCTGACGGTCGAGCATCCGGAGTGGTTCCTGGGCGACAAGAAACCCGGCGCACACCTGCTCTTCAACCTCGGCCTGCCCGAGGCGCGCAAGTGGCTGACCGGTTACATCACGAAGTTCATGAAGGAGCAGGGTATCCTGCTCTACCGGCAGGATTTCAACTTCGATCCGCTGCCGTACTGGCGTGCGGCCGATGCGCCGGACCGGCAGGGGATGACCGAGATCCGGCATGTCGAGGGGTTGTACGAGTATTGGGACGCCATCCTGAAGAGTCAGCCCGGCATGGTGATCGACAACTGCGCCAGCGGTGGGCGGCGGATTGACCTCGAGACCATCAGCCGCAGCATTCCGCTGTGGCGCAGCGACTGGCAGTGCGGTTGGATCAACGACGGTATGCCGGGGCAGACTCACACCATGGGGATGAGCTACTGGGTGCCGTTGAGCGGTACGGGGGTGTTGGCGGGCTGCCGCCGCGCGGGTGACACGTACAACTTCCGCAGCAGCCTCAGCGCGGCCATTCAGTTCGCGATTTTCCCGTATGAGAGCTTCCCGATCGACAAGAAGTATCCGTGGGCGTGGCACAAGCGCATGATGGCCGACTATCTGCGTGCGCGGCCGATGTTCCATGGCGACTACTATCCGCTCACGAGCAATGCCGCCGAGAACGACGTCTGGGCGGTGTTCCAGATGAACCGGCCGGATTTGGGCGAGGGGATGCTGCTGGCCTTCCGGCGCAAGGATTCGCCGTTCTCGGTTGCGGACTTCCGGCTGTGCGCGCTTGACGCGGACGCGACCTACGAGCTGACCGACGCCGACACGAAGAAGAAGTGGCGCGCCAAGGGGCGCGACCTGATGGAGAAGGGCTTGCGCGTGGAGCTTGGGAAGGCGCCGGAGAGCAGGTTGGTGTTTTACAGGAGGAATGTGCGCCAATAATGGCGCATGGCGGTGACCGTGGGCGGCCATTCTTGGCCGCCACAACCGAAGGGATGAAGATGAAACACAAGAGCGCGCATTCCAGCCGCCTGCCGCGGCTGGAAGATCTGGTTCCCGGCGGCTTGGAAGCCGCCCGGCGGTTTACGAACGAATGGGCGGCCGCTGCGGCCGGTGTGCCGGGTGATTCGCAGTGGGTGCGGGTGGTTTCCTGGAAACAGCCGTGGGCCACGCTGAGCGTGGACCGTTCCCTTACGGGCGGTCCGCTGATCATCAATCATCAGCCGTTCGCATACGGTCTCGGTACCCATCCGGAGAGCGAGGTGGTGGTGCGCGCCCGCCGTCCCATTCGCGCGTTCCGCGCCCGGGTCGGGATGGATGGCAACTGGACGTGCCGCTACCACAACGAGACGGTCTGCCGCTGCGCGGAACGCATGATCTTCAGCGTCGAGGCCGGGGGGCGCGAATTGTGGCGTAGCCCCGTGATCGGGATCAATACGCCGGCGGTGCGCGCTGAAGTGGCCGTTGATGGCGCGACGGAACTGACCCTGCGCGTCCGCACGAAGGAAGAAAATACAGACTGGGCCCACGCGGACTGGGCGGACGCCGAGGTTGAGCTGGACGACGGTACGGTCGCGCGGCTGGACACGTTCGTGGCACAGCCGTTGCCGTCCGCCTTGCCGCCGTTCTCGTTCCGGCTGGGCGGCAAGCCGTCGGCCGAACTGCTCGGTTCGTGGCAGGTGTCGCGGAAGTCCCGGCGGCCGGATGCGAACGGGGTGAAAGCGCAGGTGGTGACCTGGCGCGACCCCCAGTCCGGCCTGGAGTGCGAGATGGAGCAGCAGACCTTTGACGGGTTCCCGGCCGTGGAGTGGGTACTGCGCTTCCGGAATACCGGCACGGCCGATACGCCGATCATCGAGGATATTCAGGCGCTGGATGCGTCGTGGTCTGTGGTCGGCGATGCGCAGTTGCGCCGGTCGCGCGGCTCGCCGGGCATGGTCGAGGATTTCAAGTACCTCGTGACGCCGCTGCCAGCCGGCGAGACGATCAAGATGGCGGCGGGAGGCGGGCGCTCGTCGAATGACTGGCTGCCGTTCTTCAACCTGGAGAACGGTGGGAACGGTGTGATCACCGCCATCGGCTGGAGCGGCCAGTGGGCGGCGGAGTTCGCCCGCGATCAGGCGGGCACGGTCCGGCTGCGGGCCGGCCAGGAGCTGACGCACCTGGTGTTGCATCCGGGCGAGGAGATCCGGACGCCGCGCATGCTGATGCTGTTCTGGGACGGCGACGTACAGGAGAGCCACAACCTGCTGCGGCGATTCCTGCTGGTGCACCATGTGCCCAAGGATGCGGCTGGCCTGCCGGTGACCGGACCGGTCTGCGCCGCCACCTGGGGCGGGATGGAGTCGGTCCACCACCTGCAACAGATTGCGGACATTCGCAAGCACAAGCTGGCCTATGACTACTACTGGATTGACGCCGGCTGGTACGGCCCGGCCGGCAGCTTCTCGCCGGACGTTTACACAGGCGAGTGGGCCAGGTTTGTCGGCCATTGGAACATCAATCCCCGGGCGCATCCCGACGGGCTGAAGCCGCTGGCGGACGCCGCCCATGCCGCAGGCATGAAGTTCCTGCTCTGGTTCGAGCCGGAGCGGGCTCTGATCGACACACCTTGGACGGTGGAGCATCCGGAGTGGTTCCTGGGCGAGCGCAAGCCCGGCGCCAGCCTTCTCTTAAATCTGGGCGACCCGGCCGCCCGGCGCTTCCTGACGGATTTCATCTCAAACATGATCCGGGACGTGGGGATTGACTGCTATCGGCAGGACTTCAACTTCGATCCGTTGCCGTACTGGCGCGCGGCGGATGCGCCGGACCGCCAGGGCATGGCGGAGATCCGGTATGTGGAAGGGCACTATCAGTTCTGGGACGAACTGTTGCGGCGGCATCCGGGGTTGTTGATCGACAACTGTTCCAGCGGCGGGCGGCGGATTGACCTCGAGACGATCAGCCGGAGTATTCCGCTGTGGCGCAGCGACTACCAGTGTGGCCCCGGCTTCGATCCGGCCGGTGGCCAAATGCAGACGCATGGGCTGTCGTATTGGCTGCCAGTCCATGGCTGCGGCACCTGTGGAGGCACGCACGATCCGCGGCGTGGCGACACGTACAATGTGCGCAGCAACCTCTCGGCTAGCTTGGAGTTCCCGATCTACTTCAACCAGGGCGACGGCGTGCCGGATCACCCATGGGACTGGCAGCGCCGTATGATCCAGGAGTACAAGCGCGCTCGGCCTTTCTTTTATGGCGACTACTATCCGCTGTTGCCCGGCACGTCCGCAGCCGATGCCTGGATGGTCATGCAATATCACCGGCCGGATCTGGGCGAGGGGCTGGTGCTTGCCTTCCGGCGCAAGGATGCGCCGTTCATCAGCGGCGATTTCCGGCTGCGCGGGCTCGATCCGACGGCCACCTATGAACTGACGGATAGCGACAGCGGCCGGAAGCAACGCGCCAAGGGGCGGGTCCTGGCGGAGAAAGGTGCGCGCATCGCCATGGAGACGGCACGTGACGGCCGGTTGGTGTTCTACCGGAAGGTGAAGCGATGAACGCGTTCACGGAATCAGTACCCGGTCTATCAAGGTGAAACTGTTCAGATGAGAAAGGGAGAAGCAGTATGAGTCGTTCGATCGGTATGGATTGCATCCATTGTCGTCCGACCCCGCGCCCGGGCCACGTCGAATACTCGATGGAGTACCACAACGAGCTGATCCGCAAAGTCACGGGCGCTGATACCGGCGCGGGCGGCGTGTCCGGTCATGCCGCCGACTACAACCTGCTGCCGGCGGATGCGCAGCGGCGTTTCTATGACGCCTGGGACTACGACTTCCTGTGGGGCACGCACGACGGTTTCGTGGACTGGGGCAAGGCCGGACGATGCACCGATATGGGCCACGCCGTCTATGCCGCTGACGGCAGCGACCAGCATGCGCCCAAGTCCTGCCCGTTCTCCGAACCGGAGGAGGTCTGGGCCTTTGACCCGGTCAGGGAATACGGCGTGACGCCGTTCGACGAGTTGGTGGCCGGCTACGAAGCGGACTTCCAGTATCGCAACGCCGCCTATCCGAA
>Ga0172375_10012684_pt1 | contig 10542 bp, 13 predicted proteins | sample LakKiv1m_FD_114537 | JGI IMG/M metagenome (GOLD analysis project Ga0172375, IMG submission 114537) | Freshwater microbial communities from Kabuno Bay, South-Kivu, Congo - kab_092012_11.1m | ecosystem: Environmental > Aquatic > Freshwater > Lake | place: Democratic Republic of the Congo...
GCCTGCGCAGCGGCGTTTTGAGCTTGAGCACCAAACTGAGCGGCCTGATTTCTTGCGGCAGCAGCAAATTGAGCAGCTTCATTAGCAGACGTTGCCCCAAATTGTGCAGCTTGATTAAGTGCAGCTTGATTAGCCGCAGCAGCTTGCATTTGAGCTTGTTGGTTTGCCATTTGAAATCTTGCTGCCTGTTCGGCATTAGCAAGATTGGCGACGTTTTGAGCCTGAGCTCCAAATTGGGCCGCTTGATTAAGGGCGGCTTGGTCAGCCAAAGAAAGCTGAAGACCAGCAGCCTGATTAGCTTGAGCAGCTTGTAGCGCAGCAGCTTGATTGGCCTGCTGCATACCCAAGTCCTGACCGTACACACCTGTGGCAAAGCCACGGCTGGCATTTAGGTCGGCAAGGTAAGCCTGATTAAGCGCAGCAGCCTGCTGAATGTCCTGAGCCTGACGCTGGCGAACAGCCTCAGCACGAGCCATAGCTTCACCAGCAATAGCCCGATTGCTCATCTCCAGCCCACGGGCAGCAAACGCCTCACGGGTGGCCTGCTGGGCATTGCGAAGCTCTTCCGGGCTAATCTGGCCCGTAGATACAGCCATCTCCGCAGCACGACGGCGGAACGTCTCAGATGCCGCCGTAGGAGCAGCTCCCATAGCCTGACCGTAGAGCTGCTGACCAAGCGCACCTTGTGTTACATCACGGGAAGCAATGTCAGCCACACGGGCCGCACGGGCAGCATCATAGCCTTGAGCAGCAGCAGTTGGGGCGGCACCAAGAAGAGATGCCACCATTTGTGATGCATTATATCCCTGAGAACCATAACCTTCTGCACTATAGCCCTGAGCAGCAATCGTAGGCGCGGCACCCAATAGAGCAGCTTCAGCCGTAGGTGCAGCTCCTAACATGGGTGCAATGGAGCGTTCTGCGGTGTAGCCACCCAAATTCAACGGGTCCATGCCTCCAATCAAGGCGGTTTCCGTTGGGCTAATGTCGATATCGCCAAAAATACGGCGATTAGCCATTGCCTTTTCTAAGTCTTTATAAAAGTCAGTTTTGCCAGTAAGCTCAGCGGCCTTGCTTAAGGCATCAAACGCTTCTGGGTTTGCCTTCCTAAAAGCATCTCTAGCGCGGGGACTAAGTTTCTCAATGTCAGCAATTTCCGCCGTGCGAAGAAAAGTATTAGCTTCAGCATCAATGCCGCTAAGAATTTTCGTAGTATCACCAAGCATGTCTAGCGTTCCCGGCGTCCTTGCCGCGCTAGTAATCTTGGTTATTTCTTCTGCCGTAGGAGCACGGCCAAGGGTTTCCCCAAGTTTCTTTACCTCTGCATCAATTTTTTCCTGCGATCCCGGAACACCAAAAGCATAGTCATAAAGCTCTTGAAGGTTTAGCTTGGTGTACTCAGGACGAAACTGTTGTTCCGCGCCAAGCAGCTTTGCTTGCAAGGCCGGATCGGCCATTGAAGTAATGTAATCTAGTGCTGACTTGCCCGGATCAACAGGCGGAGGAGCAGGAGGAGCTTTAGGGTAACCCATGGTATTTAATTAAATTAAACGCGCAAGCCTTTCAACAGTATCGGTATTGTACACCCTAAGTGTACCACTCGGATCGTTATTCCTACGCCAAGCTAAATGGGGAAGCCTAAACGGGGCTTGGTTACAAAACCACAGTACAGAGTTTTTTCCCACCGCACAATGAACATACCAGCAGTCTGGATTGGGTGGGTTAATAACTTCGTCGCCAAGACTAAGCTGAATTGCGCGGCCCATAATAAACCTATCTGGAAGACTTATTACGCCACCGTGCTCTAAATAAAACGCCAACTCCTTCTCAAAGTCTTTGCCAGCCTCTAAGGCTATTTTTTTAGCCTCATAAATCGGTTTCATTAACTAGCTTCTGTCACAGACCTAAATGCTTGAGAAGCCTCAAGTTTAACCATACGCAACTTGGGCCTACCTTTAGTTGGAACAAACTTTAGCTGCATCCCGTAGGCGCGGATGTTGCCAATGCGCCCGCGCACAGAGCTGTCCTCGCTAATAGGAAGGTCTTCCTCCAAGCTCTCAGCTAGGCTGTACATCTCCGCTTCCTTGTCGATGTTCTCGGAAATCATCGTGATGTCCGCATCGCTAGGTTCCTGATCGGAGGACTCAACGTGAACCTCGTAAGCATTGAAGCTCTTGCGGCTTACGTCATCAAAGATGTACTGGCGGGTCACCACCTCAGAGGCAATGGCTACAGAGACAGCATCACCGCCCGGGCGGGTGTAGATGTAGTCGAAGGAATCGGAACGCTCATCAAGGGCATGAACCCCGCCAAAGCGATTGACGGCGTATAGCTTGTTAATCCCGCTGGTGCCCGACACGATGAGATTGCTAATGTCCCAGCCGCTCTGATCGATGATGTCCAAGCTCTCCCAGCCTTGATTGAGCAGGTTGTAGATGAGGATGGCGTTGTTGCGCGGGCTGTTGTCCAGCGGCACGGCAATCCAATAGCGGTTGTCGTGGTAGACGGCTACGGCGTTGTAAGCGTAGTCGGGGTTAATCCGCTTGATTAGTGGGTTAATCGGGTCGGACAGAGGGAGCCCCGCGCCACGGAGGTTGTACAGGTCTTGGAACGACGTAGAATAAACGCCGTTGTCGGACAGGAAGAAGATGCGGTCGCCGATGGTAACAACGCTCTTCCGCGCCACCAAGCCTGCCTCACGGGTGATTTCCTTCAGGGCAATGTCAGCAATAGACCCGCTCAACCCCAGCATCAGGTGGATGGAGTTGCGGTTGAAGATGACAGCATTATCTTCAGTAAATGGGTGAACATACTGGAGATAGTCAGCGATGCCCGCCGTCACCTTTAGCTGGTTCTGGATGCGGTCGTAGGTGTTGGAGTCGAAAACGTCCGACAGGAGAATCTCGTCGCGGACGTTGCGATCCGTAATTGTCTCGCTGCCGCTGCTACCAGAGGTGGTGTAGTAGTAGGGGACAATGATGCGCCGCTGGTGGTAGACGCCCCACGGGGGCGCGGGCATATGCGTAAACCCTAGCTGGGAGGGCTGCTTCTTGGCGTAAATCACCTTGGCCGCCGCCGAGTCCACTACGTCTGCGTAGAACGTAAACGTGTTGGCGTTAGCCACCGTAGCCACCGTATAGGGGTTGGCCTCTGAGAGGGCCGTAGTGCCGTTATCCACGACGTACACGATGTCGCCCACACTCAGTCCGTGGGAGGTCTCGCTCACAGTAGCGATGCCATCCGCAATCACCGTGTTATTCGATGCATCCAAATAGGTGGATGAAGCATAGTCTCCATTGGCTACCTTCGTAAAGGCTGGGCTGCCGCTGAAGCTACCGTTCCACTCTAGGGCCGTTAGCCCGTCGCGGAAAATGAACACCTTGTTGAATGCCTGCACCATATTCACCGCGCTGGTGATGGTGATACCCGCCGGGTACTCAATCGTCGTAGACGCCTTGGTCGCCATGTTGATGGCAATGGCACTGGAGAACAAAGATAGGATAATGTACTCGTCGTTGTTGGACGCGGGGTTGGAGAACAGACAGGAACCAAAAGCTCCGTTGATGCTGCTTGTTCCAACAATAGCTCCACCAGCTTTGGAGGTGCCGCTAACCGAGTAGGTTTCGCTGCCCGTAGCTCCGGTGATTGTATAGGTGAACGTCGTATTGCCAGTAACGGTGATGGTCTGGTTGCCGTTAGGGTCCACTGTGCCGGGGCCAACATCCACAATCGCCACAGCGTAGGACGACGAAAAACCGTGGCTGCTGGAGGTCGTAATCGTGACGGTGGTGCCAGACCGGGTGGCCGAGCTAATCGTCACTTGGGGCCAGACATAGAAGGGCAGGCTGAGAGCCTCATCCACTACGCCAATCTCGGGGCCAAAGGCATCAATGCCGGGACGCACCTGCCACGTCCCATCCACGTTCATCCGTCCATTGATGGACATAGCAAGTTCACCAGCTTGCAACTGGTCGGGGCGCAGGCGATTGTTGAACTTAGAAAAGCCAACGTCGGCCTGCTCGGCAACCTGCGTATCGCGTGCCGAGTAAGTGCTGTAACGAGCCATAGGCGATAGTTTACACTATCCTCTGGCTACACTCACTTCATCTTACGCCGCTTGTAATCGACGCCAGAAATGGTGCCCTTGTTGCGGGACGCATAAAATACCGCCCCCCCGCGCTTCTTGCCATATTCTTCCATCATGGCCTTCTTAATCTTTTTACCCTTCTTGGTGAGTGGCATGGTTAGCGATATTTAGCGGTTTTCCTAGCAATGTTCTTGGGCTGCTTAACAAACTGTTTACCAGCCTTCATTCCCTTGCGCTTAGCCCTATTGGTCGCGGCCTTCTCGGCGGGGCTCAGGCTCTTCCACGCAGCATCAGGGAGATAGCGTTCTCCTGTCTTAAGGCTTGGTTTGCCGGACGCTGTACGCCACTTCTGGCGAGTCCAGTCAGCTAGGCTGCGCTGCTGGGGTTTCACTTGGGGGTACGGTAGCCGCCACCCTTAGCCTTGTACTTCTTAGCCAGCATCTGCGCCTTACGGGCAGACCATTGGCCGGGACGACCGCCCTTGCCACCAGCCTTAATCGACTCAAAGAGCCGCTTACGCATGGTCGGCTGGGTGTACACCCCGGAAGAGTTTACTGTACTTTTTCTTTTCATTTGCAGCTTTTACGCTTCCCCGTCTCGCAATTACGCTTCTTGCAGTTCATTTTATAGTTCTCCTCGGTTCCCATCATTTCCTCCGCATCTTCGATGGCCTCCTCAGCCTCCTTCATGCGGCGATAGAGTATACGCTCCTGCTTCATTAAACGGTTCTTGTCTTCCTTCATGGTTAACAGTCCCAAGCGCGCCGACTCCAATAGTTAGCGGAAAGTTTGTTGCTAGTACCCTTGATGCCGCCGGAACGAGCGCAATAACTTTTCTTCCGGGCAGGCTGGTTCTTCTTGATGGTCATGTTCGCATCCCCAAAGCGGACAATGCGCTCCTGTCCATTCTGGCAGGCTTTAACCACAAACTTCTTACCGCCCTTTACCTCGCGCCGGGGCGAGTTGCATTTCATGGATTTCTTGTTTATTGCCATTTGTTGTCTTTAATCAGTTTAATCAGTTTAGCCGCGGTATAGGCAATCGACAACAAAACCAAAATAAATGCGGCCAATTGGTTTACGTTCGTAAGGGTGATCGTTCCCACGGTGCCGCCGATCGTAACGGCCAGCACTTTTATAGCGTCGTTATCAATAATCATTTACGAATAATGTTAGTCATGCGGCTACCGAACCACCACGCAACTGACGTACCCGCCAGCATCATAAAGCTCTGGATGGCTTCCCCCTTGAGGTATTGATTTTCGATCAGGAAGAAGCTGGCAAAGGAGCCAATCACTAGGCCGATGGTAAGGAAGGGGCGGGTGACGGCGCGGATGTTTGCCGCCCACGGTGCCACCTTCTCGTTCATGTCGCTTGCGGATGTGGACTGTGACGCCGTAAATGCATTCCATGCCGCAAGTGCCTCAGCACTAGCAGCTTGCTTATCAAGCATATCTAGCGCAAACTTGTTATCCTGTTTCTTCTCCCAGATTCGGATAACGGACGTAGCTACACTACCGAAGAGCCCAAAGAGCCCCCCAGTGCCTGCGTTAAACAAAAGCTCCGACAAGACGCTCATGGTTAAGTGACGTAGTTAACTTGAGCCATCCCGCGCCAACGAGTTCCGCTGTCGTCGGTGACAAAGATGAATAGGTGGGTCTTGCCCGTAGATAGGGTGGGGGCCGTGTCATTAGGCCATTTAACGGCTGCGGGCCAACTAATGGTACCCGAGGTATTCTCCACCTCCAAAGCGAACGCATAAGCCCCGGAAGGCACGTTGCTGAAGGTGAAGGTGCTATTGCCGTTAATCGTCTTGGTAAAGTAGTTGCCGAGGGCGCAATCCACATCTAGCGCGGAAACGGCGGTGACGGCACTCTTATACTGCCCAGTTACTTCTAGATCGGTGAACTTACCCGTGTTAGCGGTGGTGCCGCCAATCCCTCGCGGGCTACCCATAAGCTGCGCCATCGTGGTCTTGCGCAGCGCAGCATCTGCCGAGCTGTGGACTAGGATGGTGTCCGCATCGGCCACAACCGACTTAGCGGTTTGGTCGGTGATGGCTCCCGGAAGCAAAACGGCATCATCAACGTGATTGTTGAGGTTGGTCGAGGTTACGAGATTCGACGGTGAGGTCGTCCCATAAGTGGTGCCTTTTTGAATCTGGGCCATAGCCTAAGTATATCAGGGCTTTGCGGGCCAGATTACGTTGTGCGGGAAGCCGGATTGGGCGGGAATGTCGCGGAGAGACTGACGGTAGGTAGTCCACGCCACCTTGGATGGATTGTCCAACGGCGTGTCGTTAAGCTGGGTCCAGTCGCACTCGGATAGCTTGGTGTTGCGTTCGCGGCGCACGGCAGCCGCCTTCTGCGTGTCAATCTCAGCCTTCTCCTCAGCCGTGTAAGCCCGCCACAGCTTTACCTCAACTACCTCATACGGATCGATGTTGAACGTAGAGCCAACAAACTTCTCGTCTACGGCACCCTCATCAATACGAACCGGAAGCCATCCAAGGGCACGAAGATCATCATTGTCTAGCCAGTTGAGGCCGGACACATTGCGCCATGCGCGGGGCAGACCGCGAGGCCCATCAACAATGGCGTTATTCTCTACCAGACAGTAGTTCATGTTCGTAGTTTAGGGCTTTGATTTCATCAAAAGGATGGCTCCAGTCGCCATACTTCTGCTGGCGAAACAGCCGCATAGAGTTGTAGTAGGGCGTCTTGGGACCGGGTTCCGCATACAGATAATACCCCATTACAGGAATGACAACCCACGTTGGCACACCCATTGCCGCAGAAAGGTGGCCTACGGACGTACAGGACGAGATTACGAGGTCGCAGGTACTGACGGCGGCTTGGGTGTCAGACCATGTATCAAGGGGCACCGTTTGCGCCCAATCGGGCTTGTATTCCAAGTCGGCGTCCCGTTGCAGACTGATAAACTCTACGTCGTCCCGTTTGACGGCATCGAAGAATAGGGGTGCTGGGAACAGCTTGTGGTGCTGAGCCTCAAACTGCTTGTTGCCCGACCAACGTAAACCCACCCGCAGCTTCTTGGACTGGCGGACATATGGGATCTTGTCGAGGTACGGGTCGCCATGAATCATCTCCTTGGACAGGTTCATGTATGCCGGAGCTGACATACCAGCCATCCAGCAGTCGTGGTAGACGCCGTATTCCGCGCCGTGCTGCACCACCGCCGAGCAGAGGTTGGCCTCGTGAACAAAGCGCACTAGCTCGCCTGAGCAGGAAACAATGATGTCGGCTGTTTCCGTTTGGCGGACATTGCGGATATAGCCTAGCTGCTGAATCTGATCGCCCAGTCCACCCTCAAGGTACATGAGCAGCGTAGCGCAGCGTTTGCCGTTCCACTCTGGCTGGGGTGTGTTGGGCGGACTGTTGCCAAACACTCCTACCTTACGACCACGGCGCAGCAGTTGGTGGCCGAGGCGGAAGTTGCCATCGCGCAGTTCGTACCAGCCACGGTTGAAGGCTGCACGGTCGTCGGTGGGGCGTTCAATAGCCAGCTTGTCGGCAATGCGTCGTCCCTCCTTGAAGTCTCCCATCGTAGACGCAGCAAGTTGAAGATCAAGGTCGTCCATCTCTGGCTTGGTGCGCGGCTCGGGCAACCAAAACTCAGGCTGGCAGAACTGAGCGTAGTGGTGCTTGAGCACATCCTTGGGTGACTCGTTGTGCTGTCGCTCTAGCTTTGGTTTAATGTCATGCATGCCCTTGCACCGATGCACCCCTTCGTCGTCTTCCTTAACCGTCGATCCATCAATGTTATTGAAGTCGTACTCAAACGCAGGAAGTTCAAGAAACTCATGAATTTTGTCTAGCTCGCGCTTAGGGTTTACAAGGAGGTCTTCGTATTCGACAAACAACAAACAACTTGGATCATGAGTATGCCCAGCCATAAGCGTCTGGTAGGACACCTTTAGATGCGCTACCAAGCTATCTTTTGCCATGAACTCATCTAAGCTATCTGGCTTAGATACGCGGACAAATGAAGCCATACAGTCTGGCACACTACGAACAGTAGCAATGATGCGCGGCTTACGGCCCAGCACCATTTCCATTGAAGACATGACCATTGGAATCGGCCATGCACGACTCTTATCAATCACAATCGGCTTATCTGTTTCGTAAAAGCCATTAATCAACGCCCGCATAGAAGCAATAAGTTGCTTCCTGCTGGGATCGCTGTCCTTCAAGAACTGCTCTTTACCCCACGTTGAAGCCAAACCGTTCAAAGCAAAAACAAGCCCAGAGGTCGTTGTGACGTGGGCTTGAGGATTCTGGTTAAGAATCGCTGCTAAAAGCGTTGATCCCGAACGAGGAAGACCAGAAAGAAAAAATAGCTGTTTTGGAAGTGCCTTAGTCACAAGACCCTTATGACTTAACACTTAAAAAAGTAAACATATTGCTTACGGTTTTTTGATTCCGTATTGAGCAAATCTTCCAGCCGCAACAGATTCCCAAGTTGTTAGTGCCCCAACTTGTACAGGAGACGATCTATTAGTAGTGGTTCCGCTACCTAATTGCCCGTAATAGTTGTATCCCCAAGTCCAAATTGTGCCATCTGTTTTAAGCCCAATAGTAGATGGCCCATCGCACTCAACTACAGACCAATTTGTAAGTGCGCCTATTTGAACAGGAGATGAATATGGGTCTTCGTCTCCAAGGCCCAATGCTCCAGTATAATTCAATCCCCAAGCCCAAGCAGTATTATTTGTTTTTACTGCAATGACACTATTATAACCCTGTAAATCCCTAGAAATAGATCTCCAATTTGTTAATGAACCAACTTGGACTGGAGAAGAATAGTTGTATGTATCCCCAAGGCCAAGCTGACCATTGGCATTATTTCCCCAAGCCCATAATGTACCATTTGTTTTAATTCCAAAACTATATGCATTACATGCGGAAACAGAACTCCAATTTGTAAGTGAACCGATTTGTACTGGAGATGACCTATTTGTGGTTGTTCCATCCCCAAGCATCCCATCAAGATTATATCCCCAAGCCCAAAGGGTTCCATCTGTCTTAACTGCTAAAGAAAAAAAGTTTCTTCCTGAACTAACTTTAGACCAATTTGTAAGTGACCCAATTTGAATCGGAGATGATTTCGCCGTAGTTGTTCCATCACCAAGTTGGCCTAGGAAATTGGCTCCCCACGCCCACAATGTTCCATCTGTTTTAACCGCAAGCGAATGTGCGCTTCCAGCAGAAACAGATGCCCAATTAGTTAATGAACCAATTTGAATTGGTGAACTTTTATCAACTGAGGTTCCATCTCCAAGCCTACCACTATTACCGGATCCCCAAGCCCAAAGAGAGCCATCTGTTTTGATGACTAAACAATAATTGGTTCCTGCACTAATTACTGACCAATCTTTTAGTGCTCCAACTTGCACAGGAGAACTTCTATTAGTAGTGGTTCCGCTACCTAATTGACCGTCTCCATTATATCCCCAAGACCAAAGCTGATATTCTGGTCCGCCAGCACCAGCCCCACCCATTGCAAGTCTAAGTACGTTCGGGTCCATAATTAGTTAACGTAGTCTACGAGGGCTGCGCCGCGCCAGCGAGTGCCACCATCGTCTGTGACAAAGATAAAGATATGCGTTTTGCCAGTAGTTAGAGTGGGAGCGGTGTCCTTGGGCCACTTAACGGCGGCGGGCCAAGTGACTGTTCCCGACGTATGGGTTAGCTCAAGAGCAAAGGCGTATGCGCGGCTGGCGGGAACGCTATCAAACGCGAACGTCGAATTAGCGTTGATGGTCTTTGTGAAGTAGTTGCCCGCCGAGCAGTCTATGCTGAGCGCGGACACGGCCACGATGTTCTCAACGTAGTTGCCGTCAAGATCTAATCGGCCAGCAGGCGAACTCTGGTTGATGCCAATGCGGTCTGCCGAGGCATCGCTAAAAAACAGGTGGGTCTTGCTATCACCCTCAATACGGAAGTCCTTGTCGGCCCCAGCTTCGTTAAACGTAAACGTGCCGCCGTCAAAGCCGACATTGCCCGTAGCGTCCAGCGTCGTAAACTTACCAGCCGCAGCGGTGGTTGCACCAATCGACATATTGTTAATCGTGCCAGCCGTAGCAGGATTAATTGTTGCGGTGCCCGTTCCAGTTGGGGCAATGCTAATGCTTGCGTTTGCTGGGTTCAGGTTGGTGGCAACGTCAAAGGAAACATTGCTGCCACCGCCAGCGCCCCATTGGATCTGAGACACTCCAGAAGCATTACGAAGTGCTCCACCAGCAGAGCCGGTAGCATCAACGTAAGGCGTAACCACCTTGGTTGTAGCGGTGAGAGTGGTAAACGTACCAGCCGCAGCCGTAGATCCGCCAATGGTTGCGTCGTCGATTGTGCCACCGTTAATATCTGCCGTATCGGCCACCAAGGAGTCAATGTTCGCCGTGCCGTCGATAAACAAGTCGCGCCATTCGTGACCA
>Ga0172375_10012685_pt1 | contig 10541 bp, 8 predicted proteins | sample LakKiv1m_FD_114537 | JGI IMG/M metagenome (GOLD analysis project Ga0172375, IMG submission 114537) | Freshwater microbial communities from Kabuno Bay, South-Kivu, Congo - kab_092012_11.1m | ecosystem: Environmental > Aquatic > Freshwater > Lake | place: Democratic Republic of the Congo...
GTCTGTCATAGGTTCTCGGATCAAAATCAGAAAACAAATCATCATATTCTTTGAGAACAAGACTTATTTCAGAGAGTTGTATAGCTCTTTGTTTTTCAGTTAATGGGTCGGCTTCTTTTGAATTTTTTTTCTGAAAATCAACAAGCGGTTTCATTCATTGATTACAAGTTCATTGTTTTTAATTCTGCGCTTTTTTGAATGGATTTTTAAGCCGTTTCTTTTATGATAATACTTGCTTCTTTTGAAGTGGTGGTGGCGGGAATGAAAAAAATGTGTCCAAGATGCGGAGTAATTTTTGAGGCTGGCGACGCTAGCCAGAAATTTTGTTCTCAAAGATGCGAAAAAATATTTGCAGAATCGTCACTGGGTTATGTTAAACGCGGACAAACGCAAAGAAAAACTTACGCGCCGTAGAATCTAAGTGAAAGCAAGTTAACCCAAACCGGAACATAGAACTGCTTTCCAGTGTATACAAAGTAATTAAATTTTATGAATTTTACCAAGGTAAAAAAAGCGCAAAAACCGCTTCATGTAGAACTTGGCTCAGGAAAATTGTCAGGCAGAGCAAAAGCCGGAATGCGCAGCATTGATTACCGCACTGCATCCAAGTCAAAAAACCATCAAAGAGCAGATTTCCTTTCAGGGTTGTCTAAATTAAAAGACGGCTCAGCTGATTCAATAACAGCAAACGCTAGTCTAGGATATTATACGCGAAATGCAGGTCAAACAGGAATATTACGAACCCAGCCATTAAACCCAGCGTCTTTAGATGGAAAAAAAATCGCTCAATATACTTCGCGTGTTCTTTGCGTTGCTCACAAAAAACTCAAACCTGGAGGTCAAGCAGTTGTTAGAATTGACGAAGACTTTATAGAATTGTTTATGCATGCGATAAAGCAAAGCCCTTTTCGAGGTGTGTCAATTCAGGAGCTTGAAAAGGAAAAACTCCGCACGCCTTGGCTTCGAATAATTGGGGCACAGAGAAGAGTCTTTGAAATCACACTCAAAAAAGCAGCGTAGTACTTAGAACACAACTGCACTCAATTCGCTGATGTTGTTTACTTGCGAGATTAAGTTTCTTTTTTGCGGAGCGCCTTTTTCTCCTTTCACCCAATTGAAGAAATATCCTCTCACATCATTTAACTTCAAACCGTATTTCTCTGCAAGTTTCAAGTATTTTTCAGATTCTTTGTTTTTTTCCTGCTGTGTTCTTTCAAAAACTTTTTTCCCCGCGAGCGCTTGCTGTATTTGTGTGAATATGAATGCGTTTCCTATCGCACTTCTCCCAATCATCACATAATCACAGTTAGTTTCTTTTTTTATTCTCAAAACATCTTCTGCAGAATTAATATCCCCATTTCCAATAACAGGGATTGAAATTTTTTCTTTAAGTTCTTTTATTTTTTCCCAGCGCACTTTTCCTGAATAACCATCAACCCCAAGCCGTGCGTGCAAACACACTGCATCAACACCCGCACCCTCTGCTTCTTTTGCACAATCCAAAAATGTTTCTTCATTCACTCCTAAACGCATTTTTACCGTGACAGGTTTTTTTGTTTCAAATTTCATTGCTTGCACTATATTCCCAATTAACTTTGGATAATTCATCAAGTAAGAGCCGTAAATTCCTTTTTTTGCTTTGGGAACAGAGCACCCTGCATTTAAGTCATACCCTGCGAATTTTTCAGGAAATTTTTTTTCAACAAAATTAACGGCTTTTGCAAAATCATCAGGGTTATTTCCAAAGAGCTGTAAAAAAACAGGTTTTTCTTTCTCGCTTGTCAAAATAAGCTGACTTGTTTTTTTGTTTTTCATTGTAAGGGCTTTTGCTGAAATCAATTCAGTGTAAACAAGCGAAGCACCATACTCCTTGCATAATTCTCTAAACGCAACATTAGTATAATCAGCCATCGGTGCAAGAAAAGCGCCTTGGTTTATTTTTAGAGAACCTATTTTTTGCATAATTATTTTTTGTATGAAAAGCTTTATTTTACTGCTTTTCATCAAAGATTAGTCTAATAAGAGCCTTTGCGGTTTTCTCCGAGTCATGGCGCACTATTGGTTGGGTGGCAAAGTCAAACCCGATTGAATTTTTTGGTTTTTCGCCATCAACTGGGCGGGCTTTTTCTTGGGCATATTTTGCAATTACTTCGGAATGTAATTTTGTGGTGCTGTAGGTAACTAAATCAATTTTAATAAATTCGTTTATTTTCTGAGCAAAATCAAATACAGAATATCCATCTGTTTCCCCATGCTTTGTCATAATATTACAATTATATATTTTGAGTGCTTTGCTCGAATTAATTTCTTTTGAAACTCCGTCTACAAGAAGATTTGGAATTATACTTGTGTACAAGTCTCCGGGTCCGAGTATTATCACATCCGCTTCTTTTATTGCTTTTATCACAGCAGTATTAGCTTTTGCTTTGGCAGTAAGAAAAACTTTTTTTATTTTTGCTCGGTTTTCTTTAATAAAATCAATTTCTGATTCTGAGTTAAGAATTTTGCCGTCAGTAAGTTCGGCGCATAAATTGACTTTGTCTAAAGTGACAGGAATAACTTTTCCTTTTGTGTTAAGCATCTTTCCTGCTTCTTCAATTGCTTTATCTTCGGAACCAAGAATATCCGTTAATGCAGTCAGAAATAGGTTTCCAAAAGAATGGTTCTTGAGATTTTCGCCGAAGCGGTATTGAAATAATTTTTTCATTGTTTCGGTTTCATCAGACAATGCGACTAAGCATCTTCTCGCATCCCCGGGAGGAAGCGTTCCGTGTTCATCTCGGATTACTCCGCTTGAACCGCCTGAATCCATCATTGTTACTATTGCACTTATTTCTATGCTTTCGTCGTCATCAGAACGCATTGCGTATTTTTTCAGCCCGCGTAAAATATTATATGAACCTGAACCGCCCCCGATTACAACAACTTTTTTTCGCATAGAAAAAGAGGGTTAGCTGTTGGTTTTAAGTTTTGCGGAGCAATTTTACAGAGTTATTACAGCATCAACCGCGAATGCTCCTTGCTCCGAAACCATTACCGGATTCATTTCAAATTCTCTTATTTCGGGGTAATTTAATGAAAGATTTGCAAGTAATTTGATTGTTTTTTTCAGCGAATCTACATCATATTTCTTTTTTGTTCTTGCACCCATTAATACGGCGGTCCCTTTTACTTCAGCAAGCATTTCTTCTATATCGGAATCATTAATCGGAGCTATTTTTTGGGAATAGTCTTTCATCACTTCAACAAATATTCCTCCAAGTCCGTATGTAATTGTTTTTCCAAAAGCAGTGTTTATTGAGGATACTAAAACTTCCTGCCCGTTTATCATTTCCTGCAGAGCAAAGCGCTGGACAAGTCCGAGTTCTTCGTGTTTTTTGCTCATTTTTTCAAATTCGTGCCCTATTTCTTCAAATGAATCAACTTTTTTGATTAAACCGACATCTGTTTTGTGTGCGAGTCCGGAAGCTGTTTTCATTATCATCGGAAAAGTTATTTGTGATTTGTCAAGCTCCGCAAGGTTTGAAAAGAAAATTGTTTTCGGAGTGTTTATTCCGGCAGATTTTAAGAGTGTAAAAGACTCTTCGAGCAAAAGCTGTTTTTTTCCTTTCAGCATTTTTTTTATTTCCCTGTCAGGATTTATTTTTTGGTCAAATAATTTATTTATTTTTTTTCTTTCAAAATAATCCTGCAGTCTTGCAAGCGCTTTTATTCCTCTTTCAGGAGTTTCATAATCCACAACGCCGTGTTCTTTTAAGTATCTTCGGGGGTGTGCTACTGCGGTTCCACCTATAAATGAACAAATAATCGGCTTGTGTTTATTTAATGAAACAACAATGTCCGCAACTCTTTCCGGATTTGTCATGCTTTGGGGAGTAAGAAGAGTGTAAACTATGTCAACGTTAGAATCATTTTGAAGCATTCTTAAAGCAGTTCGATAATCAATCGGTTTTGCGTCCCCTATCAAATCAAGCGGGTTTGATGCGTGCGGATTTATTTCTTTCACGGCTTCGATTGTTTTTGGAGTAAATGCAGGGAGTTTGAATTTGTTTGAGGATGCAGAATCCGCAACAATCACCCCTGGTCCACCTGCGTTTGTTACAACCGCTAGACGAAATCCGTTCACTTTTTTTATTTTGGATATTAATTTTGCCATATCAAAAAAAGCTTCTATAGTATTGATTCGTAGAATATTTGATTTTTTGCAGGCTACTGAAAAAATATTGTCATCAATGCTCATAGCACCGGTGTGCGAGGAAGCAGCTTTTGCTCCTTCTGGAGAGCGCCCCGATTTTAGCAGAATAACAGGTTTCTTTTTTGCGAGCTGTGAAGCTTGTTTAAGAAATTCATCGTGATTTTTCACCGATTCCATGTAAACAAAAACTGCTTTTGTTCGCGGATCATGTTCTAAGTAATCAAAGTAATTTGCTTCGTTCAAAAAAGATTTGTTTCCTGTACTTATAAATTTGCTAAAACCAATTTTTTCTTGCCTTGCCCAATCAAGGATTGCCGTGCAAAGCGCCCCTGACTGTGAAACAAGCGCAATGCTTCCTTGCTCTGGAAAAGTTGCTGAAAAACTCGCATTTAGTCCATTTTCAGTATTTATTATTCCAAGTGTGTTTGGTCCCACTACATTCATTTTATTTTCTTCAATTATTTTTTTCATTTCTTCTTCAAGTATTTTTCCTTCTTCGCCTGTTTCGGAAAAACCAGCGGTTATTATAACTGCATTTTTTACGTTTTTTTGCACGCATTCTTTGAGAACTTGAGGAACAAATTTTGCAGGAACTGCAATCACCGCCAAGTCAATATTTTTTTCAACTTTCAAAACGCTTTGGTAAGCTTCAAGTCCCTGAACTTTTGCATCAGTCAAATTAATCGGAATAACTTCTCCCGCAAAATCAGCTTCAAGGAGATTTTTTACAAGAGCATAACCAACTTTTCCAGGCGTATTTGAAGCTCCAATAACAGCGACACTCCGCGGATTAAAGAGTTTTTCTAAATCATAACGCTTAGCCATTGACTTAATAGAATGTTTAGAGTATTAAAAAGTTTTGATTTGAAAATATTTCAAAAAAGGGCTTGTAGTATAGTAGTAGTAATATCCCCTTCGCAGGAGTTTATTAATCAAATCCGAATTTGGGGAAGACGCGGGTGCGATTCCCGCCAAGTCCATGTCCAGTTTCATTGTAAACTGCTTTTGGATTTTACGATGCACTGCAAAACCAACTGGTTTTGCTTGGCGGCTGGACCAAGCGATTGACTTAGGCACTGGCTTTCGACAATGCTGTAGTAGCTACGCACTAACAAAAAAAGAATCTTTACTCTTCTTCACTAAACTGCTTAATAGCATCAAAGTTCTCTACGCCCTGTTTCGACAGGGCGGTGCGAATTGAATGCACTGCATAAAGCAGTGCGATAACAATCACTCTTCTTCACTAAACTGCTTAATAGCATCAAAGTTCTCTACAATCAGTTTTGCTTTGCCTTTTCCGAATTGGAACGGAAAGTTATCCTGTTCGTTTCTTTTTAGAATTATTAGTTTGTTTCCTTTGAATTCACCGTATTCTACTGTCATTTATTATCACCTTTTACACAAAGTTAGCCGAGAAATCATTAAAAATCTACTTAAAACTTTCATTACAGTAAATTTGTATGACTGAAGAAAAAATTGCATTGGTTTATTCAATTCAGGACGATGCGGGAAAATTAATTGCAGAGAAAATAAAAGAACTTGGTGTACCTGACTGGGCCGAACTTTATGAAGTCAGTGAAGACATTATTTACTCAAATCTGAAAAAAGTAAAGGAAGAAAAAATAGTTTTTCTTTCAAGACACCAAAGCGAGGCGGGCACAAAGTCACTCACCGTGCATATGCTCGGAAATTTTTCTGAAGCAAAGTATGGGGGCAAGTCGAGGGATTTTTGTCACACACTTGCACGGATCGGAGCGAATTATTTGCGCGGACTTGACAGGAGAGCGAAGGAGTTTGAGTTGGATAAAAAAGGTTTTTCTGTTTGTTATGAAGTTACTCACCACGGCCCGCACACTAACAAAGAGTGTTTGTTTATAGAAATAGGTTCTTCTCCTGCTGACTGGAAGAACCCGACTGCCGCAGAAGCTGTTGCAAGAACGGTGATTGAAGACACTTTAAAAGAAAACAAAGACACAATTGTAATTGGTCTTGGGGGAGGACACTATGCTCCGGATTTTACTAAACTCGCTCTGCGTCAAGCCTATGCTTTCGGCCACATTTGCCCCAAGCACTATTTGTCAGAACTGAGTCTTGACATGGTTGGTGCAATGATTAGAAAATCAAAAGCGAGTGAAATTATTTTGGACTGGAAAGGATTAAAAGAAAACAAAGAAAAGGTCGTAAAACTCTGCGAAACAATGAAGCTTCCGACTCAAAGAGTTCAGACTCTGTTAAAATAATATTTTGAACAAAAATGGTGTGCCAATTTTTTAGAAGTTGCTTTGGCTTTCGCCAAAGCTTTTACTTCTAATTACCGCATCCGCATTTAGAACCTAGAGTGTTTTTGCATCCGCAAGATGCGCCGCATGATGCTGCACAGCTTGAGCCACAAGTGCATTCCCCGCTTCCTGTTGCGCACGCAGTGCATGTTGAAGAACAAGAAAGTGCTTCAACCGCTGATGTTGCAGTGTCTGTTTTAGCAGGTGTTTGTGTGCCTAGATTCGCAGCAGTTACTATTCCTGCAAGAATCAGGATTACTAAAATTCCCGCTCCAATTATTTTTTTTTGATTAACCAAATTAATCCCTCCTGCAAATATAGCAACTGAAACCATACATATCATTTAGTGAAACCTTTCTCTTACCGAGAGCTTTTTAATTGGTTTCAACGTTTTATTATTCATGGAATTAAAGATTGATTTTTCAAGCAAAAAAACCGTTGCGGGAATAATTGTTCTTGTGTGTATCGTAGGCGCGCTTTTATTTTTACCCACTGTTTTGCAACACTTTGAACCCGCTACTTGTACTATTGACGGGGTTTGTCAGCACGAAGCACAGCTTGAATTGTTTTATCACTTAATACCCGTGTTTATTTTAGCAGGGGTTGCGATAGGCGCGCTTGTTTTCTTTTTCATGACAACAAAACTGGATAACAAAAAAGAGGAGCTCGCAAAAACCACTACTGCTTTAATTCAGTTTTTGAATAAGGACGAAAAGAAGGTTGTTGAGAAAATAATTTCAGAGAACGGAAAAGTACTCCAATCCGAGATAACAAGAATAGAGGGCTTGGGCAAGGTTAAGTCGCACAGAATTTTACAGAGACTCTCAGACAGGGGAGTAATTGAAATTGAAGGACACGGAAAGACAAATATTGTAAAACTGACAAAAGCGATTAAAGAAGCTATAATAAAATAAGTTAATTAATATTATACTATTTATTCAAGTGCTTCAATAAAAGAAGGAAATTCAATTTCATTTGTATCCTTATAATATTCCCTATACTCTTTTGGAGTTAAAACTTGTAAATTGTTGTATGCGTCTGCTGCGTAGTAATTTTTTGATGCATTGAAATTATCTCCTGCCAGTCGAGCATATCCTTCATAGTCTCCTTTTGTAAAGGGGATGTAACCTTCTTCAGACTCGCAAAATTGTTTAGCTTTTATTTTTGAGATAGTGCTTCCGTTGTAATCTTTTCCAATTATTGATGCTCCGTATGCATAGCTCATAACCCACACTTGTGTGCCGAACGTGTAAAAGCTGGTTGCTACTGAATCTTTTACAATTGGCGAGTTTTTGCACACATCTATTTTCATATATGCGTCTCGTTCAGTATAAACGCTATGGATGGGAGCTTCTAAAATTACCCAGTATAAATTCTTTGACGGCTTTGTTTTGAGAACTTTTGGTATTGATTTGTTTGCTTTGTCTTCCGCATTAAATAGTTCTTGTTTTTCAATGAACTGCCCATCAGGACTTAATTTAAGTGTTTTTGGATAACCTGACTCATCAATCACAAACCAAATGTTTCCATTTATATCAATGAAATCAACTTCATTTTGTTTGTATACTGTTTCCGTTTTGCTTTTTTCATATTTATTTTGTTTTGTATAGTTCTCCTTTGGGCTGTTGAGAGTATAAACTTTGGTTCTTTGCAATACGCAACCATCATTAACCCCGACTTCAAAAACGCAAGGGGTAATTTTTCCTTCTTCTGTTTTCATTTGTGTTGTTCTTGTGCAGTCAGCCGGATTTGCGGCAACTTTAATTGCATAAACGCTATTTCCATTGATTTCTTTTATCCAGTAATTCCCTTCGCGGTCTTTCATTGGACTTGAGTACTTTTCGTCAAATTTGCAGTTAATTAATTCTATTTTTTTCATTTCTTCAACTAACTCGTCAGTATCTACTTTATTATTATCCTTTTGTTCTGGTGCGGGTGTTCTTGCAAAGCAAGCATTTCTCTGATCCTCATCAGGAATAGGGACACAATAATTTGTATCAGCATAATAATGTGCGAGGTTTCGAAGAACAAAAGTTAAATCATATGCGGAGAGATTTTTGTTAAGAATTAAAGGGATTTGATACTCTGAAAGGTATTCTTTATTTTTGTCAACTAATTTGATACAAGATACCCCTGAATATAAGTCTAAATCTAATGTAGCGTAGCATGCGTCAATAAAAGAATAGTGTTCTGCAACTGCCATAAAAACTATTGCTTTTTCTTTATTTGGGAGAATTAGGGTTTTTGCGAACTCAAATGCTTTTTCTCTTTGAAGCCCGACTAAACTATCATAACCTCGTATACAGGAAGGTATTTTTGATGAATAATCACTCCAAAGAGAACAATTCTCTAAAGAAAATCCTTCAAAGCCTTTGTTTTTTTCAAGAGCATCTACACGTATTGGATTTGAAGGAACATCATTTACTGAGAAAAACACATTATTTGGTGCCACACTGTCAAATTCAAAAGCTTTATTAATATCTTCAAAATCAATTCCAAAAAAAGAGAATCCCTGCCCTCTAACCACTATTTCATATTTGTCCAAATTTGTTAAAACTAAATCTCCATACTGCCAATTATTATCAATAAAACTAAAATTTTCTTCAGATATCCCCCCAAATCTTCCAGTCGGGGTTACTGTGACCGGGGTCGTTTTTGCATTTACTTCAACAACTTCTGCAGCAAAACAAGATCTTTCAAGCGAACTAAATTCTTTCAAATAATTTGGATCAACTCTCCAGTAATCATAAAGTAGAGGAACATGTGGATCAAGTTTTCCCCAAAAACCCTTATGTTCTCCGACCTGTTCATTTAAACTTTGCATCACTCCATAACCTATCCCATTTTCAGAAATTATTCCCACGTGCTGTCCGTCCGTGACAATATCCCCGGGTAGGGGTGTGGCGTTTACAGGAACTTTTATTAAACCCGGGAGAGTTTTAGCTTCATTCAGGACATCAGCCGTATACGCTGGAAGTTGATATGGGACTCCATGAAAGGATTGTTCTACCACCGGCAAGGTAAATCCAACATCGCGGTACATATCATATGCAAAGAGATTGCATTTGTATCCAAAAAAAGGGTAATTATAGACGGCTGCCGGCGCCCACCCTAATGAGTGTTCATAACTTTTTGCATACTTTGTTATCATTGCCCCGTAAGCAAATTGTTCAGCAGTAAGGTCGCCAAGGGATGCAATTATTTCTGGAGAATAATTTAAACCATACATCCCTAAATAATCATTAAGTACTTGCGCCTTGTTTTCTGTAGAACTATTCATGTACTCGGAAAAAATAATTTTAAAATCTTCAAAGTCTTGTGTATTATCCAAACAAGATTGTTTAACCATTCTTTGCGGCCAGGCAGTAAGATTAGAAATAACTACCTTTCTTCGCTGAACCGGTTTGTCTACGTTGTGCCATGAGTGTACTTTTGTTATTTCTCCAATGTATTCACATTTTCCATTCGCACAGGCTTTTGTTGCGTTTCCTTCTTCTACCCATGTTTGTTTTTGTTCATCAAAGTACCAAAGAGGTATTGTTTGTGGTGCAGTGTTTTGCTGTGCTTCATCTATTACAAAAGTTACTTTTGCGTTTGTCCCTTGTTTGAAATCCAAATTATTTCCTTTTTCATCTTGTGCAATTATTTTAGCAAATCCATAACTTTCTAATCCAGTTTCATTTCTGTTCGCATCTATTCCTTCTAGTTCTCCTGGGAAGTATTGCATGTCCCCTTGTGTGTTTGGGTTAAATCCTGTTACTGAGAGCTCTGCTCTTTCTGGAGCAGTGTTTGTTCCGATTATTACTAAATCCTCGCCATTTAAATCAAGTTTTACTCCTTTATCTTTTACAATGTTTTTTGAGTTTAAATCAATTTCTTCAAATTCACTCATCGGCGCCATTATTATGTCCAGTTCTTGGTTTGTGCATGAATTAATTTTTTTGTGCAAAGGAACGAATCCTTTTTTTGAAAAATTGAGGGCGTATTCTTTAGTGCATTGAATTCCGAGAGAGTAAGTGTTGTCAGTCATTTTTGTTGATTTTATTGTTGCGCCTGTTGCTGTAATA
>Ga0172375_10012686_pt1 | contig 10540 bp, 10 predicted proteins | sample LakKiv1m_FD_114537 | JGI IMG/M metagenome (GOLD analysis project Ga0172375, IMG submission 114537) | Freshwater microbial communities from Kabuno Bay, South-Kivu, Congo - kab_092012_11.1m | ecosystem: Environmental > Aquatic > Freshwater > Lake | place: Democratic Republic of the Congo...
TATAAATGAAGCATTCTTAATTAAACTTGTCAGTTTTTCTCCTTCAATATGCCCGCAAAACTCTACGTTTGATAGACCCTCTTGGTCCCTAAACGCTAGTAAGTCTTTTTCCTCTGCACCTGTGCCTGCAATCTTTATATGTATATTTTCATCAATTTGTTTTAAAGCTTTTAACAATGTCAGAGTGCCCTTTTCTTTCGATAAGCGGCTAAAAAATAATAAATAATTTCCCTTATTATAATTTGGAATAGTAGTCTCTAAACTTGGATAAAAATTATATAGATGAACAAACTTGCGCCTATCATCGGAAAATGCGGTAATATGTTTTTGGTAAGCAAAGTTACTTACAGTAATAATTTTAGAAAAGTAATTTTTAAAATTAAAAAATGTCTTATTAAAAATAAATTCTGTTGCCGAAATTGAACTTAAAATAATGTTATTTCTATTGCATCTATATCTAATACAGTTGAACGCATTTCCGTTGATGCACCGTTCACAAATATTACCTTTACCATCTAATAACAAATTATGGGGACAAATCAATCCGTAATCATGCAATGTTAATACAATTGGTATTTTCCGCTTTTTTATTGCCACTAAAATAGATGCAGTTAGATCTCCTTTAAATAAATGGATATGTGCAACATCTGGCTTCTCGAAATCAAGCAATTGGGATAATTTACTTTTCGCTTCACTCGAATAAAAAAAGCGTGGAACAGATTTTATTCTTTCTAATATAGACCCATTAAAATATCTAATATTTTCAATAAAATATTTTTCAAATTCTGAGTGAACATTCTTCGAGGATCTTTGTGAGAAACATAAAACTTGTTGATTTTTGTCCTCTAATAGTTGAATTGTATTTAGATAAACAACATCAGCACCTCCCCGTCGGTAATGGCAATTATTAATTTGTAGTATTTTCATTCATTACCTTTTTAAGTAATTAAACCAATTCTCTAACTGAACCCTCTGAAAAATTAGTGTAGGTATTAAACTTTTTAATAAAAGATGTTGTTAAAAGAGAAAAGACAAAAGGAGAAAGAACATGCGCGGCAATAAAATCAACAACATCGATCTGTTTACTGAAAAAGAAAACGAACAATTTGAAAAACACATAAAGACTCATAGCAAAAGAGCCTTAGAGATCATTGATAAGAAAATCAACTGGAAAGAACTTCTTAAACCGGTAGAGAAAAACTCAAACAAAGCAAAACCACTCTTTCTGAAGCTGGAAGAAAAGTTTTTCAAAAGAAGTCAAAAGCTTGAATCTCTTGGAATCTTTGATGGGATTCTATCTAAAGGATATAGAAACAAACCATTGACGAAAACAGAACGAAGAGTCAACCGCTTACTCGCAACCGTTAGGAACAAAGTTGAACGTCCCTTCGCTTACATGAAAAGAATCTTAGGATATGCCAGGTGCAGTTACTATGATTATCAACGAAACTGATTTGAATTTCTCTTTGCCGTATTTGTGTACAACATACGGAGGATGCTAACGTCACGGCTTAAGGAAAGCCAGCTGAGCGTTTTTGAGCACTTGGCTTTTTGCAGTAGTGCAAAAGTTCAGCCTCCTTAAAACATCCATCTTTTTCTCAAAGAACTTTGTTCCCTTAAAAAAACTCTTGAATTATTTTTCACATTTCAATTTCACTGTTTTTCAGAGGTATCTAATTCTTAATGCAACTTGAATAATTTTGTTAAATTTCATGTAAACAATCTTTTTGAGAAATTAGAAATTCATCTCTTATAAAATTCACAATATTTTCTGGCAATAACATCCCAACTGAAATTTGTCAAAACTATTTTTTTTTTATAAAATTTATCATTTTGCGCTTTTAGCAATAATAGAATTTTATCTACCCACAAGTTTTTATCAAAATCCAAACAATACCCCAATAAATTATTTGATAATATATCGAGTGGACCTGCCGTCTTTGAAGACACAACCGGTAAACCAAAATATAATGATTCAAGGACAACCATTCCAAAAATCTCATTAATGCTTGGAAGAAGAAAAATATCGGCAGAAGTATATATTTGTCCTACTTTATTATTTAAAACTGAATCCAAAATGAGAATACTATTATTCAAACTTTCTTTTTGAATTCGCATTTTTATATTATCTTTTCGAGGGCCATCTCCGACTAGAATTAGCCCAATTCTTTCCACTTTGGTCAATAAAATTTTAAAAACATCAATAATGAAATCGATATCCCGGTCTTTTCCTATACTGCCGATATATAATAAAATATTTTCGTGTGTGTTTTTAAAATCATGTAATTCCTGGTTAAAATTAGTTCCATACGAAAAAGAAGTAATATCTAAGCCAACCGGTATAATGTTCACATTTGAAAACCCTTTGCAGATAAGATACTTTTTTGCTTCTGAGGTTTTTGCAATACAGCAATCAGTATTTCTTTTTAACATTTCTATAAATATAACATCATAAATTTTTTGTATATATTTCTTGAATCCCCCAAAATCAGAATACATCCCTTGAACTAATACGGTCTTCGACTTTCTTTGTTTTGCTGCTCTGAGTATTAGGGGAGAAAGAAGTTGGAAGTCTTCATGAACTTGGACAACATCATATTTATTTAATAGAAATAACGATTTGAACAAACCTGGGAACCATGATATGGAGCCTACTTTATATACTTTTTTGAGAGGGATTAAGCGAAGTCTATTATTATTTGAAGTTGAATGAATTGTTTCATTAAAAACATTTGAAAACATCGAATAAAAATCTGTAGAAACCCCATATTTCAATAAACTCTTGGCTAGACCAATTTCTTGTACATTATAAAAATCTATATTTAATTCTGAAGGAAATGTTCTTATAATAGCAAGTTTTATCATAAATTATTTCTCTATTAATCAGAATTTCAGAAAATGCACTTCGAACGCTTCTGCAAACTTAAAGCCATACTGACCTCCTCTTGTAAACATATGACCTTTTAATACATCATGTTTAAAATAGTATCCCCCACTTCTTGTTGAGGACAATTGACTTAAATAACTACTACAGGCCTTAAGTTTGAGATTAACAATTTTTTCATTAAGTTCAACACTCAATTGAGGATTGAACCCAGATGAGCTTCGTAAAATTTCGTACGATAAAACACTTTTTTCTCTAAATATTCGTAGTGTTTCTTCTGCTAAAGCAACATGATCTTGATGCAAATCATGAAGAGAGGGACAAAATACAATGTCAATATTGTGTTTTTCTTGCAAAGAAAGTAATATATGCCTGATTTTAGCTCTATATTCATAAAAAATCCGAGTTGGAATATCAAAAATATCGACCCTTGATCTAGGAATATCAAGTACAGATAAAGACTTGTTTAATTCTTTCATATTTCTTGCTTCTCCCGTATCCATTCTATCTGAAAAAATCGCTATATGCAATGAAAAATTCGCTCGGTACTTTATTATAGTTCCGGCACAACCCAACTCAAAATCATCTGGATGGGCACCAAGGACTAAAACATTTGCTGACTTTTTGTTAATATCGTTCTTCATAAAACTCCTCTTTTTTATATGCACTAAAAATTGTCATATTTATCATTTTTTAATATCCTAAACGAGTTAGGTCCCTCATTGAAAAGCAAATCTAAAATATTCATGTTTGGTAAAAAATCACCAAATAGTTGATTGTATTTGGGATGTTCAAATTTTTGATATGAAATATTTATTCCATGATCTAAAAATAAATTTTCGTCCAAATATTTCTTACCTGTACTTCCTGCAAGATAAACGGTTGCTCTAAAATTTTTACATAATTTTAATAATTTTTCTGACCTATCACCACTTACGTTATATTCTGAAGAAAGTGCTATTCTTGTTTTAATTCCAAGATAATCTTTTATAGTTAAAATTAAAGCAATATTTACATCACTCAGTTTTTCCCATGACTTTTGATAAATACTTTCAATTAATTCGCAAATTTCGTGATAATATTTCGATTTACTATAAAACTGTTTAATTGTTTTCCAATGTTTATTATTCCATTTTTTTAATGGGTCAATTTTAACTTCGTTAATCTTTTGGTGATCACTGAAACGATAAATTATAGGAATACTAATCCATAAAGCACCTTCTGGAGTTTTAATTCTATTTCTGTTATAAAACATTTCTTTTACGAATTCAGCATCATCATACAAGATAAAAACATCTGATGAGGCCATTTTTTCAAAATATCCTAAATAAGGCAAATAATTAGGTTGGTGTATTGAAACTATCATAATAAAAATTCCCGAAAATAATTAATAAAATTGTAACATAATTTTGTTTTGATCACTTAAAGCGACAAGTATCCGAGAAATTAAACTACTGATTAAAAACGATATATTTTGATCATCACTTACTTACCATTAGCTTCATATATTTTTATATAAATATTTTCATATTTATTCACCATGGATTCAACAGTAAAATTTTCTTTCGCATAAATATACCCGTCTTCAATAATATTATTAAATGTTTGTGTACTATAGATTTTTATTGCAAATTCTAACTTTTTTTTTAGCTCAATATCCGTCCCATCATAAACCAATCCGTTTTTACCATCTATTATAAAATCATCAGTGTTTGCCCCTTTTGAAATTATACAGAAGCATTTGGACAGCATAGCTTCAAATAAAACATTGGGACATCCCTCGAAAAGTGAAGGCAGAACAAATATTGTAAATTGTTTATATTGATTTTCAATTTCATTGATTGGATCTAAAATATCAATTTTTTTATTATTTGAATTTGTATCTTTATAATTAATTAATTTTTGCGTTTGATCCCCTCTAGAACCAATTATTTGTAGTGAAATATTATCAAAGTCTAATTTACAAAATACTCTTAGCAACTGTATCTGGTTTTTTTGGACTGACATTCTACCAACGGAACCAACAATAAGTCTTTCGTTATTTTCCCGATTAGAAACAGAAAATCGAGCTACATCAAATCCATTATATATATAAGATATCTTATAATGAAGTTTTTTATTAACTTTTCTTTTAAAATCTTCAGATGCTTGTCTTGTATTAGATACCACAAATGATTTGCTCAACAAAAATTTCTCAGCCAATAAATGTTTTTTTGTATATAATAATAGTGAATTTCGAATGGTCGAAACGATATGATTTTTATAACTCTTCGGAGCAATGACTCTCACAAATAAACCATTCATGAATAAGGTAGTTTGGACAATATCAAAATGATTATTCGTTAAATATCTTCTTATATATTTTAATGCTTCAAGTATTTTAAAGATTTTATTTCTACAAGTAAGAACATTTGTCATCAATCTAATATTTTCTATTTTTTCAATTTCTCTGTAAAAGATACCTTTATTAACTGCATATAGACAAACATCAATTTCAAATCTATTCTTATCAACATATTTAATTAGCTCAACAAATTGTCTTTCAGCACCTCCCTGCCCAAGATTACTTATAATAAAACTAATCTTAATTTTTTTGTTCAAATTATTTTTCAGCAATTATTGCAATATTATTAAAATATTTATCCTTAACATCCAATTTCAGCTCTTTTGGCTTTACAAAGAAAATAGTTCTATAAATTTCTTGTAGATAAAGTGTTATTTTGTTTTGAATTTTCAAAATAGTGTTAAAAAAATAATTATTTGAACTTGAAGATCCTAATTTTTCCATTCTGTTAATGAAAGTTTTTGGTAAGGTTGAATATTTTGAACCATTAATTTTATTAACTTCAAAGCCAATATTTATTAATTTTTTTTTTATACCGTCACCACTAAAGAAAAAGAGATGTATATTTGGGGCAATCCTTACTGCATTTTTGCTCTGTAATTCATAGTCATTATTTGGAACGTCAACATATAAATATCCACCTTTGGCTAAAAAATAAGTATATATATACTTAAGCGTATTAAATGGATCTTCTAAATGCTCCAATACATGAGACATGATAACCAAATCGAACGATCCATTAATGTTTACATTTTCTACATAGTCATTGATTACATTTGTGTTTTCTATCATTTTAAGTTTTTTACAAAAAACTGAGCTTGGCTCGATTATAGTGATTTCAACATCTTTTTGTCTTTTTCGTATGTACTTAATAAGAGCACCATCACCAGACCCGATTTCAAGCATTCTTTTAATGTTTCTAAATCCGACTTTTTGTTCAAGAAAGTCATAATGATGTCTGCACCTTAATTGTGAAGCAAATAAATCTGGCATTGTGATTTTTCGAGAATATACACTAATAATATCTGAAGAATAATTTAGTCGAAAATAATTACTGCATTCATTGCATTTTATTATCGTAGGAGTATCTAAATATACCTCAGTATTTAATGAATGACACAATTTACAATTTATTACTTTATCTACTTCGCTCATTTTATGCCTAGATTTTATTAAACACAATATTTTTAATAGTCATATAAAAACAACTTAAATTATAAAAGATTAATTTTGGTTATGCTCATAAACCATCGTACAAATTCATCTATTCCGTCTTCAAAATTTATTTTAGGTTGATAATTTAACATTTTTCTTGCTTTACTAATATCTGCATATGTAAGTTGAACATCCCCCGGTTGCAAGGGTAATCTTTCCAAGATTGCTTTTTTGCCTAAGGCTGATTCTAAAACTGATATCATTTGAGAAAGAAGAATAATTTTCGATTCCCCAATGTTAAAAACCTCAAATCCTTTCAATCTTTCTAAAGCAGCGATTATACCATCAATAATATCATCAATAAATGTATAATCTCTTCCTGAACTTCCATCTCCATAAAATGGGATAGGTTTTCTTTCCCGTATTAATCTAGAAAATTTATGTATTGCAAGATCCGGCCTTTGACGAGGCCCATAAACCGTAAAAAATCGCAGTGCATAGATGTCAAAGTCATATAAATGGTGATATGTGTGACATAATAATTCACCAGCTTTTTTTGAAGCAGCATATGGAGAGATTGGATTATCAACAGTATCAGTTTCAGAAAAAGGAGTCTTGTTATTATTCCCATAGACTGAGGATGAAGAAGCAAAAATCATTTTCTTAACTCCATTTTTCTTCATTACTTCAAGAATATTTAACGTACCAATTACATTTGTATTATAGTATCCAATTGGGTCTTTTATAGACGGGCGGACACCTGCTTTGGCTGCAATATGAATTACTAAATCAATTTGGTTCTCCCTAAATATTTGACTTAATTTTGATTTTTCTAAAATATCAACCTCAAATAATTTGAAGCTATTCCCTTTAAAAGCATTCTCTAAATTTTTTTCTTTAATCCTTTTATCATAAAACGGATCAAAATTATCTATACCTAAAACCAAATGATTTTGAGATAGTAATTTTTCACATAGATGTGACCCAATAAATCCAGCTGCTCCAGTAACTATAATATTCAAAAAAAAAATTCCTTTTGCTTTTGTCTTAATTCAATATTTTATAATATAAGTCTTCATATGCATTAACCATTCTTTCTATGGAAAAATTTTCACTTGCATTTCTATATCCATCATTTATCATATCAGAGGCTTTCCCTTCTTGTATCAATTTGATTGCTTCTACTAGTTTCTCTTCTAAATTATTATCAGAACCATCATAGACTAATCCATTTACTCCATCTTTAATGAAATTATCCGAGTTAGCGCCACTTGAAATAATACATTAACACTTAGAGAGCATAGCTTCAAAAAGGACATTTGGACATCCCTCGTAAAAGGAGGACAAAATGAAAATTTGAAATTTTTTATAATATCTTTCAATTTCCTTTTGAGCATCCAAGACTTGAACATATTCACTCAAATTATTTAATGCGATATAATCAGATATTCTTTTACTTTCGTTTTGTGTTTTATCCCCGATAAGGGAAAAACGTATTTTATAAGTGTTCTTAATAATATTGATAACTCTCAAAATCTGAATTTGATTTTTTTGTAAGGTTTGGCGCCCAACTGTACCAATTATAATTTGATCATTGTGGAATACCTGTTTTTGAGATGTAAATCTTTCAATTTCAAATCCATTATAAATATTTGTTAATCTATTCTGATATTTTGTCTTAAATATTTTACTAAATTGATTTAAACTTTTTTTACTGTTTGTAACTATAAATGAGTATCTTATAAAGACTTTTTCAAAAAACAGATAAACCTTAGGATAATCTTCAACACTGTTTCTAACTGAGTAAACTATTCTATTTTTATATATCCCCCAAGCAGCTATACGAACCCATAACCCATTATGGAACAACAAAGTATGTATAATATCATATTTTTGCCTTTTAATCTCATTTCGAATAAAAAATATGTTCTCAATATATTTGAGGAATTTATTTTTCTTTCTCCCATTTTTTTTTATTATATTTATAGGTAATTGGTTAATTTCATCATAAAAGACTTCATTTGCATCATATAAAATCAATGTGACTTTGTATTCTTTCAGTAATAAACCTTGAATCAGATACAGTGTCTGTCTTTCAGCTCCACCTTGTGGGAAATGTGAGAGGATAATGCACAAGTCTATTTTTTTTTCATTATTCGTTTTTTGTATCATTGAAGAATCTACGTATAAGAAAATCTTTTTTATCTTTAGCATTCATATTTTTTGTAAGAATTACTTGCTTAGAAACTTTCTCAAAATATTCATCTATCTCTTTTATTCTTTTTGCCGGAGTTCCTGCCCAAACTTGATTCGAAGGTATATTTTTAGTCACAACTGAGCGAGCTCCTATTATTACATTATTTCCGACTATAACACCTGGCATTATGATTGTCCCCGTGCCAATAAAAACGTTGTCCCCAATTACAATCTTGTTTATAATATCCCAATCTGGATGTTTATCACGAAAAACCCAAACTCCCCCATCGTGTGTTTCGAAATGAACTTTTGTAGCTGATACATGATCCCCCAATTTAACGAGATATGGTTCCGAGCTAAATGAAACATCTATTAAGCGACAGTTTTCTCCTACTATTACGCCTAATTCTTTTGCCCATTTAATTTGATTTGTTTTTTTTAGATAAAATAAATATAATCTATTTAACATACTTACTACCTGTATGTAGTCAGGATTTAATATATTGTTATTTACATATTATTAGCAAGGATTCTTTTTTTCAAAGTTTTATTTTTTACTATTAATAATTTCCATAATTCAATAATGATAGGACATTATTCCATTCAGGTTAATTTAATAAATTCTTTTAATGGGTTTATGAAATTATGATAATCAAAAATATTTTTGGCTATTAATTTTGCATTATTTCCAATTTTTTCCGCAATTAAAGGATTATTCTCTACAAATTTCATTGCTCTAGAAAATTCCTCAATTGAATAATTATCACATATTATTGCATTATTCATATGAGTAAAATAATACGGAATCTCTCCCCAATTGTTTGTAATGATTGGTTTCCCAGCAGCACAATATTCACCAATTTTATGTGGGAACCTTGCTTTATCTTGTATAGTTTCTCGCAATGGTATTAATAAAGCTTTAGCACTTTTATATATGCTAACCAAATCATTCCAACCTAAATTATTCAATATTTTTATTTTTTCTGATTGACATTTACTTTTTATATTTTCTATTTTTAAATTTTGTCCATTAAGAATTAAAATTAAGTCGCAATTTGATTTAGAATTATCATAGCAATTCTTAATAAAATAAATAACTTCTTCGTAATTGGAAGATCCACAATATAGGAAATAATTGGATTCAATTATTTCTTTATATTTATTGGAGACTTCATCACCTATAAATTTTTTATAATCAACCATAACGGGTAATTTAAGTACAGGGGTTGTAATTGCATTTTTTTTTATTTTTTTATAAAGATAATCACTAATCGGCAAAGCACCATCTACTAATCTAAATGCATATTTATTAAAAAAAAAATGGTGTATGTTATAGGGGAAAGTATTAGTACTTACACTGCTTATATCTTCAACATGTGTTAATAATATTTTAGCACCAGTTATTTTACTAAATAAAACATATTTTATTATTTGCAAAAATGATCTAGATGTTATAATTACTATATTTGGATTATATTTAAGAATAATAAATATTTCAACAAATGAACCTAAAAGTTGCCTGATTCTATTTTCTAATTTATTTTTCTTATTAAAAGTAAAAGTAGTATAGAAGTATTCTATACCTTCCTCGTTTCCTCTGTATGAATAATCCCCAACATAATAATTCTTATTACATAAGACACGGGATGAATAGTTAAGTGCAATAAATACTTTTAATATAAGTTTTAGTTTTTCTACTTCAGCGCTTGGTCGCGGGAAGCCATGCATTCCTAACGATAAGACTTTTTTCATTTAGTCAGCATAATCAATATTGTCATTAGTAATCAAATGATATTATTATTTAGTTAATTAAAAATAGTATCATTTAACAAATTGAAAACTTGCACTCCTTGTCTCTTTACTTAGAGTTAACCCTAAGCATAAACAAAACAAAATAAAGGATAAAGAAAATTCTGGTAATCCTGCCGGATACATAAAGACTAACCATTCAATTAAAATAA
>Ga0172375_10012687_pt1 | contig 10540 bp, 9 predicted proteins | sample LakKiv1m_FD_114537 | JGI IMG/M metagenome (GOLD analysis project Ga0172375, IMG submission 114537) | Freshwater microbial communities from Kabuno Bay, South-Kivu, Congo - kab_092012_11.1m | ecosystem: Environmental > Aquatic > Freshwater > Lake | place: Democratic Republic of the Congo...
AAATATGGGCCTGCCCCCCATAGCTCCGCACGAAGTGAGGAGCGGAGGGGGGAGGAAAGTCCAGACAGCAGAATGGAAGGGGACTCCCCGAAAGGGGTGATTCCGACGTTATGTCGGGACTGGTGCTTCGACACCGAAAGGAGTCGGGGACGATTCCTGAACTGACAGGATGAGAGAGCTACAGAGACGATCCTTTGAGCTGTGTTCAGGATAAAGCGGAAACGCAATATTTGGAATATGCTAAAGGGGTGAAACGATAGCAATCCCACTCGCTGCAACCGACGAATTATCCGTTTGAGCTGCCATTCGCGATGGATAGAAGTATGCGGGCACCACGTCAAACGTGGTAGTCGAGTCTGACTCGACACAAGAGAAATGAGGATTTAAAAACAGAATCTGGCTTACTCGGTATTTCAGCGCAATAATATAGAAGTGTGTTCAATGATAATTTTTGCGATATACTATGAACATGAACAGAACTTTAGCAAAAGATACAATCGAAAAAATCGGCGAAGAAATACATCTTAAAGGATGGATTAACGGGAGGAGGGATCATGGGAAGATAATGTTCTTAGATCTCCGTGATCGGTCGGGTCTTGTTCAGGTTGTATTTACAAAAGATTTGGGGGATCCCCGGCCGGAGTATTGCGTTGAGGTTATTGGGGTAGTCAAAAAACGACCTGATTCTATGATTAACCCAAAAATTGCTACAGGATCAGTTGAAGTTGAAGCAAAACAAATAACCGTTTTTTCTCCATCGGCTGAACTGCCGTTTCCCATAGATACCGAAGGGTATGATGTTAACGAAGAGATCCGGTCTAAATACAGATATTTGGACCTGCGGCGCCCGAGGATGAACCGGAATCTAAAACTGCGTTCACAGATGACCATGTTTATCAGAGACTACTTGACGAATCTGGATTTTGTCGAAGTAGAGACCCCGATTTTAACCAAGACAACTCCCGAGGGAGCGCGTGACTTTTTAGTCCCCAGCAGGCTTCAGAAAGGAAAATTCTATGCACTCCCCCAGTCTCCGCAGCAATATAAACAACTCCTTATGGTTGCCGGATTTGAACGGTATTTTCAGTTTGCTCGGTGTTTCCGCGATGAGGATCCCAGGCGCGACCGTGCATACGGAGAGTTTACTCAGCTGGATCTTGAAATGTCTTTTGTGACACAAGAGGATATTCTTAATATAACAGAGGAAATGTTTACGGAGCTTATTAAAAAAGTTTTTCCTGAAAAACATATTACCGAGTCACCCTGGCCGAGACTTGCCCATAAAGACGCTAAAACAACGTACGGGTCGGATAAGCCGGATCTCAGAAGGGATAAGAACGATAAAAACGAATTAGCATTTGCATGGATTATCGATTTTCCGCTTTTTACTCAGCAATCAGAAGAAGATTTTTACCATGGGAGCGGGAATGCGAAATTTGCGCCATCCCATCACATGTTCACTGCACCGCATGTCAGTGACCTTCCGCTTCTTGATTCTGACCCAATGAAAGTGCGCGGACAGCAGCATGACCTGGTTCTTAACGGTTTTGAAGTCGGAGGGGGTTCGATCAGGATTCATCAAAAAGAAGTACAGGAAAAAGTGTTTGACCTTATCGGTTTTTCTAAAAGCCAGAAAAAACAGTTTGACCATATGCTTACGGCATTTACCTATGGTGTTCCCCCGCACGGTGGTATAGCACCGGGGCTTGATAGATTGCTCATGGCGATTTTAGGAGAACCGAGTGTCCGTGAAGTCATGGCGTACCCCACGTCCGCATCAGGTCAGGCCAGTGTGATGGACGCCCCGAGTGAAGCTACGGATGGTCAATTAAAAGAATTAGGGATTTCTCTATAACTATTTACTAGACACGTATCTGGTTACAACGAAGGAGTTTTATATGAAACTCAGATCAGTTAATCCGCATGATCAGTCCATAGTCGGAGAATTGGAGATATCTACAACCTCTGATATTTCAAAAGCTGTAGAACATGCAAAAAACGCATTTCAAGTATGGAGACATACTCTCATAAGAGAACGGATTTTGTATATAAAAAAATTTCGGGATGAACTAGAAAAAAAGAAGGAAACAATAGCAGAGCTTATCACTTTTGAAATGGGAAAACCCATCAGACAGTCTAAAGATGAGGTTTCCGGTGAACTTCAATTTTTAGATTATTACATCAAAAATGCACCAAAAGTTTATTCTGATGAAACCGTTTATAAAAAAGGGAGTGAACATTTCAGAATTACATACGAGCCTTATGGGGTATGTGCATGTATTACTCCTTGGAATTTCCCGCTTTCTATGGTTACCTCCGGCATTATTCCTGCTCTTCTTGCCGGAAATACTGTTATCTTAAAGCCGTCGGAATACACGAGTTTAAGTCAAAAAATGGTTGTTGATATTCTTCATGGTACAGGTTTGCCGGAAGGCGTTGCCCAGGTTGTAATCGGTGGGGGCAACATTGGAAAAGTACTGATTGACCAGAACATTGATTTGGTCTGGTTTACAGGAAGTACAAAAATTGGTCAGGAAATATATGAAACCTGTGGGAAGAAATTTATTAAAGCGCTACTGGAGATGGGGGGGAGTAGTCCCGGAATTGTTTTTGCTGATGCCGATCTGAGATCGACGATAGATCATTTGTATTGGGCAAGGTTTTTTAACTGCGGGCAAGTGTGCACAGCCATTAAACGATTATTTGTAGAACAATCGGTATTTAAACAAGTAGTACGATTATTTATAGACAAACTCAAGAAATTACATATAGGGAATCCGACTGATCCTGCTACCGATTTAGGACCGATAGTTTCTCACAAGCAATTAGAGTTTTTGAAAGCGCAGGTCGCAGACGCGGTAGCACAAGGAGCAACCCTTGAAATTGGAGGTACACAGTCAAAACAAATAGATTTGGTTCACGGAAATTATTTTGAACCAACCATACTTACACACATAACACCACATATGCGGGTGTTAACGGAAGAAGTTTTTGGACCGGTGTTGCCAATTCTTCCGTTTGAAACGGAAGAAGAAGTTATTCAGCTGGCAAACGCTACGGAATACGGATTAAGTGCAGAAATATACACGACGGATATGGACAAAGGTGAACGTGTCGCAAAGAGAATCCATGCAGGAACCGTTGCCATAAATACTGACAATTTTTTCAAACCTGAATGTCCATTTGGAGGATATAAGAAAAGCGGAATGGGCCGGGAATATGGGGAAATTGGTATGAAAGAATTTTCCCAGACAAAACTAATTGCCGTTTTAAATCCTTCAAGCTGAAGCGAAAGAGATCGGTGTGACAAACAACGGTATTTCCCGTATAGTAATATGCAATGCTTGCAAAAATTTTGTCCGGAGCAGTCGTAGGTTTGTCTGCAATCGGTATCACAGTAGAGGTAGATATCGCTTCTCAGGGATTGCCATCGTTTACGATTGTTGGGCTTCCGGATAAAGCAGTGGAAGAAAGCAAAGAACGTGTACGTGCTGCAATCAAAAACAGCGGCGCAGAGTTTCCTGCAAAACGCATTACCGTAAACCTTGCCCCTGCTGATATTCCAAAAGCCGGTCCAATGTATGATCTTCCGATAGCTCTGGGAATTCTTATTGCATCAGAACAATTTATTTCTGGAAAAGAAAGCGCTCTTTATTTAGGTGAACTTTCTTTGGATGGCGGTGTGAAACATACAAACGGCGTATTACCACTCACTCTTTTTGCAAAAGAAGAAAAAATTACATCCGTGTTTGTGCCTGCGGTTGATGCAAAAGAATCGGCAGTCATTCGCGGAATATCTGTTTATCCCGTACATTCTCTTATAAGTCTCTTTCATCATATGAACGGATTGGAAGAAATAAAAAAGATACCGTATATTTCATTTGAAAATATCAAGGAATCGCAGGAATTTGAATTTGATATGGCAGACATTCAGGGTCAGGAGCAGGTGAAGCGTGTGTTGGAAATAGCCGCTGCAGGAGGTCACAACGTCTTTATGAAGGGGTTGCCAGGAGCAGGAAAAACGCTCCTTGCGCGTACTCTTCCTTCGATATTACCCATATTAACAGAAGAAGAAGCATTAGAGGTGACAAAAATTTATTCCGTTACCGGCAATCTTCCTCCGGGTGAATCGATTATTAAACACCGGCCATTCCGTTCTCCTCATCACACCACCTCGAGAATTGGATTAATCGGAGGAGGAACACACCCAAGCCCGGGGGAAATATCATTAGCTCATCGGGGAGTTCTTTTTTTGGATGAATTCCCGGAATTTCCGCGTCACGTTTTGGAAGCATTGCGTCAGCCTTTGGAAGACGGAGTTGTTACAATTTCCAGAGCTTCTGGTTCGGTTATATTTCCGTCAAAATTTATGCTCGTAGGCGCATCAAACCCCTGTCCGTGCGGCAATTATGGATCACTAACGAAACGTTGTACGTGTCTTCCGGGAACGATTTCCCGATACAAGAAGCGGATTTCAGGACCATTATTGGACCGTATTGATCTCCATGTGCATGTGCCGGCGGTTCAACCGGATAAGTTGACTTTACAAAAAGGTATGAGCGAACCATCTGAAGTTATTCGGAAACGGGTTCAACGTGCCCGGAACATTCAATCGAAACGGTTTGAGACTATAGGTATACATTCGAATGCGGAAATGAATAATAAAATGGTGAAAGATCTTTGTCCGCTATCAGACGATACTATGAGATTTTTACGTCAGGCAACTACACAATTTTCCTTATCTGCAAGGGGATTTTACCGTGTTATAAAAGTAGCAAGGACGATTGCGGATTTATCCGGTGATTCGGCTGTCTCAATTTCTCATATTGCTGAAGCGCTTCAATATCGACCGGAAGAAGAATGATGTTTTGAAAATGGATAACCAACTTACCGATATGAGAACAAAAAAAGGAAGAAGTGGAACAAAATATCTCTGCTCGTCAAAAACGACATATACCAGCGTTCCGCTTAACACCGCACATCCCATGAGGATTATATAGATATATAGTATAGGTAATTGTTTTTTTTTACTCGTCTGCGCTTGTATTCCGGTGTAGAGTGCTCCTCCTATAAACAAAGGAGCTACCCAGGGAGGCGCAAGATGTGTAATGAGAGAGTGTATTTTTTGTGTAAGAGAAAGTGTAACATGGTCCGGATTTTGGATAAAAAACAGCGAAACGTGATATTTTGTGATTGCTACGCGGTCCGATAGCATCTGCAGGAGGCTATAGGAGGGAAAAAAGAAAAGATTAGGATGTAGCAAAAGGAAAAATACGAATGTTAAACAGAATGTGGTACATATTACAACGATATAGTATCGGATGAGTTGTCGGGATATGCCCGTTGTCATGAGCCATATGAGGAGAAATATGAAAGAAAACATGATAAGGAGACCGTTAATTTTTATGCTTATAAGATACGCAAATATGAAACTATGTATATAGATTACGTACATACGGGTTTTTGTATTAGATAGATTCATAAAAAAAATGATGATACAGATAAGAGAGAGAAGTATAAAAGAAAGGAATATGCTATCGGCATAGGCATGCGTCCCGATATATGTTGTTATTGGGTGCAGGGAAAGTACTATGCCGGCGGAACACGCGATTATTACATTGTTGAATAGGAGATATCCCAGAATAACCATGAGTCCTGCGCTACAAGATGTGAAAAGCGCTGAAATAATCCTTGCATCAATAAGTATCTGAAATACCATGTGATCCGTCGGAAACATAGTTCCGTCATATTGTTTCCATGTGTAATAGGTGTATGGAGCAATCCGTGCTTGTTGGATTGCTTCCTCGTTGTGTCCAAAGAGAGCTAACCCGATACCGAAAACATATTTAGCTCCGTTAAAATTTGTGAATCCATAATACTCCTTCCATGTTGGATCATTGAATCGTTTATTAAGAAGTAATGGAATGATCCGTGCCGTACTTATCCAATACATCTCATCCGTGTTAAAAGGAATAGTATTTGTACGAATGCTTGTATATAAAAAAACAAATGAAGATATGACCAGAATTGGCGTAAACACGCTCAACAATACCCGTTCTTTCATGGGTATAGTATAGCATTGAGATAGAAACAATAACCCCCTCTTTTTCCTTTTTTAAAGAAGAAGGAGGGGGTTAAGGCAGTCCCCCGACGTACATCGGGGGAAAAAATTCTTAATTAAAAATTCGTTATCCGCCGATTTTGAACATACCTGTTCCGCATTTTGGACACTTTCCTTTTAATGCAGGCTTTCCATTCTTTAGTGTAACTTTTACAGCATTCGGATCGTCTCTCTTCTCTCTGCATTTCACACAATACATTGTTGCCATAGATTCTTTTCACCTCCCTTCACTAGAACCTATTTGTATTCGATTTTTTCTCACCCTAGGATTCTCCAAACAGCTATTTGTCCGATAATCATACAGCAGGTCAGTATAAGCGTTTTAGCAAGATCTTTTTTTATAGCAGAAAATTCGTTTGGGTCGATAGAAATAGTATCGTTCCGTACGGCCTGTAAAGGCGCACGAGAGATGGTAAATGTTGGTGTATAGTGCGTATGCGATTCTACAGGACTCTTTTCCTGAACCGTTTTGGAGATTTCAGTTCCATCAGATACAATCTGAATTTTCCGTCGGTATTCTGCAATAATTTTTTCCCTTTTTGTTTTTTTTGGCATAGCCTCAATTCACTCGTGGTTTGAAGCGTAACACAGGTGATTTATGCTTGTCAATCAGGATCGTCATAATGTTATTGACAAAGGTCTTTTGAAACCGTAGTATGATGCATACAAAGATTGTTCACTTTTATGTCAACTTTAGCTATCGGGATTGCATGTTTGGTCATTTGGTTAAGCATTCTTTCCGTTATCGTTTTTCGGTTGTCTTCTCATTACAATCGTTTAACATTAGGGGTAAGCACGCATTCTTTACGGGAAGCATTGGATAAGATATTGGAAGCATATATAAAAAACAAGAAAGAAATTGCCGTATTGTCTCAAAAAATTACCAACCTTGAACTCCAATCACAAACACATTTTCAAAAAATCGGCATTGTCCGGTTTAATCCATTTTCCGATACGGGCGGAAGCCAGAGTTTTACCATGGCTCTTTTAGATAAAGCTGACAACGGAGTAATTATGACCTCTCTCTATGCACGGACGGGCAACCGGTGGTATATTAAATATATCAAGGCAGGAGCAGGACATGAAGTTGAACTTTCAAAAGAAGAAAAGTTAGCAATTAAAGATGCAAAATAACATTATGTGCAGTAGTATCTTACCTATGATAGAACCAACAAGATTTCATACAGCGGCAGAAAAGCAGAATGAACATGATGGTTTGAAACGGAAACAGTTTCTTTTTTTTGGCGCAGTCGGAATTGCGTTATATCTCTTGTCTACAGGCATATCCTACGGATTATTTTCTGCGTTTAGTAAAAAAGTAGTAGAAAAGCCAGTCCCTACAACTCTTGCTGTTCCATCAAAAAAGCCCCAGCGTCACTTTATTACTGATCCATCAGTTCCCAAAGATCAGACGTGTCCTCTCAACGGAGAAATGTATACCAAACAGGAAAAAGAAATTTGGGAGAAAAGAAGGCCTTTGGCGGTTATGGTGGAAAACCATGCAGAATCCAGACCGCAATCAGGACTTTCGTTTGCTGATGTCGTATATGAGTCAGTGGCAGAGGGCGGAATAAGTAGATTTATGGCAGTATTCTATTGCGGCATCTCAACAGGAAATGTGCTTTTCGCACCTGTTAGAAGTGCCCGGACATATTTCTTACCGTGGGTATTGGAATATGATGCATTGTATAACCACGTTGGTGGAGCCGGAAATTGCAGTGATGATACTGTTGACGAACGGGCGAAGGCATTGTGTCAAATAGATGAATGGAATATTAAGGACATGGATCAATTCGGTATTTCATTTCCTACATGTTATAGAAATTACGACCGTTTAGACCACCCGGTTGCGACAGAACATACAATGGTCTGTCAGTCAGATAAACTTATCAAATTAGCTTCAGACCGTGGATGGACAAATGTGGATAGCAAAGGGGTATCTTGGGATAAAAAGTTTGTGCAGTGGAAGTTTAAAGATGATGCAAAAGAAGCGGATCGGGGTACGGTCAATGCGATTAGTTTTGTTGCATGGAAAGGATACGAAAAAGATTATGGTGTTGAATGGGTATACGACAAAACGAGCAATTCCTATAAACGGAATAATGGCGGAAAACCGCATATAGATTTGGAGACAGGTGAACAGTTGATAGCAAAAAGCATCATTATTCAGTTTGCAAAAGAAACCGGTCCGGTTGATGATCATATGCATCTTCTGTATAACAATATCGGTTCAGGGACAGGGTTTTTTTTTGAGGACGGGAAAGCGGAGAAAATTACCTGGGAAAAAGAAACGAGGTCAAGCCGTACGGTATTTTCCAATACCAGCGGGAAAGAAATTCAGTTTACCCGTGGGCAGGTGTGGATTCACATGCTGCCAATAGGGACGTCAGTTACATATTAAGGATTCATTTTGGAATATACCCTCAAGGGTATATTCCAAAATACAACCTATGAGCAAGGTTCGGTAAATTCCTGTCCGGTTGGCTCCAAATAAAAAGGATACACGTATGCCTCTAGAAGATATTATAATTTCTCGGGTCAGAAGGAAGATATTGGAATTGTTTTTAACAAATCCCGGTTCCATATTTCATGTACGTGATATTGTGAGGAAAATTTCCGAAGAGATTAATGCAGTAAGGCGAGAATTAGCGCACATGGAAAAAGCGGGAATGGTAACAAAAGAACAGAGAGCAAACCGTTTATTTTATGCGTTCAGAAAAGATTATCCCTTATATTATAATCTCCTGGAAATGATCATAAAATCAACGGGATTAGGGTGGGAATGTATCAAACGCAGAATGAAGCTGGGTAAAATAAAATTTATTATGTTTTCCGGACGCTACATCAGGGGAATTGCTCCGAAAAACGCCAATGACATTGACATACTGATTGTCGGTAATGTCGTATTGCCGGAATTAACTCAACTCATTAAAGGTGAGGAATCAAAACGAGGAAGGGAAATAAATTATACAGTGATGACAGAAGAGGAGTTTGCATTTAGGAAGAGACGCCGCGATCCGTTTATAGTTTCCATCCTGGAAGGATCACGCGTCATGATCATTGGAGATGAGGAGGAACTCGTACGACCCTCGTGACTGTAACGCGCATCCAAATCCTATGGTAAAAAAACCAAAAAAACTCTTTTTTTTCCTTCTCCTACTTGCAGTAATGGCTGCTGTTATTGATCTGCCGGAAAAATTTATGATTTCCATTCCGTGGCAGGGAAAAACGATACAAAAAGAGATAAACCCGCCGTACCTGAGTATTCAGGTCGGGAGTTTGAAGATCCAAAAGTCATTTACAACGCATCTTGGGTTAGATTTAGCAGGTGGGACACAAATCGTATTGGAAGCTGACATGAAGGATATTCCGGGTGAAAGCAGGATGGATGCATTGGAATCGGCAAAACAAGTTATAGAACGGAGAGTCAATTTTTTCGGTGTTTCTGAACCTATTGTACAATCTGTAAAAAGCGGTGAGTCATATCGAATATCTGTTGAACTTCCCGGAGTTGCCAATGTAGATGAAGCACTTTCTCTCATAGGTCAGACAGCAAAACTGGAATTTCGGGAATTTTCCCAGGATACTGTATCAACAGCATCTGCATTATTGTTACCCACGCTTGAAACTACTGCAGCTGTTGATCTGACAGGAAAAGATCTGAAAAGTGCGGCGCTGTCATTTAACAGCAACAACGGTGAACCGGAAGTTACAATACTATTTACGACAGAGGGAGGGAAAAAATTTGCCGAGATAACAAAACGATTGATCGGAAAACCATTAGCGATATTTTTAGATGATACACCGCTTATGTGGCCAACTGTAAAAACGGAAATTACCGACGGAAACGGTGTTATTTCAGGAGGGTTCACATTCGATCAGGCAAAGCGATTAGCGCTGCAGCTTAACGCTGGAGCTCTCCCTGTACCAGTAACAGTTATTGAAAAGCGGATTGTAGGAGCAACGCTTGGAGCGGATTCAGTTTCAAAAAGTGTGCGGGCAGGCCTCATCGGCCTTGGAATCGTTGCGCTTTTTATGATTTTAAAATACGGAATACTTGGGTTGTATGCTGATTTGGCACTTCTTGTGTACGGACTCCTTACGTTTGCTCTTTATAGGATAATTCCGGTTACGCTTACGCTTCCCGGAATTGCAGGATTTATTCTGTCAATCGGTATGGCCGTGGATTCAAATATTCTCATTTTCGAACGGTTTAAAGAAGAGCTGAGAAAAGGGAAGCCATGGCAGATAGCTATGGAATTGGGATTCGGAAAAGCATGGGACAGTATCAGAGACGCTAATTTTACCACCATCATTACATCTCTCATTCTTTTTAATCCCGGTAATTGGGATTTTCTTCCCAGTTCCGGACTCGTAAGGGGATTTGCTGCGACGCTTTTTTTGGGAGTTGTTGTTAGT
>Ga0172375_10012688_pt1 | contig 10540 bp, 9 predicted proteins | sample LakKiv1m_FD_114537 | JGI IMG/M metagenome (GOLD analysis project Ga0172375, IMG submission 114537) | Freshwater microbial communities from Kabuno Bay, South-Kivu, Congo - kab_092012_11.1m | ecosystem: Environmental > Aquatic > Freshwater > Lake | place: Democratic Republic of the Congo...
GGATTTCCGGCTTTTGGATAGGCCATTTCTTCGGCGGTCGAGATCACATGGCATCCATTTTCCACCAACAGTTTTATTTTTGGAAACGCGGCTTTGGTAAAAGAATCCGTAGCCAAAAGCACAATTTCCGGACGAGAAGTTTTGAGCATGTTGTCGATATCGTCGTCGATTTTGACATCATGATCATAGGGGTTGGCTTGTTTCAGAAGCGAGAAGATGCTTTTGCCGATGATAGGCTGATACTTGTCGCAAACGGCCACAAGATCGAGCCCTTGCTTGGCAAGGATCATCTTCGCCATTCCCGAACCCATCGCTCCAAAACCCCAGATTGCCACTTTGACTGGCTTCGTTCTCATCTTTGCCCCCCTTAGTACCTGATAAGCGTGCCGGCTTTTCCCAATACGGCGTCGGCAGCCTGTTCCAAAGACGCGATGATCGCGATCCGGTTTTTATTATGATTAACGAATGACAGGGCCGCTTCGACTTTGGGCAGCATGCTGCCCTTGTGGAAGTGACCTTCCGCCAGGTATTTTTGGAGTTCGGCGACATTGACTTCATCTAGGTCTTTCTGATCTGGTTTGTTGAAGTTGATCTTGACCTTGTCGACGGCTGTCAGGATGATCAGCATGTCGGCATTCAGGGCTTCTGCCAGTTTGGCGCTGGCGAAATCCTTGTCGATGACCGCAGGCACGCCATCGTATTTGTTTCCGTTCTTGACGACGGGAATTCCACCGCCACCGACGGTGATCACGATGTGGCCCTTCTCAACCAGCGTCTTGATCATGTCAATTTCGACGATGCCGATCGGCTTGGGACTGGCAACCACTCGCCTGTAACCACGGTTGGCGTCTTCCTTCATGACATAGCCACGGGCGGCGGCGATCTTTTCGGCGGTTTCTTTGTTGTAGAAAGAACCGATCGGCTTGCTCGGATGCTGAAAAGCAGGATCGGCGGGATCGACTTCGACCTGGGTGATGATCGTCGCCACTTTATGTGACATGTTCATTTCTGCGAGTTGGGCCTGCAGTGCGTTTTGCAGATGGTAACCGATGTAACCCTGGCTCATTGCCCCGCATTCCGGAAACGGCATCATGGGAAGCGATTCCTCATGCATCGAACAGGTTTCAAAAGCAAGATTGATCATGCCTACCTGAGGCCCGTTGCCATGGGCGATGATAACTTCGTTGCCTTGTTTTATCAGATCAACAATCGGCTTTACCGCATGGATGACACTGGCTTTTTGTTCCTGAGGCGTATTTCCCAGGGCGTTACCGCCCAGGGCAACGACGATTTTTTTCATAATTCATCCACCATGGTCGCAAACATCACGGCTTTGATGGTGTGTAGACGATTTTCCGCTTCGTCAAAGACGACGGACTGGGGTGATTCGAACACTTCTTCAGTGACTTCCACGCCATCCAGCTGGAATTTCGCGTACAAGTCGGAACCGATGGTGGTATCCAGGTTGTGAAAAGCCGGTAGGCAATGCATGAAGACAGCCTTTTTGCCTGCGAATGACATTATTTTTCTGTTTACCTGATAAGGCAACAGCTTTTCGATTCTGGCTTTCCAAACTGATTCGGGTTCACCCATGGAAACCCAGACATCGGTATATATGACATCGGCGTCTTTGGCTCCAGCTTGAACATCTTCCGTAAGTGTGATCTTGGCGTTGGACAGAACAGACAGTTTGCGACATTTGTCGACCAATACGGGATCAGGCCACAATTCCTTGGGAGCTACTGCCCGGAAATCCATGCCCATGATGGCCGAGCCGATCATCAGCGAATTGCCCATATTGTTTCTCGAATCGCCGAAATATGCCAATTTAATACCTTCAAGATGGTTGAATTTCTCCAAAATTGTCAATAAGTCGGCGAGGATTTGGGTCGGATGGTATTGGTCTGTAAGACCATTCCAGACCGGAACGCCCGAATATTCGGCCAGGATATCGACAGTTTCTTGTTTATATCCCCGGTATTCGATACCGTCATACATCCTACCTAGAACTCTGGCGGTGTCCTTGATACTTTCCTTTTTCCCCATTTGTGAACCCGTCGGACCCAGATAGGTGACATTCATTCCCAAATCATAGGCGCCCACTTCAAAAGCGCAGCGCGTCCTTGTCGAGTCTTTTTCGAACAGCAGAACGACGTTCTTTCCTTGAAGCGGTTTTGTTTCGCTGCCGGCTTGCTTCGCAGCTTTCAATTTGCGGGATATTTCCAATAACTCGCTGATCTCTTCCTTAGTGAAATCCAGCAGGGTTCTGAGACTTCTCCCTTTGAAACGATTGATCATATTATTCCTCCATCCTGAAAAATCCTTTAGTTTGCAAAAAAAAGAATGATAATCTTCTATTAAGAATTATACCATTAAAGCGCTTACAAATAAACACTTTTTGGCGTGATAAGCTTCTTTTCCGTCGGCATAAGCCACATCGCAGTTCAATAAAGAGTTTTCTTTGAGGGATGATTAATGTATAATGGTAGAAGAGGTGAGTTATATGGCATTGGATAATATTAGAATTGACTGGAATGCCGATTTTGTCGGCGAAATGAAATCACCGACAGCAACAATACCGGTTGGCGATCAGCCGAACGGTATGCAACCGTACCACCTGCTATTTGGCGCTTTGGCGTCGTGCTTTTATTCTACCTTCCTATCCATAACAGCGAAGAAAAGACTGGCTTTTGATTCCGCGTCGGTGGAGATAAGCGGAGAGAAGCGACAGACAGGGGACGTCAGGACCTTGGAGAAAGTCCATATAGTTTTGACAGTCAAAAATCCCAGCAACGAGGAACAGATTCGGAAAAGCGCGGTTTTGGGTGCAAGATTCTGTTCGATTCATGAGACCATAAGCAAAGTTGCGGAAATGTCCCTGGAAGTCAGAATCGAATCCTGAAAGCGAGGCCAACGGCCTAATTCCAACCTTATTTTTATATATTATAGGCGATTCGGCGTCTATTTTGATAGTCGGGATCAAAAATAACTACCTTAGTCTTTTGATTTAGGTAATGAATTTTGCGGGTATTTTCTTTGATATTCAAAGCATCTTCAGCATTTCTCACCGCATCTTCACAATCATTTTTTTGGAGGTGTTTACCGCCTAAAATACACGTCAATTTTTATGGTTTTTTTTCATGTCATTTTATGGGCCTGAAAATGAAAAATCGCATAATTTGGGCATTTATGGGCAAATTTTCCGCGAAAAGAAAGCGTTATCACAAAAAAAAGTCTTTTAAAGTTATTGACTTTATCCCGCCTATCATATATAACATTTATATATTCGAAAAGAATAAATTTTTCACAAGGAGAGAAAGAAATGAAAAAGATTCTAGGTTTGTTTTTCACACTGGTTCTCGCTGTGACATTGTTCGCTTGCGGCGGCACAACCACGACGGCCACGACCGCCGGTACTGGTTCGACCACCACGACGACCACAACGACAACAACTTCTACAGCTGCACCTAAAGTACTAGTAGTTGGATATGATCCTTTCAGTGGAAAATTCAGCCCGTTCTTTGCAACGACCGCATATGATTTTGACGTTGTCGGAATGACTCAGGTTGGATTGTTGACAACAGACCGTGATGGAGGTATTGTTTATAACGCTATTGTAGGTGAAACCGTCACCAGAGGCGGAATTGACTACTTCTACAACGGCCTTGCCGATATCACTGTCGTCTATGACGAAGAAGCCGATCAGACAACATATACAATGGAAATTCGTGATGATATTCAATTTTCGGATGGCGAGTACTTGACCGCTGACGACATCATCTTCACGTACTATGTATTGTTGGATCCGTACTACACCGGTTCATCTACTCTCAACTCGGTCAACATCGTTGGTCTCAAGAACTACAAGTTTGATGACTCCAACGCTGAAGAGGCAGAAGCTCAGTCCGCTGCCGCTGCAGCAACTTTGATTGCTAACCTTGACACCGAAAATGAAGATCCCGATTTCGCCGCTCTTGTCAAGGGCGCCATGTATGACCTCCTGGACAGCGAATGGGATTGGGTCGCCGCTGATGTTGTTACTAACCAGGCATACTACAATGCTGGGTACGTAATGAAAGAAGACGGCACGCCCGCCGCTAACCAATCAGAAGCCTCAGTCGCAGCTACTCTTGCTTTCTTCTACGCTCTTGAAGAATACTCAGTAGTTGGCAAGGACAGAGAAACAGTAGTCCAAGACATCACCGATATGTACGGTGTTGACTTCGATTTGCTGGATACTTATTATGGCGCACCGGTTGTTGCACCGGAAGTCCAGAATATCGCTGTCGAATATGCAATCGCCGATTACCTTGCCACTAACCCTGGAGATCCAGTTCCGACCATTACTGGTATCACCAAAGTCAGCGACACCGAAGTCGAAGTTGTCGTCAACGGATTTGACGCAGCCGCAGTTTATCAGGTTTGCGGAATCACGGTTGCTCCGATGCACTATTACGGCGATGCTACCCTCTATGATTATGCAAACAACGAATTCGGTTTCAACAACAGAACAGAAACCTCGATGGATTTGATTGCCGCCAAGACCGCCACTCCGTTGGGCGCTGGCCCCTATCAGTTCGTTGAATATGCAAACAACGTCGTTCGTTTTGAAGCCAACCCCTATTATTACAAGGGCGAACCCAAGACGAAATATGTCAACTTCCAGGTAGTTACTGAAGATGGTAAGATTTCCGGTATCGTCAGTGGCGAAATCGATGTCTCGAATCCGTCAGGATCAAGAATCAGATTCCAAGAAATCGACACTATCAACAAATATTCCGGACAAGACTATGACGTTATCACCGTCAACGCAGTCGACAATCTTGGATATGGATACTTCGGTATCAACGCATTCAATGTTAATGTTGGCGGCGTACCCGGCAGTGACGAGTCCAAAGCTTTGAGAACCGCTTTAGCAACTGTTGTTGTCGCAACCAGATACACTTCGATCAACAGTTACTATGGACAGGCCGCATCGGTCATCAACTATCCGATCTCCAATACTTCTTGGGCGGCTCCGAAATCCGGCGATGAAGGCTATCAAGTTGCTTTCTCTAAGAATCCTGATGGCACGGATATCTACTCCGCAGATCCCGCTACACTGCCAGAATCCGACAGACTTGAAGCCGCGAAGGCTGCTGCTAAATTGTGGCTTGAAGCAGCCGGCTATACCTTGACTGAAACTGCAGCTGATAGTGATTTCGGTGGTAAAGTTTACACCGCTGTCGCACCTGCTGGCGCCAAACTTGATTATGAAATCATCGTCCCGGGCGGCGGCACTGGTGACCATCCCGCTTACATGATCGCAGTTGAAATGAGAAACATTTTGGCCGATCTTGGTATTACAATCAATATCAATGACCCAGCAAACTCCAACGTTCTTTGGGATGCTCTTGACACTGTAAGTCAAGAAATGTGGGTTGCTGCTTGGGGAACCACGATTGACCCGGATATGTATCAGATTTATTACAGCGGAAACGTTCCCGCTAGCGCACCTGGTGCAATTTCCAACACGACCGGATCCAACCATTATGGAATTCAAGACACCGATCTTGACACCCTGATTATGGATGCCCGTTCTACCAGCGATCAGGCAATTCGTAAAGGCTATTACAAACAAGCCTTGGATATCATCCTCGACTGGGCAGTTGAAGTTCCGACCTATCAGCGTCAAAACATTATCGCTTTCTCTACGGAACGCGTTAATCTCGACACTGTGACTCCTGGAATCACCACCTACTATGGCTGGTTGGCAGAAGTCGAAAACATCGAAATGAACTAGCAGCATTACCAAACATTTTTTGAAGAACTGAAATAATAAACCAACCCGACTTTAGTTGATAATGACTGGGGTCGGGTTGTTTATTCGGTTTACTATAAAGACAAAGGATGATAAGATGAGAACATTTGTAATTCGACGGCTTTTGCTTAGCGTCATCATTATTTTTGGTGTTTCCATCATAATCTATTCGATCATCAGGGCCATGCCCGTGAACTATATCGACAGCGTTATGAGAGGAAATCCCCTGATCACTCCGACAAGAATCAATGAGATGAAGGACCTATATGGTCTCAACGACGGTATAGTCGAAGGCTATATCAAGTGGCTGGGAAATGCAATACAGGGCAATTTCGGAAATTCGTTTATTTCCGGACAACCAGTTATCCAGGATATAGGCGACAGAATGTGGATTTCATTTTGGCTTTCTTTCATTTCCTTGATATTTGAACTGCTCATTGCCGTTCCTTTAGGAGTAATCGCGGCGACAAAACAATATTCTAGGACCGACTATACTGTGACCGTATTCGCCTTGATCGGTATCTCGATGCCGGGATTCTTCTTCGCGATCATCTTGCAGCAGATTTTTGCCATGGGTCTTGGATGGCTGCCGTTACAAGGCATGATTGATGCCAGAAATCACCAGTTCATGACTCAATTCCAACAATATCTAGATTATTTGGTCCATTTCATTATGCCAATTACGGTATTAACTTTGATCAGTGTTGGTGGTCTCATGCGTTATACGCGAACCAACATGCTTGAGGTGTTGAATTCAGACTATATCCGTACTGCCAGAGCTAAAGGTCTTAGTGAAAAAACCGTTATTTATAAACATGCTTTCCGCAACACCTTGATTCCGATCGTCACTATTCTCGGCGGTACGTTGCCGTCGCTGTTTGCCGGAGCGATGATTACCGAGAGTGTATTTGCGATCGAAGGACTTGGGCGAGCGGGATTGAATGCCATCAACCAGGGCGATATTCCCTATATCATGGCATTCAACACATTCCTGGCAATTCTGACATTGCTAGGTACTTTGATGGCCGATATTACGTATGCGATCGTTGATCCGCGCGTAAGGCTGTCCTAGGAAGGAGGATAAATCATGAGTCTAGATACCAAAGAAATGAAATTGAAAAAAAGACATGAAATCCTTCCTCCGCAACCAGATGAGGATGTTACAAACTTAACTGCGGAAAAAATTGTAACTCCTGGGCAATTGGTGCTCAAACGCTTTTTCCGAAACAAATTGTCCATTGTCGGGTTGGCGATTTTGGCTTTCATGTTCATATTCGCCTTTTTGGGTCCGGTAATTACCGACTATTCATATTCTCAGGTCTTCAAATACAACGATATTAACCTGATCATGATGTATACGCCGCCTTCGGCCGAACATTGGATGGGGACCGATGGCAACGGTATGGATGTTATGACCAGGTTGATGTATGGCGGACGGATTTCGCTCACCATCGGCTTCGTCGTCGTATTCGTCGAGATTTTCATCGGCGTCATTCTTGGCGGTATCGCCGGATTCTATGGGCGTTTCGTTGATGGCCTGATCATGAGACTTGTTGATATTTTCAACTGCATCCCCTTCCTGCCGATCATGTTGATCGTTGGCGCAATAGTCAATGAACTGGAGGTCGACAAGTCGAAAAACATTTACATCTTGATGCTCGTCATGGGCCTTTTGGGCTGGCCGGGCATCGCAAGGCTGGTCCGCGGCCAGATTCTTTCCTTGCGCGAGCAGGAATTCATGGTGGCGACGGAAGCAACTGGTTTGAAGCCTAGTCGGAGGATCTTCAGGCATCTTGTGCCCAATGTGATCCCGCAACTGATCGTCATCGCCACTCTCGGACTTGGTGGCATCATCCTGACCGAAGCGGCCCTTTCCTTCCTGGGATTCGGCGTTCGTCAACCGGTGCCCAGTTGGGGCAATATGATCAATGCCGTCAATCAGTCATATATTCTGAAAGCCTTCCCGTGGACCTGGATCCCGGCTGGATTCCTGATCCTGCTTACGGTTCTCGCGTTCAACTTTGTCGGGGACGGGTTACGCGACGCGTTTGACCCGAAGATGAAGAGGTGACATGATGGAAAAGGCACGATACAAAGAATTGAAGAAGCTCGCCTACGAACAACTTAGGCAGGCAGGCAAATACAGCAACCAACAGATTAACAAATACGAAAGACTGCTGAAACGCAAACGCATTCCGGTTGATGAATATATCACCCAGTTCCATGACGAAGGCAACATTCTGGAAATAGACAATCTGCACACTTATTTCTTTACCGACATCGGCGTTGTCAAAGCTGTCGACGGCATCTCTTTCGATGTGCCCAGAAAAACGACCGTGGGCGTCGTCGGTGAATCGGGATGCGGCAAGAGCGTCACTTCGCTTTCCATCATGAGGCTCGTGCCCAGACCCACAGGCCAGATCGTCGATGGCGAAATCCGCTTCCGCCATAAAGACCAGGTTCTTAATCTCGGCAAGGCGCCGCTTGAAATCATGCGGAAGATCCGCGGCAACGACATTTCCATGATTTTCCAGGAACCGATGACATCGATGAACCCGGTTTTCACTACCGGGTACCAGATCGACGAAGTCCTGAAGAACCATTTCCCGGAATTGAGCAAGGCCGAACTCAAAGCCAAGACGATCGAAATGCTGATGCTGGTCGGCATCTCTCGTCCGGAGGGCATCTATAAGGCATATCCGCATGAGTTGTCAGGCGGTATGCGGCAAAGAGCGATGATCGCCATGGCGCTCGCCTGCGATCCGCAACTGATCATTGCCGACGAACCGACCACGGCGCTCGACGTCACCATCCAAGCACAGATTCTCGATATCCTGCGGAATTTGAAAGACAAGATCGACGCTTCGATCCTGCTCATCACCCATGACCTCGGTGTCATCGCTGAAATGGCCGACTATGTCGTCGTCATGTACGCCGGCAGGATCGTGGAAAAAGGGACGGCAAGAGAAATCTACAAGGATCCACGCCATCCCTATACCGTGGGACTAATCAAATCCAGACCCAACAGTCTGGACAAGAATGAAAAACTCTATTCGATTCCGGGTCAGGTTCCTAATCCCGTCAACATGCCAGACTACTGCTACTTCAAGGATCGCTGCAACCGTGCTGGCACCAAATGCTCAGGCACCTATCCCGGCTATGTGAAGGTATCCCCGACACATTATGTCGCTTGTTATTATGCAGAGGGGAGAGAAAAATAATGGAAGAGAAAAATGGAATCATCGTCGTCAAAGACCTATACAAGTACTTTCCCATCCGCGCGGGCGTCATGCAAAGGGTGGTCGGGCATGTGCGGGCCGTCGATGGCGTCAGCTTCACCATCAATCAAGGCGAAACGATGGGACTGGTCGGCGAATCCGGATGTGGAAAAACCACGATCGGGCGTACGATTCTCCGTCTGCATGAGGCGACCAAAGGTGAAGTGTATTACGATGGCATCAACATTCTGAAAATGAGAAAAAGGGATCTGAGAAAATTACGTCCCCAGATCCAGCTCATCTTCCAGGATCCGTATTCCTCGCTTTCCCCCAGAATGCCGGTCGGGGAAATCATCGGCGAAGCGGTCAGGGAACATCACATCGTCCCCCCGTCGGAATATCGCGACTACATCATGAAGGTCATGGCGGACTGCGGACTGCAGCCCCATCATATCGACCGTTATCCCCATGAGTTTTCCGGCGGACAAAGACAAAGGATCTGTATTGCCAGAGCCTTGGCTTTGAAACCCAAATTCATCGTTTGCGACGAACCGGTTTCCGCGCTTGACGTTTCGATTCAGGCGCAGATCATCAATCTGCTGAAGAAACTGCAGAATGACTATGGATTCACATATCTGTTCATATCCCATGACCTTTCCGTCGTCGAATACATTTCGGACAAGGTCGGGGTAATGTATCTCGGCGACCTTGTTGAATACGGTCCCCGTGACTCAATCTTCTCGACTCCGCTTCATCCCTATACCAACGCACTCTTCAGCGCCGTTCCGGTTCCCGATCCCGATTTCAAACCCAACAAGATCATTCTCCAGGGATCGATTCCGAGTCCGGCCAACCCCCCTTCAGGATGCAAGTTCCATACCCGTTGTCCGCAGGTGATGCCGATCTGTTCCGAAGCGATTCCCGAACACCGTGAAATCGAACCTGGCCACTTCGTGAACTGTCACCTCTATAACGATGACAAGTTGAGCGAACGCGATATCTTCCAGGCCGAGGTGAAGGCGGCTCTCGACGAAAGAGAAAAACAGAAAGGCAAAAACAAAGCATAGGAAGTGAATCGATTATGGGCAACAAGAATACCAATGAGACATTCGTCGATGACGGCAGGACCGTCGTCAGCATGGATTTCGAAAAATACCAGACTTACAGACATCCGACCAAAAAACCGGTGGAGTACTACCGCGAACGCCAGCATCAGCTAGGCGATCTCGAGATTACCCGCAAGGAGAGATGGGCGATGATCAAGGCGATCTACTCGTTCGTCATTCCGTTCGCACTGGCCCTATTCGGTGTTCTTGCGCTTGCCATGTTTCTGTTACTGAAATACTGGACACGATGAAATAAAAAAGGGGCTGTAATGAAATAAAGCCTCACAAATAGCGTAAAGAAAAACCACCCTGGTCTAAAATGTACCCTGTAAAATGGACACTTTGAAAAAAGCCCATTTACAGGGTATTTTTTCGTTTATAATGGAATTATCGAAAGAAAGGCAGATGATCCGTCA
>Ga0172375_10012689_pt1 | contig 10540 bp, 16 predicted proteins | sample LakKiv1m_FD_114537 | JGI IMG/M metagenome (GOLD analysis project Ga0172375, IMG submission 114537) | Freshwater microbial communities from Kabuno Bay, South-Kivu, Congo - kab_092012_11.1m | ecosystem: Environmental > Aquatic > Freshwater > Lake | place: Democratic Republic of the Congo...
CAAAGAGGGGGCGGAAATCGGTGTCAGGATGGGGTCAAATGCGAGCGTGATGTTTGAGAAAATCCCCGGCCTGAAACTCCATTGTATCGATCCGTGGGAGAAGTATCTCAGAGTAACGACCGAAACCCAGGACAAACTCTACCAGCATTGCCTCAGAAAACTCAAGGGGAAAAACGCAGTGTTCATGCGGATGACCTCGATGGAAGCCGTTCAGCAAATCCCAGATGGGTCTCTGGACTTTGTCTACATAGATGGGCGTCACGAATTCGATTTTGTCCTTGAAGATATTATTCATTGGGTGCCGAAGGTTAAAATAGGTGGGATAGTTTCCGGCCATGATCTTTACCATTTTTATCAAGGTGGCGTCGTACAGGCGATAGAGGCATACACAATGGCAAACAATATCTCGGCTTGGTACATTACAAGAGAAAAAGAACATACATGGTTCCTCGTTAAGGAGTAGTTATGCACGATCTTATCAGGAAGAAACTGGATGTCAGGCGTGTGGGGCCGCCGCCGATTCTGTGCTGGATCGGAACCGGAAGGCACAATCTCCACGATGGATCGGTTGGCCGAAATCTTCTTGCCGATCTTTTTGCCGATCTTGGCTTCATAAACGGGGCGGAAATCGGTGTTGACAGGGGCTACTATTCTAAGGTGCTGCTGGACCGAAACCCGAATCTGAAGTTGATGTGTGTCGATTCGTGGAAAGGCGAAAGGGGCGGGGAGCACTTCGTTGACGCCCACGCAAGATTGAAGCCTTATGGCGAACGAGTCAACATCCAACGGTTTCCGTCAATTCAAGTGGCGAGGCAGGTCCCGGAGCAATCGCTTGATTTCGTCTATGTGGATTCCAAGAGAGACTTCAACGATGTGGCGCTGGACCTGATCGAGTGGGGCCGGAGGATCAGGTCGGGCGGGATTCTTGCCGGCAGGGGTTATTGCCATCTCTTTGAAACCGGTGTTGTGCGGGCGGTGGATTCCTACACCTACGCCCACAACATCAGGGATTGGTACATAACGCGAGACATAGAACCAAATTATCTTATACCGATAACGCACAGGACATGATCTCTTTCTTCTTTCAAGAACGCGGCGCGGGATTGATCCGGGGACGGCAGATGGGGGAATATCTCGGTGCCAAACTGAACCCGACGGAGGGTTACGAGGACGACATCTGCATATATGTCAAATCTAAGCCGCCAGATCCACCTCCACGACGTTCCTACATAGATATTGTTGACGGGCCGGGTCTGGTATCGTATCTTTCGTGGAATCCCTCTGTTGGTGTTATAACAACATCTCTGACCGGCAAACAGTATCTTGAAACGACACTAAAACAAAAGGTTCACTTCATCCCGGAAAACCATTGCAACTACCTCCGGGAGACCCGAACCGTCATGGAACCATCCGTAGTGGGCACCATAGGCAATTTAAAGGGGTTTGACATACCGATTGATACCGTCCATGAAGAACTCAAGAAGCACGGCTTTGAATTCAAGTTCTGTAACCTCTACACGTGTAGAGAGGATGTGGTCAATTTCTACAAGACCATTGACATCCAAATCTGTTGGCGGCCACACGTCATGGGGTTACACGCCCTTTTGCATAACCCCCTTAAGCTGGCAAACGCCTGTTCTTTCGGTATCCCGACCGTGGCGTGGCCGGAAGCGAATTTCGTGGAGGAGTTTTTCGGACTATTTGTCCCCGCCACAACACCCGAAAGATTATGGGAAAGCATTGAGGAGCTTCGGCACAACCGGGTGCTGTATCAGTTTCTTTCGGAAAACGGCATTGCGGCGGCAGAAGATTATCACATCGAACACGTGAGCAAACTTTATGATTCCCTTGTTTAAAGTCTACATGAACCCCAAGGCAAGCAAGATGATTGACGAGGTGCTCTATTCTGGATATGTTGGCGAGGGGCCTCAGTGCAAGAAATATGAGGCAGCGTTTGCCAACTTAATTGGGAATCCAAACACCGTAATCGTCAACTCCGGCACTTCCGCCCTGATGATGGCGCTGAAACTCGCTGACGTAGGGCCGGGCGATAAGGTCGTCTCCACCCCCATGACCTGCCTCGCTACCAACATGGCCATCATGGCGGTCGGCGCTACCCCGGTATGGGCGGACATCCTGAGGGACGGCACGATAGACCCGGAAGATGTGGAGAAGAAGGCTAAGGGTTGCAAGGCCATCATGTGCGTCGATTGGGGCGGGTTGCCGTGTAAATTAACCGAATTGGGCGAACCTGGTCTGTTCGTCATTGAAGATGCGTGTCAATCATTGGGTGCCAAATATGACGGCCATTCAATAGGACACGATGCCGAGTATGTGGCTTTCTCCACCCAGGCCATCAAGATATTGACCACGGTGGATGGAGGGGCGTTGGCAATCAACACCGACCAGACGGAAACAGCACGGACGATGAGATGGTTCGGCCTTGACAGGACAAGGGGTGCGGATATGCGCTGTAATCAAGATCCGCTCGTTTGTGGGTACAAGTGGCAACTCAATGATGTTTTGGCAACCATTGGGCTTGCCAACATGGAGGGGCTTGATGAACGGATTAAGTTGACCCAAAGACATGCCGCCATCTATAATGACTTTTTGGGCATCAAAACCGACCCCGAAAGAAAATCATCCTATTGGCTTTATACTATATATGTTGATGATGTGCCGGAATTTATCGGATATATGAAACGACATGGGGTTGAATGTTCCAAAGTCCATGACAGGAATGACACAAAAACCGTCTTTGCGCCTTTTCGTTGTGATTTACCGGGTGTGGATTGGTTCGACAAACATCATGTCTGTATCCCGGTAGGATGGTGGCTCCGAGATGAAGATGTTGGAAAAATACTTGCTTTATTATGGGGATGTCATAGTAGAATTATAGATATGCTATAAAAATAAAAAAGGTATGTGCCAATGCGAGTAAAAACTTTGAAAAAACAATTAGTAAGTAGATTTATTGTTCTGTCACTTGATGCAGTACCAAAAGAAACGGCGGATCAGTATTGGGCAAATGTCAAGAAAATACATTTTTCAAGACTCTATATCCCTTGCTGTTTCAATTGTTCATGGTGGAATTATAAAACGAGTACTTGTAACGTGGCAGCAACTCATTTAGGTGTTAAAAAATGGGCAGCTAAAGAACTTGATGTTTGTGACTTGTTTGAGGATATGTTAGAAAACCGAAAAATAAAATGAAATTCTTAACGTGTAACTGCGAAATCAGACAATGCAAACACTTCCAGGGAAAGCGCAAACTGTTCCGCGCCCCCAAGATAGACGGTCAATACCAAGAGGTCTATTACTGCAACGCCTATAGGTATGGGATACCGGAAGAGATAGCGTTCGGGAATAATGAACACCTCGAAAAACGAACAGACCAGAACAACCCTCTGGTCTATGGGCGCGGCCCCGACCTGAAGATGATAAAGCCCTATCAGGTAAGGCACATGGAAGACCGCAAGCTCCACGGACGAGACAACCTGTGTTCCACCATCCGAGACATCTACATCAATTCCACCGACCCCGAAATCCAACTCTGGTGCCGAATAGCCATGAGGATGGCGAAGAATATGTATCGCGCCCTTACGGACTACAAGGATATGCTGGTTGAGGCTGGCCTCCCGGTCGGCCACGACTCACGGGAGGACTGGCAGGTAAGGAAGAAGAATCTATACAGAGAGAAAGAAATTCAATCTAAATAATTAGGAGGTTTGCCATGTGTGCAAAATCAGCCGGGAAGATCGGGGACAAAACCGAGAATGGAATTTTAATCCGCGGCTATTATACATTAAAAATAACTCCCGCAATTTATCCCGAAGGGCGACACAAGATAGAAGATTGTCTAAGGGCGATGGGATATAAAATTCGTGGTGGAGGAATGGATACAGACTTAACATCGTGTGACATTAGTTTTGAATAACTGATAATAAATAATATGGGCGAGAGGGGATTATGATAAGTGAGGCTTAGCTTTATTATCCCGATTCTTAATTCGCACGAAATTGTACGACGGCAGGCATGGTATTATCACAGGATGAACTTGCCGGACGATGTTGAGTTTATCTTTGTGGATGACGGGTCGGACCCGCCTCTCAAGACAGATCAATATGCCCTGAAAAATCTTCAAATCTTGGCCACAAACGACAAACGCCCCTGGACACAGGGGTTGGCCCGCAACATGGGGGCCAAATGCGCACGAGGCGAATATCTCTTGATGACCGACATAGATCACTTCTTCTCAAAAGAAGCCATAGAGTTTTCGCTTAACTTCACCGGTGATAAGGCTTTGTTCTACCGACAAATAGCCATCTTGGATAAGCACGGGAATCTATGCCAAGACATCCCCACGCTGATTCAATATGGTTATGACCCCCAAAGGAAGCGCAAACTTGAGGCGGGTGTTCACGGGAATTCGTTCCTGATAAACAGAAATCTATTTTGGGAACTTGGCGGCTATCCCCCCGAAAGATGTCAGTATGGATTTCATGCACCCCATCGGAAGGGTGAAGATTGCTATTTCAATGTCCGGTTCCTGCAATACGCCCAAACCCATTCTGTTGTTTATACCGTCGGCGGCATCATGTATGTCTTCCCGGTGGGAAAATTCAACAAGACGGGTGACAACAATCCCCGTGGTTTGTTCCACGGCTTGAGCTATGAACCATACCAAGTTGCTTAGGGCATACGAAGCGATTGAAAAGATCATGGAGATCTATCGGCGAAACGGATATGGGCCGCGAGACGACACCTGAGTTGAGATCGTGGATATTGTAAAACAATACAGGAGCGACACAGATGGCTTACGATCTGTCAATCGTGATCCCGGCACGGAACGAGATGTTCGTGTCCAATACTATCGAGGACATAGTGAGGCGCTCGATGAACCGTACCGAGGTCATGGTGGTTCTGGACGGGGAATGGGCAAGTCCGCCGATCCAGGATCATCCAAGAGTCACGGTCATAAAGGTCGGGGCAAGCATCGGGCAGAGAGCCGCGACTAACCTTGCGGTAAGGCTTTCCAGGGCAAAGTACATCGCCAAGGTTGATGCCCATTGCGCCTTCGACCAGGACTTCGACGAGAAGATGATCCAAGACATGAAGGATGACTGGACAATGGTGCCGGTCATGCGGAACCTCCATGCCTTCGATTGGGTCTGTGACAAGGGACACCGACGATACCAGGGTCAATCTGGGCCGTGTGCCGAATGTGGCGGCGAGACCCATCGAGAGATCGTTTGGACCGGCAAGACCAACCCGCAATCTACCTCTTATTGTTTCGACCCAGAGCCGCATTTCCAATACTTCAAGGGCTTCAAGGCAAGAGTCAAGGACGACATCACGCCCACAATGTCGCTTCAGGGTAGTTTCTTTATGTGTACCCGTGAAAAATATTGGGCATTGAATCTGTGCGACGAGGAGTTTGGATCATGGGGGTCCCAAGGAATAGAGGTGGCTTTAAAGACATGGTTATCGGGCGGGCAGGTGATGGTGAACCACAAGACGTGGTATGCCCACATGTTCAGAACCAAGGGGGGCGATTTCGGGTTCCCCTGGCCTGCTTCTGGCCGACAGATACAGGCCGCAAAAAGGCACGCACGAGAGGTCTTCTTCAAAAAGCAATGGCCTCTTCAGAAACATCCAGTTAGCTGGCTGGTCGAGAAGTTCTGGCCGATACCCTGCTGGACCGAAGAGGACCTGAACAACCTCAAGGAAATGGAGGGAACGGCATTACCGAAACAGCCCGTTTCAACAAATGCTGAAAAGGCCCAGGGCAGTGAAAAGACCAAGGGCATAGTCTATTACACAGACAACCGGCTCGACGCGCAGTTGATGCAGACGGCACAGAAATTGCTTTTGGCAACCGGATTGCCAATTGTTTCGGTATCGTTGAAGCCTCTCGACTTCGGCCACAATATCGTTCTCGGTCTTGAACGATCTTACGTGACAATGTTCAAGCAGATTCTAACGGGGCTTGAGACTATCGACACGGAGTTTGTGTTCTTATGTGAGCATGATGTTCTTTATTCCAACGAGCATTTTCTATTCACCCCACCTTCCAATACGCTTTGGTATTACAACAAAAATAACTGGCAGTGCCGACAATCTGACGGCCATGCAGTATTTTGGGACTGCAAAAAGGTTTCTCAGGTCGTCGCCAATAGAGAATTTATGATTGAACATTACAAAAAAAGAATCAAACTCTGCGAGGATGTCGGCTTTTCCCGTCGGATGGGATTTGAACCGGGAACCCATGGGAGACCCGAAAGAGTCGATGATACCAAAAGCGAGTTCTTTGAAACCAAGATTCCAAATCTTGACATAAGACATCGGTATAACCTTACGGCTTCAAGATGGAGTCCTGATTTATTCCGAAACAAGCCTAAAAACTGGACTGAAAGCCATGTTAATAAACTACCGGGATGGGAGAACCTGAAACTATGAAAACTATTCTCATAACAGGTGGTGCAGGATTCATAGGATCGCATCTGACTGACAAGTTGCTTCAGCAGGAACACAAAGTTATCTGTTTTGATTCGTTCGACAACTTGTATAATCCGGCACTCAAATGGAAAAATGTCTCTACACATATAGACAACCCGGATTACACGCTTATTTCAGGTTCGATCACTGACCCGGATGCTCTTATAAAAGCCTTTTCTTGCCGCCACATTGACGCCGTGGTGCATTTGGCGGCCCTTGCGGGTATCCGGGCAAGCATCCAAGACCCCGTTCGACATTTTAACACCAATATCCAGGGAACCGTGAACGTCCTTGAAATGTGCCGCAAAGACGATATCGAAAAGTTTGTTTTCGCGTCATCTTCTTCGGTGTACGGAAACTCGCCCTTGCCGTTCAAGGAAGATTATCCGGTCAATATGCCGTTGTGCCCCTACGCTGCATCAAAACGAGCCGGAGAATTGCTCTGTTATGTCTATCACCATATTCACACAATGGACATAGCATGTATCCGCCCCTTTACCGTGTATGGCCCGCGCCAAAGAATCAATATGGCTATTCCCCTTTTTGTCCAGCTAATCAATGAGGGAAAATCCATTACAGTACACGGTATGGATACCTTCCGAGATTTTACCTATATCAATGATGTGGTTTCGGGGATAATGAACATCTTGGGGATATATCATGGCTATCAAATCTATAATCTCGGTTCCGGGAAACCGGTAAAACTGAAAGAATTGATCGCCCACATAGAGCAAAGGCTTTCCAAAAAGGCTATTATATCCTATTCGTCGCTTATGTCAGGAGAGGCCACAAATACGCTTGCCGATATAACAAAGGCCCGCGACGCTTTCGATTATGATCCTCAATTCAGTATTGAACAGGGGCTTGATCTCTATATCTCTTGGTACTTAAAGGAATCAGGCCGTGCCCTATAAGAGAGTCAACCCGGTTACAGAAGAAGAAATCCAGAAAGAACAAGCAGGCTTCGACCTTGCCCCCATCCACGTCATGGCCAACACCCGCTACGCCGGCCACCACTCCATCTGTCAGGTCTTGAGAGAGATTTACTTAGAAACCGACAGCGAAAATATAAAACTTAAAACCAGGTTGGCAATGGCAATGGCAAAGAAAATGCAGGGGAAGCTCAAACATTACCGCGATCATCAACCTTCGTAATAGTTCCCACATCCCCCACCTGCCCCCCGCTGGCTCCGAAGAACGGCGTTCGATCCACGATGATTTCCGCCGTATCGCCTGCCACGATCTCGTCGACCGGTTCCCCATCTTTGATGATTGCCAATATTTTGGATTTGCAATGCAGCATTTTCCCCCGACAATTTGTCGCTTAAAGTGTCGCTATACGTGCTTAAACCACGCGATTGCGTAGTTTATCCATTCATATTGGGTGGATTAACTGCCATCATCCTCTTCCCCCTCGTACCGTATCATTAAATTCCGCTTCTTGTGCTTAGAGTAGTATTGCCCGCAAACGCGTTCCTTGACATAGTACAGCAGTTCACGCAACGCTTCCGGGTCTTCGTTTGTGGTGTCAACTTCTTCGGGAATCTCAAAAACAACATTGTGGAGAAACCATTCGCCGTCCCCCTTGTCTTCATCCCATGACACGATCCATCCATTGTCCGCCGTTTCAAGCGTCCACTTCATTGCCGGCCTCCTTTCCATTTTTTATAGGCTTTAAGAATTTGCTTTGCATCCACCGGGTAAAAATCCCATTGATCCACCCCAACATTAACCATACCTTCCCGGAATTTCCATTTTTCGTGAACATGCCCGACTAATGCCAAATCAATTTGATGCCCACCAATGGTTTTTGTGACCTGCATATACGCAACGGCATCTTCCGGCCTGTGGATCAACAATGTCCGCTGCCCATACGTTTCGATCAAGCAGTATTTGAGCGGCGTGTTGACCCCGTTTCGCTTGTCATGGTTTCCTTGAATAAAGACATGGTTCCCATTCAATTGTTTAAGCAACTCACAATAATTCGGCCCCCGCGACGATACCTTAAAGTCGCCCAAATGGAAAACTGTATGACCGGGCTTTACACGTTCATTATGTCGGCGGATCATTTCCGCATTCATCTCCTCGGCGCTGCTAAACGGACGGAAAACGAATTTCATTATGATGTTCGCGTGATTGTAATGTTCATCGCCAGTGAACCAATACATTACGAAAACCACTCCCCCACCATGTGATGATACTGCACCGGGCACTCCTCGAGGATCGCCAAGAACTCATCCCAACTAAAGCTCCGCCCATATTCATCAAAAACGATCCGGCGACCGTTAAGGAATTTTTCCTTCGCGGTTGCCCATGTGAACGAACTACACGACGCAACGCCTGTTTTGCGCTTTGAAGGCTCTTTATTGAAGCCCAACTCGCGGCCCGCCGCACCCTCGAAGAGTCCTTCTTCCTGGGGTTTCTTGCCGCATTTGGGGCAGGCGCTATACCAATCGCTGGATTTATGAATTTTCGCGTTCCCACCCCTGCATAACGTCACGCCACAGTCCCAACAGTAATATCCGGCTGCGGACCGCTTGCCAATGTGATATTGCGGTTCCATAAGATCCCGCTTTTCCCATCCCCTGACGTAGAAATTCGTTCCCATTTCATTCCCCCTTCTTCTCGTACCCTTTTTGGGTACAATCGTACCCGGTTTGGGTACGGTCGATCTCGTACCAGGCGTCCATGTCGAGTGTTTCGGGAACGTCAATGTCAACCAAGAGGTCCAGGTCTTGGGTGATCTTGGCAATATCTTTCCGGTGTCGATATCGCTCCTTCAGTAAAAAATATTTCAGTGCGGACAGGGCGGGGATATTGTTGATCGTCTTGGAAAGCGCCCTTTCTTTCCAATAATCCCGATCCTTCTTCAACACTTCAACCGTCGCCTTCAAACCATCTATCGTTTCGACCCACTTATTGAGATACTGGTCCATTGGTCATCATCCCCCTTTCATCGCTGCGGCTGTTCCTCTTTGCTTTTTTTGTAAATCGAAAAGTCGGGGATTACTCCGTGCTCATCAAAATACCTCAGCAGTTCAAGATAATGAAGCTCCCGGTCTTTCTCCGCGTCCGGTACAAGTTTATAGGCAGCATCCAGTTTGGCGTTAATGGTGTCTCTTAATACGTTAGGTACGACAGTTAGCATTATTGACCTCCTTTATCGCAGTGTCTGTCCCCGTTCAGGGTCGCCAAGCTAATCTTGCGATTCGGGCAAATATAACATCGTCGAGCAATCTGGAAATTCCCCACTCTCTGCCAGAAGCTCAATACTCGCCAAGATTCGGTCTCTTTTAAACCCAATGTCATTCATGTCGAGGTATTTCTTTACCGCCCGATAGGCAGCCTCAGAATCGTCAGCCACAACGTAAGATACACCGTAAATTACGCCAGTAGATGCCCGCATCCCCCGAAGCGTTACCCGGTACAACTTTTTAGTATCCTTCATCTCACTCCTCCTTCAACGCGACGGCTGTTCCTGATCAGACCCGTCGCGTTTCAAAAAAGCAAGTTCAAAATTCATCTTATCCGTTTCCCGCGCCGCATCCCAAAAGACTTTATATTTATCTCTCTCGGCAGTCAGCTTCTTAACCTCAGCCTCCAACTTCTTGATCCATTCTATGTTTTGTTTTAACTCGGCCTCACGTTCCCTGATCTCTTTTCTTGCTCTCACGAGGGATTTATTCATTGCAAAATATTGCGCTTCAGAGAAGAGGACGTACTTGCCATCATCGGCCTCACACACTGCGTCCTTTCCGTCATTCCAAGGAGCGACGTTGTAACGTTTCATATTCCCTCCCCTCAATCTCGTTTATTCCAGTCTCGTTCTTCCGGCTCGGACTGGCCCCCGGTTACTGCCCAGGGCTTCGCGGCGTTACGAGTGCGTCAGCCGTCACAGGCATCACCCCCTTTTCTTTCATCGCGGCGGCTGTTCCCGGTCAGGTAAAGCACGTTATCCCTGCTTTCACGCTCACCTTGCGATTCGGGCAGGTCTGTCGCTTCCCATCCATAATACTCCGCCACTATCTGCGCTTGCGCCTCG
>Ga0172375_10012690_pt1 | contig 10540 bp, 9 predicted proteins | sample LakKiv1m_FD_114537 | JGI IMG/M metagenome (GOLD analysis project Ga0172375, IMG submission 114537) | Freshwater microbial communities from Kabuno Bay, South-Kivu, Congo - kab_092012_11.1m | ecosystem: Environmental > Aquatic > Freshwater > Lake | place: Democratic Republic of the Congo...
GCAGGACATGGCCCCGTCTGAGGGTCTTCCCCATCCGCTCGGCCGTCCGGAGAATCCATTTCCGTCTGGCTTTTTCATCGTCCGACTGCATCCCGGCGCCCAACTCAAATGAACTCACGGATCCCCTCTTCTCCAGGCAGCGAATCTGTCCATGAGTGACGCCGGAGGCGCTGCCGCTCACCATGAGAATGCGCACCTTCTCCGTGTTCTCCGGGGAAAATGGCTGATGGCCGATGGCGGCGGCGGAGAGTGCCCAGGCAATCTCCCAGGCCAGACCTGCGGAGCCGATCAGAAGCGGCTGCTACGGCATCCGAAAACTGACCTCTGCGATGTTCCGCAGATCTTCACGCGTCACGGCATCGAAGATGATGAGCTTTCCCTTTCCGGAAAGACTCTCCCGCATCACCTCGGCATGGAGTTTCTCGACCGTGGAGGCCACATGGGTCAGGTCGATCCTCGCGATGTCCCGGCGGGATTGCGCCTCGAGAAGCTTATGAACATGGGATTCATAAATCGGGGAAACGGCATCCTGCGCCGCCTCCGTGAGCGATAACGGCTTCCCGTCGACCATCATGATTCCGCCCACAAGGCTTCTCTTCTGTTCCGGAAAGGAAGGCGCCACGAAGCCGACTGAAAATCCTGTCTTTTCCAGCAGGGCGTCGATTTCAGAACCCATATTGCCCCGGAGTGTCGAGTCGATTTTTTTATAAACCAGGGGAAACAGATCTCGGCGGTAATCCTTCAGCAGAAGGGCGACCCTCTCGGACGCCTGACGGGCATTCAAGCCCCGCGAATGGGTATTTACGACCAGGACATCCCGTTTCAGATAACGACTGAAATCAATCGGCCGGGCGCTGTCCGGAGAGATGAGACAGGTATTGAGCCCCCGGATGACAAACTGGACCCCCGTATCCGCTGCCCCCGTCAAATCGTCGGCGATGACCAGACATCGTTTGTTTTCCATGCCTTTCTGAAAGGGCAATCGCCGTGCCAACCGGATTCCAGATTCCATATCATCCATAATGACCATCCACTGCGAAAGATGATGGTTTGAAAAATTCGCCCAGGGAACACATCCGATCCTATAATGTTTATATACTCTTCCGGTTGATGCGTTCTTTTATCTGATAATATTGAATCTAACCTTGACCGGCTTTCACCTACGAGTCAAGGTTTCAGGTTTAATATTGAACTGAGTATTACCAATTGAAGTGTAGCCTCGGGTCAGGTTGAGGAATTCGCCGTATATCACCATCCGTTCACACAGGTTGGGGATGTGGGAACACAGGTTGGTCGGCAATTCCAGAGCACGGTAATTCATTGACGCAACAACAAAAGCAGCCAAGGTGTTGAAATCCCACTTTGATTCACCGTGAAGGTCTGATCCGCTAAAGTTATTGTCCCGGTCCGGGCTGCTTTTGTCATAATAATTGATTCTGGGGTTATTCTTCGAGGTCGCTGATTCTTTGGATAAATGCCCGAGAGCGTTTTTCAGCACCCTGTTAAAGATTCGCTCTTTGTCCGTTTAAGACTTGAATAAAATATTCAGGTGCACCTATTTGTCCGCCTTTTGAAGCAACCTGGAGGCCTTCAAATGTTGAATGATCAGAGAACGCACGACACAGGGGTGCCGCGGGAGTAATCGGCATTAACAGCTCCAGCGAATGTATATCCATTTGCCGTAAAACATAACTGCAGGTGTCTCCTCCTGCAACGCATACTCTTTTCAGTCCTGTTATTTCTACCAATTCTCGCAGTATGAATCCCTGCTGCTTTCCAAGATGTTTCCCGACTTCATTGACATCAATCCCCAAAGATTTCATTTTATCTTTGGTCTTTTGGATGTATGGATCATCCGGTCCAATGGTTGAAAATAGGATGATGCTTTTCCCTTCCCGAAGAAACTTTAGCGAGCGTTGTATCACACGATTCCGTTCGTCTTTACCGGTTTCAGGATCGATGAGCCGATCCGTGTTCAGTCGAATACCCTCAAAGCCATGATCCATGGCGTATTTGATTTGTTCGGCCGTTTTGTCTGCCGCACTGCCGCTTACGACGATGAGCTGGTCCACCGGTCCTGCCGGAGAGATCGGGTCCGGTTTCGAAACACTACCCGCAGATTGCCAACAGTATGCCATCGCATACTCAAATCCTGAAGAACCAATGGCAAAAATCGGTTGAGAGCCGATTTTTTTATGGATCAACCGGCCAATCGTGAGCAGATTCTTGTCATCCAAGGTATCAAAAAGGATAATTTCATTCCCTTCGTCAAGGTACCGGTCAAACTGGCTGGAGACGGACTCGAAGGGTTTGCTCAACTGCAGCAGATCAATCAGTTCAACTTTTTTTTCCGTTTGTTTGGCAAAATGTAAACGCAGGTCTCCTTCGTCCATAGGGGTAATAGGATGTCTGCTCATTATCGGGTGACGATCAAGACGATATGTTTTATTCCCTACAGTTGTGAAATGATTACCAAATACTACATAGCGTCCGAGAACCGGAACGCCCTGGACAATGACTCCGAATGGTGGTTTGATAACGCGAAATGCAAGATCGGCAGCATGCCCGATACTGCCGATCCTGGCTGACGAGTCGAAAGTAGCGCAGACTTTGTAATGGATAAGAGGGGCTCCCAGATCCTTGAGCATTTGAAACTGCCCGGGTAATTCCCCGTCCATTTGCGAGGGAGTCATGGTTCGGCTGGTTCCCGCTACGCCTACGGCCCGAACGTCTTTCAATCGTCTTTTCAGTAAAGCAGGATCAGGCTGGTCGAGAAACAACACAGTCGGCACGCCATTTAAAGTAAGTGCCTCCATCGCGTCTGCTGAACCGGTAAAATCATCGCCGTAAAATGCTAACAACAAATCATTCATCTTCAGTCCTTATCGAGCAAAATGGAATCCCATGTTCGGCCCATTGCCTGATCGATGTCCAGACATTGTGCTTTAAGTCAACCGATCACCATCCCTTGGTGATGATCTCCATGTCCGTGCAGCAGATGGCCACCGCGCCGATCCGCACCAGAAACTCTCCCAGCCCCGGTTCGGGGACCGGCTATTCTACCAGCATAAGTTGCTCCGGATCATCGAGGCCCAAGGCCTTCATCGTTTTGAAAACCGGCAGCGTTGTTTCCTTTATCCGTGCACTCATCATGGTCCTCTTTCAGGCGATTTTGATATTGCCTTCGATGAAGGCGATCATTGCCGTGTCCTCGGCGAGATCTGAGAGATAATAGGCGTTGCTGAGGTCCAGACCCAGTGCCAGGATCCCGTGCTCCTGCATCAGGATAACCTTGGCCGAGGGGTATTTCTTCAGTCCCTCCTGGACAAACCCGGAAAGTTCCTTGGATCCCGCCACGGCGCTTTCGATACAGGGAACCTCCTTGAGGACGCCCCGGGCCGAGACCGTGACCATGGGAAGCGGTTTCAACTTGTTCGAATAGGCCGTCGCATAGGGGGGATGCAGGTGGGCCACCGCTCCCACGTCGGGGCGCAATCGGTATGTCGCGAGATGAAACCCGGTTTCTTTCGACGACTTCAGGTCGCAGGGATTTTCCAGGACGGTTCCGTCGAGATTCATCAGCAGGTTGATCTCGGGCTCGATATCAGCCAGAGAAATGCCGGTCGGGGTGATCAAAACCTGATCCGTACCGGGAATCCGAACACTCATGTTTCCCCCGGTTCCGCTGACGAGACCCCGGTGGAACGCCCGCTTCGAGAAATCGGACAGCTCTTTCCGCAGGTGGATGATTTCCATAGCCTTGTTCATATTTTCTTCAGCTCCCTCTTTTCGTCCATAAAAGTGATCCATTGATCGACGCACGCATCGACAAACGAATCGTCGCTGATTTGGGCGTCCATTACCTTCAGTCCGATCAGGACGAGGCAATGGACGGATCAAACAACCGCCTTTTACGCTGAAATTGCTATTTGTCCGGGCGATGGAAGTGGGGATGCCGAACAATCGGCAATCCTGCCGCCACCTGGATCACCATGCCGTCACGCCGCCGTCCACCGGGAAGGCCACCCCATTGATGAACGCAGCCTCGTCCGAGGCCAGGTAAAGCGCGGCACCGGCCACATCCTCCATAGCGGCGAGACGGCCCAGAGGCACTTCGCCCACTCGCTCCTTCCGGCGCTCGGGGTTCCTCATCATCTCCTGCACCAATGGTGTCTCCACCGTGCTGGGGCAGAGGATATTGGCCCGGATGTTGTCCTTGGCATAGCGCACGGCCACCGACCGAGTCAGCTGGGAGAGGGCGCCCTTGACCGTGGTGTAGGCCTCGGGGGTGAACTTATGGCCGATGAGGCTGCAGACCGAGCCCATATTGATGATGCAGCCGCCGCCGTTGCGGCGCAGCAGCGGCAGGGCGTGCTTGATGCCGAGAAAGGGCCCCCGGACATTCACGGCCAGCATCATATCCAGATTCTCGACGCTCATCTCTTCGATGGGCTGGCGGATGTTGATTCCGGCGTTATTCACCAGAATGTCGAGCTTTCCCGCCCGGTCGATCAGCGCGTCCAGCGCGGCCTTCCAACTCTCCTCGTCGGCCACATCCAGGCGGACGAACCAGGCATGGGCGCCCTGGGAGGTGAGCTCGGCGGCGGCAGCCCGGCCCTGCTCCTCCTTGAGGTCGCCGAGAAAAACCCGGCAGCCTTCAAGGCTGAACCGGCGGGCGATGGCCAGCCCCAAACCCTGGGAAGCACCGGTGACGAGGGCAACCTTTTCTTTGAGACGCATGGGACTCTCCTTTCTACCGCCGCCGCCACAGAGCGGGGCGCAGCCGGTAGACAGCCAGATGAAAACCGTTTTCCTTCGATGACTTAAGTCCGCAGGGACTTTCCAGAACGGCACCGTCGAGGTTCATCAGCAGGTTCATATCGGGCCTGATATCGCCCAGGGAAATACCGGTCGGGGTGATTAGGACCTCGTCGGTTCCGAGAATCCGGACGCTCATGTTTCCCCCGGTCCCTCTGACCAGTCCCCGCCAGAACGATTGGATCGAAAAGTCGGACAGATCCTTCCGCAGGCGGATGATTTCCATTGCCTTGTTCATGTTTTCTTCAAATTTTTCTTTTCGTCCATAAAAGTGCTCAATTGATCGACGCACGCAGAGACAAACGAATCGTCGTTGATATGGGCGTCCATGCCCTTGACGATCGGGTACATCTTGCTGATCTCGCGCTCTCCTGTATGGAGCTTAGCTTTCTAAAAACACTTTCAGCATTTTGCCATCTTTGTTATTTTCCAGGACCCTGAAAGCCTTCACGCCGTCGGCAAGCGGATAGGCGTTCGTCATCAGCGGCGAAATGTCTATTTTCTTTTGTTCGAGCAATTTCAGGCTCTCGCGGAAACCGGGAAAATCGTAAACGTAGTTGCCTTTAATTGTTAATTCTGTGGTAACGATCTTCTGCATGTTCACTTCGACCATCTTCTGTGCGTTGCCGATCCAGATGACCATTCCGCCGATGCGCAAGCAATCGAGGGAATTGCTCGCCGTCGGCGCGATACCTACCGCCTCGATCGCGAAATCGCACATCTTTCCGTTCGTGATCTTCTTCACGGTTTCCAGGAAATCGACCTCGTGCGAATTGATGGTGTAATCGGCCTTCATCTTCTTGGCCGTCTCCAGGCGGAAGTTCGTAGCGTCGGAAACGATGATGTTTTTCGCGCAGCGCATCTTGAGGAGTGCGACGACCAAGAGGCCGATTGTACCTGCACCGATAACCATACAGTACTCGGCTTCCTTGACCTCTTGGTCGGAAATCTTATGTACCGAACGGTACGCGACCGCCAGAGGCTCGGTCATGGACGCTTCGTGGAAAGAGAGTGATGAGCCGAAGGGAATCAGGTACTTCTCATCCACGGCGATGTATTCGGCCATGCTGCCATTGACATCCATGACGCCCATGCAGATACCCGCGGGGCATACATTAACCATGCCCTTCTTGCAGAAATCGCACACGCCGCAGAATGGCTTGGGGAACACAACAACGCGTTCGCCCTTCTTGATTTTCCCGCCAGCCGGAACTTCCTCGATGATACCGGACACCTCGTGCCCCATAATCATAGGGGGGATTCGGCGACCGGTCTTTCCCATATAGCCCTCGAAATCGGAACCGCAAATGCCGTTGGCTTTTACCTGGACGAGATACTGCCCGGCCTTGACGGTCGGTTTTAGGATATCCCGCATCTCCATGGTGCGATTGCCAACGTAGTACAGCGCTTTCATACCAATCTCCTTACTGAATAAAACCCATCATTCAGGGAACAATGAGAACCAATTCGGGAATATAGATTAGGATCATAAGCGCGATGATCCGCGTTGGCCGGGAAGAACTCGACGGCGACCTTACCGTTGGTGTTCGCTTCGACCATGCTCTTGAAGACCACATTGAACGCGTGTTCGGGGAGCGGGTTCTTCGAAACCGACGGCCAAGTCGTCGCATCATGGTACGCCATTCGGATCGTATAATCCGGCTTCACTTTCTTTGCTTCACTCTTGACCGTAACCGCTGTCGCCGAGTCCTTCGCTGCGCGAAAACCGCAGAGACTTCCACGAACGCGAAGCCAATCAACGCCAGAACCATGGCAGCTTTCAATAGCTTCTTCATACTTCTTAAATAGTTGTAGCTTGTATCGCATGTGATTTGTCACATGACTCTTCTCATATGTCAATAAAATATTTTGGGGAATATTTTCTATGAACTCTTTCGATAATATCTCTCGCTCGATTTGAGAATCGCGTGAATTGTTTCTTCTATGTGCGCGTCCATCAGCGCTTCTCCTCTCGATGGGGTTGATTCCCATGATGGGTACCTGTCCTCGATAAGACTTCCAAGTGTGCGGATCAAAAAACAGGTACGCCCCTGGGCGGCCAGCCCGATCCCGGTTAGGCCTCCTTCCCAGAGGTGAAATGGGTCCGTTGTTCCGCTGTACGGATGGTTCGGGAACCGCCTTTACTTCTCCCCGTTCCTTTTTAGAATTTGTTCCGGATGATTGCGCCCTTGTCAGCCGACTCAGCCAGGCGCGAGTAAAGGGCCAGGTACCCTTTTTTAAACTTGGGCTCCGGCCGCTTCCATTTGGCCAGACGGGCCTTGATCTCCTCGTCGGAGACATGGAGGTGCAGCTTCCTGGCGGGGATGTCGATGGTGATTGGATCCCCGTCCCGAACGATGGCCAGAGGACCTCCCTCGGCGGCTTCAGGGGAAATGTGGCCGACGAAACATCCGTTGTTTGTCCCCGAAAACCTTCCATCGGTCACCAGAGCGGTCTTGAGAGCCATGCCCTGACCGAACAAAAGCTTCATTGCTGTGTACATCTCCCGCATCCCGGGCCCGCCCTTCGGTCCCTCGTAGCGAATGACCAAGACCTCCCCTTCCGCCACCTTGCGGTCCAGGATTGCCTGGTTCGCCGCCTCCTCCGAATCGAAGCAGTGCGCCTTCCCCGTGAATTGGTGGATTTCAGGCCGGATGGCGGCAGGTTTGGTGATGCAGGTGTTGGGCGCCAGATTCCCCCTCAGGACTGCCAGACCTCCCTCCGTAGCCCAAGGTTGGGCTAGGGTCTTTATCATTTTGGGGTTCATGATTTTGGCATCAGCCACATTTTCGGCCACCGTTTTTCCGTTCACACTGAGAGCTTCCTTATGCAGCAGGGGGAGAATTTCCCTCATCACCGCCGGCACACCCCCGGCAAAATGGAAATCGGGCACATTCTCCGCCGCCGCCGGGAAGATCTTAGCGATCAAGGGGGTCCTTCGGCTCAGCTCTTCAAACTTGTCCACATTGAGGTCCACGTCCGCTTCATAGGCGATCGCCAGAAGGTGGAGGATGGCGTTGGTTGAACCGCCCACGGCGGCATTGAGGCGAATCGTGTTTTCGATGCTTTTTTGGTTGATGATCCGCCGGGCCGTAATCCCTTCCATGATCATGCGCACGATCTGCCTCCCCGACTCCTGGGCGGCCCGCAGACGGTCGGCTCGGGTGGCGGGGATGGTCGCGCTCCCCGGAAGGCTCAGCCCCAGAGCCTCGGCAAGACAACACATGGTATTGGCCGTCCCGAAGAAGGAACAAGAGCCGCAGCCCGGCCCGGCGCAATTTTCCAAATGGCGGTATTCTTCTTCGGTCATCTTTCCCGTTGTCAGCATTCCCATCGCTTCCGTAAGGGCGGTGATGTCTGCCGCCCGACCGTCAAACTCGCAGCCCCCTTCCATTGGTCCCCCCGCCACCAGGATGGCGGGAACGTCCATGCGCGCCGCGGCCATGAGCATGCCGGGGACGATCTTGTCGCAAGATCCCAGGAGCACCACCCCGTCCAGACGGTGGGCCCCGATCATCACTTCGATGTCGTTGGCGATGAGGTCGCGGGTGGGCAGGATGTAGTGCATCCCGTCGTGGCCCTGGGCGATCCCGTCGCAGGCGGCAATCGTCCCGAACTCGACCGGCGTCCCCCCGGCCTGGAAGATTCCTTGCTTCACGTAATCCGAAACAAAGTTCAGGTTGTAGTGCCCCGGGACCACCCGGTTCCACGAATTTGCGATCCCGATCATAGGCCGGGACAGGTCATAGTCGCTGTACCCCATGGATTTGTAGAACCCGCTAACTAAGGCCCCCTCGGGAAACTGAAGAATGTCTTTGCTGCGCCAAAACATTTTGACTCCTTCTGGAAAAGGTCTTTCTTACCGATTCATATTTTCATCTTACCACAATGGCTTTCGCATCCAAAAGGCAAAAATACTCCTCCCGCCGAGAAAGAATCCCCATGATAAAGCTTCTCGTGATGAGAGTTCAGGCATGTCGAAATATCCTTCAAGATTTCCCGGTATGTAAGCTGGGCGAAGGCAAGACAGAGAAACGGGTCGTAACAGAGGGATTCTCCTTGACACACAAGACTCCTTTCCGTATCCTCAACCCACACAAAAGCAACTTCTTATCAATTCAATCATCGCTTTCGGTGTTTCCAATTATGACGAAACGGTAACGATGTTCCAGAAGAAGAAATTTCCGAAGCTGGTAGCGGCCAGTTTCGAGGGAGAACACTGGTGTTATTTTGATACCCGCCCGGGAGGTAGGGTTGTAGGGTCCCGGGAAGAGTCTACTAAAATAAAATGCCGTGAGGACCAAGGATCCGGGTGATCCGATTTGTTTTTTCGAATACCACTCTAGTGTTGGAAAGGAGATAAATTAATGAAGAAGTTGATTAATGACCCTCTTCAATTTGTCGACGAGACGATATCCGGAATTCTCAAGGCTTATCCTTACCACCTGCGCCTGTCAAAGGAAAGCCCGCGCGGTCTGGTGCGGGCCGACGCGCCGGTCAAGGGAAAAGTGGCAATTTGCACCGGCGGTGGTTCGGGGCACATTCCGGTGTTTTTAGGGTATGTAGGTCCGGGACTGCTGGACGGGGTCTCAATCGGCAATGTCTTTGCTTCACCCAGCGCCGATGCTATGCTGGCTGTCACCAAAGAAGTTAACGGCGGGGCAGGCGTATTTTATCTTTTCGGAAACTATAGCGGCGATACTATGAATTTCGAGATGGCAGCCGAAATGGCGTCTATGGATGATATCCCCGTTAAATCAAGCGTGGCGGCGGATGACGTCGCCTCGGCACCCGCTTCACAGAAAGAACGACGCCGCGGTATTGCAGGTATATTCTTCGCCTATAAAATTGCCGGGGCGAAGGCTGATACGATGGCCAACCTCGATGAGGTCAAGGCTACTACCGACCGGGCAATCGCCAATACCTGCACAATGGGAGTGGCTTTAAGCCCCTGCACTATTCCCGCTGTGGGTAAGCCGAATTTCACTATTGCCGAAGATGAGATGGAAATAGGCATGGGAATTCACGGCGAGCCGGGAATTGAAAGGACCAAATTAAAGAAAGCGGATGAAGTGGCTGCTATTATGGCTGAGAGGGTAATAAATGACCTGCCCTTCAAATCAGGCGATGAAGCTGCCATGTTGATGAATGGACTGGGCGCCACCCCTCCGGAGGAGTTGTTTATCCTCTCCAACAGGGCCCATGATATACTGAAAGCCCATGGAATAAAGGTTTATAGGACCTTTGTGGGAGAATACGCTACCTCTATGGAAATGGCGGGAGCCTCATTGAGTCTGCTTCGTCTTGATGATGAATTCAAGAAACTGCTGGACGCACCGGCCTTTTCACCCTTCCTGCCGCAGTGGAGAAAGTCATGACGGGCATTAAATTAAATAGGGCGGATCTGACCTCAGTTTTAATCAAGGTAGCCGGCGATATGAAAGGACATGTCGACCAGTTACGGGACCTGGACGCGGTGATGGGAGACGGCGACCTGGGGGTTACCATTGGGATGGGTTCCGATGCCCTGACCGCTTACCTGGCAGCTCCGGATGAAACGGATATCGGAAAAATGCTGGTCAAATGCGGTATGAATGTCAATAAAGTCAATCCCTCCACCTTCGGCACCTTGCAGGCGTCGGCTTTTATGGGCGCCGGTAAAGCAGTTTTGAATAAAACGGAGATCACGGTCGTTGATCTGATAGCGATGGGAAACGGGGCC
>Ga0172375_10012691_pt1 | contig 10540 bp, 13 predicted proteins | sample LakKiv1m_FD_114537 | JGI IMG/M metagenome (GOLD analysis project Ga0172375, IMG submission 114537) | Freshwater microbial communities from Kabuno Bay, South-Kivu, Congo - kab_092012_11.1m | ecosystem: Environmental > Aquatic > Freshwater > Lake | place: Democratic Republic of the Congo...
AGAGCTTTAAGGTAAACATTCTTAACTCCATTATTTTTCTCTGTTTTAAGAATTTCGTTAATTTGTTTAACAAGGTTTGCTTGAATCTTCTGGTTATTTTTAGCTATTTCTCCGAGAGCAAAAGCGGCACTCCAGCGAACCACTGTTCCAGCGTCTTTTGTATTAATAAGTAACTTCTCCACTCCTTTGGCTACATCAGAAGGATACTCTTTAGCTGTATTAGCTAGAACTCGAGCCGCCTCCCATTTTACCTTGGGTGCTTTATCGTTAAGGTAATCGACAACTTCATTTAAGTGATTCTTAAGGATCGTCGAATTATCTTGGGTAGCGTACTCCAAAGCTTCCATTAAGGCTCCTCTTTCTGGTGGTTTAGCATTGGCTAAACTTTCTTTTAGAGAATCTAACAGTTTAATATTCTTTTTTATTAATGTAGACAAATAAGTAACCTGCTCTTTTGATTTCCTATCTGATTTCCGAAGCTCCTCAAGTAAACTCATAGACTTATATCTATAATACCTTTCACTTTCTTTTTGCTTCAATTAGATAAAGCGCTTATATAAAAAACCGATCAAAAGTCCGCCAATTGCCCCAATAACAATAATCGGAGCGTAATTTTTAGTAATCACGGCGTCGGGCAGGCTAAGCAAAGTACCAATTAGTAAACCTATCGCCCAAGGAGGAAGCGGCAGAGTAGTGTTGGGAATTAAAAAGCCAATTGCAAAGCGGCCAATAAAAGATCCAATCATTGCCGTCTTCTTATCCGGGATATTTATTGGAATCATTAAGAGAACATCTAGAATTCCAAAAGCTAAACCCGAGATTAAACCTATTAAGGTAGTGTTCATAATCTAAGTATAGATGTACTTCTTATCAATAATCAACATCGTTGTTTGGAGTGTTGATCAAATAGGTCGCCCCACTTAGGGAGTGCCACCAAAATGGTCGATTTTTATTACCCCTATCCAACCAAATAGAAGGTGGTATAGGACAAATAAGGAGTTGGAAACCCTTTCGGATAAAGTGTTTCTTAAAACTTTCTCAACAACCAACAAAGAATCAATTAATTTGGGGTTTCTGATTGCTGATGAAGTGAGGAGTAGTTTTGTAGTAAAAGCATGCACTCCGAGGGTCTGCCAGGAATCGTGGAAGGCCATTAATCCCCCCTCCTTAAGTTTTGGGAACCAGACGGTAGTCTAGAGAAACTAAGCGGTACTCATGAGCTCCATCAACTAATACCAGTCCTGGCTGTTCCGAGTATTCCTTTTCCGCTTCCTCTGAAGTCATGCGCTTTGGAATAATAAACTGATCTAAACCAGACTGATTGATATTACTAAGAAATTCGTCATAAGTATCGATTACCCCAAACTTCTTTTGATGTTCGGAAGATCCCGTATGAGGGTCTATGGCTACAACCTTACCCCCTATCCCATCTCGTAACCCACTGGCAATACAAACCGTTGATCGCCCTTTCCAGGATCCAATTTCTACCACCTGTTTTGCTTTGAGTGAAGCTTTGTACAGAAATTCCCCTTCGGCCTTGGTTAACCAACCTCCAATAGGAGAAATATCTTTTTGAAAATCTAACACAGGGTGATTATACAAAAAGTTGGTTGGGGTGACCCCCGATTAGATCAAGGGTGGGTTACTTATAGCGCAATAAAAACAGCGCGATGAATCGCGCCACTACATATTTACTTTGACTAAAAATATTAAAGCATCATAAAAAACATAAACAAAATATCCTATCGGTTTATCTCCTTCGGATAACATTCGCCACATTCTAAATACAGCATCTCCTTTTTCTAAATAATAGGAGCTCGAGTAGAGCATATCTACATTATTTTGATCAGGGATAAGCTGAACCACATCGTAGTGGAAATTTCTAAAATCCAAATTAGGGTTAAGGTGATACAAAAACCCCTTTGTAAGTCTATTTAAATATATACAAGCACTCTCCTCTGGGTATTGAATATAAGTAACAAGAGTACTAATCCCACTGGCAATACTCGCCTTTGTTATTATTCCAGACCTAAAAGCTTCTTTAAGTTTAGGGCTTCTATTAAAAGTTTTTCCCACAACCTCTTTTTTCCATATTGTGTCACCAGCGCTAGACCTCTTAGCCACTGAAGACACGAATACTCGAAAGGATTCGTCAATTGGTGATAAATAATTGTTACATTCTCTACAACAAGGAACCGAAATTAAATCTGTTGGCCGGGGATGAGGAAATAGATTCTTAGGGGGAATATGATCTTTTGTTATTTCTGAACCAGAACCACACAAATAGCAAACAAGACCGGTATCTTTACCTCCCATGACAGTTTTTATACTTCTTCCCGCTTCCGCAGGGGCAGGGTTCGTTGCGGCCTACTTTAACAACGGTGGCGGGAGCGGTGGAAACGGCGGGTTCAGAGGATTCGTCGTGGACGCCAAGATCTGATTCTTTGTGAATGTACTGCGCCCGCTGCATTTCGGCTAGCGGCTGCACTGGCGCGGCTGCTTCTTGCACACTCCGAGCATCTTTTTCCAGCTGTCCCATCCGCTCGCTAATCTGGCTATAAATTCGCTGCATTAGGCGCTCAAAAGCTTCCCGACCTTCACGTTTATAAGCTACCAATGGGTCTTGTTGACCGTAACCGCGGAGGCCAATGCCTTCGCGAAGATCGTCCATAAACGTTAGGTGTTCAATCCATAGAGTGTCTATAACCTGCAGAGCAACCTGTTTAAGAACCTGGCGCCACTGCAGTCCGAACTGACCAGATTTATCTTCGGAACCGATATTTTCAATTAGCCAATTAAGATCGGAAGCTAATAACCGATCCCGCAAACCATAAATCACCTGCCGTTGCTTGTTCATAACGTCGTCGTACTCTACTAAGTGTTTACGGATGTCAAAGTTGTGGCCTTCGACTTTCTTTTGCGCGCTTTCAATAGAGCGGGAAACGAGACCCGATTCCAGAGGCGTATTTTCGTCCATTCCAAAGCGATCCATTAAAGAAGACACCGTGTCTCCACCAAAAATCCGCATTAAGTCGTCTTGCAAGGACACGAAAAAACGGCTAAAACCGAGGTCTCCTTGACGACCAGAGCGACCACGCAGTTGATTGTCTATTCGGCGAGACTCATGTCTTTCGGTACCAATAACAGCTAGGCCTCCAAGTTGGACCACTTCGTCGTGCTCCTTTTGCCACTCTTCTTTATCTCTACTAGACGGGTCGCCGCCAAGAATTATATCGACTCCCCGACCAGCCATGTTAGTTGCTACCGTGACCGCCCCTTTGCGACCACCTTGAGCAATAATTAGTGCCTCCCGCTCATGATTTTTAGCGTTTAAGACTTCGTGATGAACCCCTCGTCTTTTAAGCAGTGTCGCTAATAATTCGCTCCTATCAACAGAAACCGTACCTACTAGGACCGGTTGACCTTTGGAATGGCGCTCAATAATTTCTTCCACAATGGCCCTAAACTTCCCGGAAACGGTTTTATAAACCACATCTGACGAATCCAGCCGAACCATGGGCCGATGGGTAGGAATAGAAATAACATCGAGGTTATAAATCTTGTGAAATTCCTCCGCCTCGGTAACAGCTGTTCCAGTCATACCCGCCAATTTCTGATACATCCGGAAATAATTTTGGAAAGAAATCGTGGCTAACGTTTTAGATTCTTTTTGAATCGGGACTACCTCTTTAGCTTCCAAAGCCTGGTGTAGCCCTTCGCTAAAGCGACGCCCGGGCATAAGCCGCCCCGTAAACTCATCGACTATTACAACTTGACCATCCTTAACCACGTAGTCGTGGTCTCGCGCAAACAAAGCCTTAGCCCGCAAAGCATTTTCGATGTGATGAACCACTTGAAAATCTTTTTCGTAAAGATTATCCACTCCAAGCTTTCTTTCAATCTTGGAAATTCCTAGCTCCGTAAGTGTGGCGCTGCGAGCTTTCTCATCCACTTTATAATCCGTATCTTTTATTAAGGTTTCGGACAGTTTGGCAAAATCGTAGTATTTTTCGGTGGAATCTTCGGCCGGAGCAGAAATTATAAGCGGCGTCCGGGCTTCGTCGATTAAAATCGAGTCCACTTCGTCTACTATCGCAAAGTAGTGCGGGCGCTGAGCTTTTTGGGTGGTATCCCAAACCATGTTATCACGCAAATAATCAAACCCGAATTCGTTATTAGTACCATAGGTTAAATCGACCAAATAAGCTTCCTGGCGAGTAACGGGACGTAAGTGACGGGAATACTCATCCAAGAAAGTAGCATTTTCGTGGTTGGAATCATAAATAAAAGCTTGCTCATGAATAATTACCCCCACACTCACCCCTAAATAGTTATAAATAGGCCCCATCCAGCCAGCGCCGTGGCGGCTTAGATAATCATTAGGGGTGACTAAGTGCACTCCCCGGCCGGTAAGGCTATTTAAATACAGAGGCAAAGTAGCCACGTTCGTTTTTCCCTTACCCGTTTCCCTTTCTGAAATCTTACCCCTATGAAGTACTGTTCCTGCCAGTAATTGTACGTCGTGCAAAGTTATATTTTGAGTGCACTGAGTGGCAATTTTAACGATAGCAAAAGCTTCCGGCAGAATTTCCTCCAGAATCCTTTTTTGTTCTTCGTCTGACTTTCCCTGTAGACGCTCTTTAAATTCACGGGTCTTAGTCTTAATCTGCTCTTCCGTTAAATTCTGGTACTCCTCGGCCAGCTTATTAATCCTGGTAACCAGAGGTTTTAGTATAGTTACTTGTTTCTCATTGGAATCAAATAAATTTGACAAGATTGCCATAACTACGGTATTTTATCACTAAATCAAGGGTAAGGGAGGGGGATAATGGTAATGCTGATTGCAGACATCGACACCTGTCCAGTTTGTGATCGCGACCGGACCTATGTGATCATCACCGTTAGTGGCCGCAGGATCAGAGCCTACGCCTGTGGTCATCGGGAAGTGGTCGAAGAGAGAGATTCGGATGCCGATTTTCTGGACTACGCTCGAAGCCTGGGGGCTGTAGTTACTCTGCTGGAACCAGTCGCCGCCTGACTTCTGGCGACAACAAAAAAAGGCGGCCAGGGAGACGTCATTGTCAACCTTGGTCGCCTTATTTAGTGTCGCGGGATACTTGGACGCACCGTCAACGGACAATACCCACTGTCCCGCATCCCACATGTTGCAGGACAATAAAAATATCGCCGCTGCCCACCGCTTTCCTTTTGTTCGCTGCAAACGTTTGTTACCGTAGTGACCCGATCTGCTCGGATCCCCAAAGTGAACTGGTTCTTCGTCGTCGCCTGTGCAGTGTCAGCCACGAAATCCCCCTTCTGTGAGTAACATTTGTTCTACACCAGGAAGCACCTCGAGTGCCTCCGGTCGGAAATACTTTTTGCGAAAGAGACAACACCGCGAGCAGTCGTCCGGACAAGTGTAAAGCCCGGGAGCAGCTTCGATGAGAAATCGCAGGTTCTGGCAACGATAGCCATTGCGGTCGGGATAGAGCCGATATTCATGAGCTCGGATTGTCTTGTCACCATTGAACACGGTGGCAAAAACAGTCCTGACGACCTGAACCCCCTGCCTCGTGCTCACGGTCTGCCTCCTTAGCCCTCTCTAGACATCCTATATTATATCACGTTTCCGCTAAATCCGCAACTACAGGATTAGTGAAACGCTTTAAATCCAAGGGTGAAATTTTAAATACTGCTTCCGAAGTACCAGCAGCGGCAAACAGAGTATCCTTAAAAAGCAATGATTCGTCCATAAAAGTCTTAATTACTTTAACATGACCAAAGGGAGGAATACCACCCACAGCGTAACCGGTTTGCTCCCTAGTGTAATCAGCATCGCCTTTTACCACTTCGGATTCGGGAAGACCCAGGTTTTGACTAAGCCTCAAAGTAGACACGCGAGCATTACCGGGAACCAAAACTAATACCGGATTACCAGCTGCCTTAAACAATATCGATTTGACAATATTACCAACATCAGTCCTCAAGGCATGGGCAGCATTGGCCGCCGTTCTCGTCCCTTCCGGAAAGATCTGAACGTCGATATTAATTTCGTTACTTTTACAAAAAGCGACAAAGCGCTCTAAACTTTTAGCCATTTTGCCATTAAAAAACTTACTACTACTCCCACTACAAACCCGCCAGCAATATCAATCGGATAGTGAACGTTAAGTAATACCCGCGATTCTCCTATAATAATGGCTAAAACTAAAATAATCACTCCTAAAAAACGGTTTTTCAAAAACATCAAGGTACCCAAAGCCGCTGCTAAAGCCGTGTGAGCCGAGGGGAAAGCGGGATCAAAAATTATCAAGGAGTAGTTACTCCTAAAGCCATAAAAGGACGAGAGGTATTAAAAACGTATTTTAGAATTTCGGACAATAGCCAAGAGGTAAGAGCAATTATTGTAACTTTAATAGTGGTTTTAGGTCCCCACTTATTTAAACCGATGATAATTACTGTTATTAATATTAAATAGACCAACCATCGGGCGAGGAAAACAAGAATTAGGGTAAACATTTTATTTGAGATTCAGTACCTCTTTGCCCACGTATTCGCGTAAAACCTCGGGTACAGTAATTGAACCATCAGCGTTTTGGAAATTTTCAAGCAAGGCTAACAGAATTCTGGGTGAGGCACAACCAGTGTCGTTAACTGTGTGAGCTAAGTGTCGTTCACCAGTCGTGGTGCTATACCTAATGTTAAACCGTCTGGCCTGAAAATCAGAGGTGTTGGTATCGCTCATCAGTTCCATGTAAGTATTACTTCCTGGCATCCAGGCTTCCACATCGTATTTTTTGTAGGTAGCCGCATACCCGGCGTCACCGCTACACATTAAGATTACATGATAGGGAATTTTGAGGTTCTGTAAAAACCACTCATTAATTGATAATAAATATTCGTGAACTTCGGCTGAGTTTTCGGGTGTTGTCACTACATCCATCTCCAACTTATCAAACTGATGAACTCTTTTTGCACCTTTCACATCCTTACCCCATGACCCCACTTCTGAACGGAAGCAGGTACTCGTGGTGAACACTTTTTGAGGTAGTTCTTCTTCTTTTAAAGTTTTGTCCATAAAATAACCAAACAAAGAGGGTTCCGAAGACCCGACCAAATACAATTCTTGGCCCTCCTCCACGTTTTTAGTTTCTATTTTATAAACTTGATCGGCATCCCCCGGAAAATGGGAAGTACCAAACAAAATTTTGTCCTTAACAAGCAAAGGAACTACTAGTGGTGTAAAGCCCTCCTTTATTAATCTCAGCTGAAGTAAATAAAAGAGTTCTTGCTGAAGTAACACTCCTGCACCTTTTAAATAGTAAAAACGGCTGCCGGAAACTTTAGCGCTTTGCTCAGTATCAATAATGCCCAGACGGAGACCAAGTTCGTTGTGAGTTTTGGGAGTAAAATCCAGTTTCTTCTGATACTGACCCGAAAAATTGGCCTTACCAAGCTCCTCTTTTGGAAAGTAACCTCGTTCCGGTGACCAAGCCTTAACCTCAACGTTATCGGCTTCGCCTTCTCCTAGGGGAGTATCGTCCGACAACATGTTTGGCAGCCAACTGGCTTTCTCAAAAACTAATCTTTCGGTGTCAGCCAGTTTCGTTTCCAAAACAGTTAAACGCTCTTTGATCTCTTTGCCCTTTGTGACCTGCTCTTCCGATGGTCTACCTGATTTTTTGACCTCATTATTAATTTCGTTTTTCTGACCACGCAGCTCCTCTACCTGTTTAAGTAGACCCAGCCGCTCATCATCAAGAGCCACAACCTCTGCCGGATCCACTTTTGAACCCCGCAGTTTTGAGTTTTTTTGCACCACTTCCAAATTTTCACGAATGTATTTAATATCAAGCATAAGCTATAATCCCAACTCCTTACTAATCCCCTGCATTGCCGGAAGACAGACCATCACAAACTCTTCAAGCGTTAATCCCAGTTTCTCACATTGTAAGATATTTTCCCGTTTAGCGCCTTTGGCAAAACCTTTTTCTTTAAAACGACGCAGCACATTATCAACCGTGACATCTGATAACTTCTTGGACGGTAAAACGAGGGTAGTAGCAACGATGAGACCCGTTAATTTTTCGCCAGCATACAGCGCCCAGTCCATTTGGGATTCACAAACGGTGCCGGTTTCTTCGTTGTGAGCCGCCATCGCCTGGACTTGTCCCAGCGTCAGCTGGTCGCGATACCACTCCCCAACCGTGGCCCCTTGCCGGTCGGCCGGAGTTTTTTCCGCATCAGCGTCGTGCAGTATTCCAGCTACTTCCCATTCTTCTGCGTTTTGACCAAAATGCAGCGCCAACGCTTTCATGACTGCACCACTAGCCAGACAGTGCTTAATCATATTCTGATTAGTTAAATTTTCTTTAAGATGAGTAACCGCTTCCTGTTTTGTCATAATTTAATATAAATCCGGGTTCTTAAACTGTACTAAAGCCAGCACTATTGACGAAAATGTCATCTCTTTTCGGTCTATTACTCCTCCGGTAAGTATCCCCACCGAACCTTGTTTTCGCTTCGACGAGGTCATTTTATATACCTTATCGTTGGCCTCTCCCAACTCCAAGCCTTTATTTATTAGTTCCGAAACTTTTTTAGGAAGTAAGTGGTAACCCGCCGTACTCTTACCGATTCGCCCATCTTTAGACATTACTACCGACCAACCGCAGGAATAAAGATTATGACCGTCTCTTACAATACCACCCTCAGAGCCAACCCAATAATCCGCGTGTGGTTCAACTTGTTTAACCTGCCTAACCCGATTTATGGCCCCGGTTAAAGTTTCTTCTCCTATTGGCTGGTGGCTAACTCCGGAGTTGGAAGCCACACTCACAAATTTAAAAGTTTTTCCCGGAAACATTTTTTTAAAAGCTTCTTCGGTTGCTTTTATTTTTACCGGATTCTTCGACGCAATTACTACAGTTTCCATACTTACTAGCACCATAAATGTCGCCACTACAAATGTTTAACCTTCGTAACAACGACCCGATTTAGTTTTAGTTATCAGGCCGCAGCGTGGGAAACGCTACCACTTCTTTAATTGCCCAAGTGTTCGTTAAAAACATGGTTAACCGCTCGATTCCAAAACCAATTCCCCCGAGTGGCGGCATCCCATACTCCAAAGCTTCAATAAAGTCCTCGTCTAAAGGCATGGCATCGGTATAACCAGCTTTCATATTTTTTTGTTCCACCTCAAAGCGATCCCGTTGTTCCAGACCCGAAATTATCTCGCTCCAACCGTCAAACACTTCTACCCCGCCAATATAACCTTCAAATCGCTCCGCTCTTCCGGGTTTGCTGCGATGAGCCCTTGATAGTGGACTAACGCTCGCCGGATAATCAATCGTCCAAGTAGGCATTAGGATCTTAGGGGTAACTTCTTTATCAAAAATGGCGAATAAAGCCTTCTCCCGACTCCAGGTGCCGGCTGCTTCTACTTGGTATCTCCGCTGCAGCTTCTTGACCTCATCTTCGGAGACTTCATCCCAGGTTACTCCTAGGTGTTCTTTTATTAGACCTTCAATTGGAATTCGAGGCCATTTAGGACCAACATCAATTATATTTTCTTTAACAGTTAGTTTAGTATCACCAGTTAGGGCTTTCACCAAATGCCTTATTAGTTCCTCGGCTAAGTCCATAACGCGATTATAGTCCGCGTAAGACTCGTACCATTCCAACATCGTAAATTCGGGAAAATGAGAGTGGTCGATACCTTCGTTGCGAAAGTTACGGGCGATCTCAAAAACCCGCTCGTAACCACCTACTACTAACCTTTTTAAATAGAGTTCAGGAGCTACCCGCAGGTAAAAATCGGAATCCAAAGCGTTAAAATGAGTGGTAAACGGCTTGGCGTTAGTACCACCGTATAAAGGTTGAAGTACCGGAGTTTCTACTTCAGTAAAACCCTGGCCCCATAAAAACTTCCTAGTTTCCTGCTCAATTTTCCAACGGGCATCAAGGACTTTTTTGGACTCTTCCCGCAAAATTAAATCAAGATAACGACGGCGATAGCGCTCTTCCATGTCTTTAAGACCATAATATTCGGAAGGCAGTGGACGGAGTGATTTAGATAATAACTTGAGATCTTGGACTTGAATCGTTAACTCTCCAGCAGTGGTCGTAAATAAATCGCCACTGACCCAGATGAAATCACCAATGTCCAGAAGTTTTACTAACTCAAATTTCCCACCTTCAAGAATATCGGCTTTAAAACAAAGCTGAATTTGACCCGACTCATCTTTAAGATCGGCAAAAATAAGTTTACCGTGACCCCTAATTCCCATTAAACGACCAACAGCCGAAACTTTACTCTCAGTTTGAGTTCTAACCTCAGCTATAACTTCATGTTCCGGCGTTTCCGCCGGATAAGGATCTACCCCCATTTCCCTAATCTTTTGGAGTTTATCGATTCTTACCTGTCTTAAATTCTCAAGAGGCTGATTATTCACACGCTAATATTATCAGATGTGTAAAGGAGAACGTAGTAGTTAGTTAGGAAATTTACTTAATTGAAAGAATCGTGTAGGTTAGCTGA
>Ga0172375_10012692_pt1 | contig 10539 bp, 7 predicted proteins | sample LakKiv1m_FD_114537 | JGI IMG/M metagenome (GOLD analysis project Ga0172375, IMG submission 114537) | Freshwater microbial communities from Kabuno Bay, South-Kivu, Congo - kab_092012_11.1m | ecosystem: Environmental > Aquatic > Freshwater > Lake | place: Democratic Republic of the Congo...
CGATGCTTATGCCGAACCTCCCCCAACTCGTGATTGCCAACCACGCCTGCTACCGGCTGGGCGCGGTCACCGTGATGAACAACCCCCTCTACACGGAGCGGGAGTTGGAACACCAGCTCAACGACTCCGACGCGCGCTTCCTCGTGACGCTCGACCTTCTGCTCCCCCGGGCGCTGAAGATCAAGCCCGCAACGAAGATCGAGGCGATCATCCCCTGCCATATCAACGACTACCTCCCCTTCCCGAAAAAACAGCTCTACCCCTTCGTGAAGAGGGCGATGTACCGGAAGGTCGTCCCGGGGCCGGGCGTCCACCCCTTCCTCGACCTCATCGGGGAGTACCCGGACGACCCCGTCCCCATCGCCGCCCGGTGGGAGGATGTCGCCGCCTTCATCTACACCGGCGGGACGACGGGGGTGAGCAAGGGGGCGATGCTGACCCATGCGAACATCTGCGGCGTCCTCCAGCAGTTCCTCGCCTGGTTCCCGGATCTCAAGGACGGCGAGGAGACCCTCATGGGGGTCTACCCCATCTTCCATTCCGCCGGCTACTCGGTGAGCCAGAACCTCACCATCTTTGCGGGCTGGACGAGCATCATGATCCCGCGGCCCGAGCCGGGGATCATCATCGAGATGCTCAAGGCCTGCCGGCCCGGCTTCCTTCCCGGCGTCCCGACGATCTTCGTCGGGCTCCTCAACCGGGAGGAGTTCCGGAAGATGGATCTCTCCTTCATCAAGGGGTTCTTCGGCGGGGCGGCGCCGCTCGCGCCGGAGACGATCCGGCAGCTCTTCGATCTCACCGGCAAGAAGATCTATGACGTTTACGGCCTCACCGAAAACACCGCTCTGGCCACCTGCACCCCTTGGAAGGGGAAGGCGAAGCCGGGGACCGTCGGCGTACCGCTGCCCAATACGGATCTGAAGATCGTCGATCTGGAAACCGGAACGAAGGAGCTGCCGGCGGGCGTTGCGGGCGAGATCTGCATTAAGGGGCCTCAGCTCATGACGGGCTACTACAAAAAAACCGAGGAGACGAAAAACGCCCTCCGCGACGGCTGGCTCTACACGGGGGACATCGGCTTCCTGGACGAGGACGGGCATCTGACCATCGTCGACCGCAAGAAGGACATGATCGTCGCCGGCGGCTACAACATCTACCCCAAGGAGATCGACGAGGTTCTTTTCGGCCATCCGAAGATCCTCGAGGCCTGCGCCGTCGGCGTCCCCGACGAATACCGGGGCGAAACGGTAAAGGCCTTTATCGTCGTCCGGCCCGGGGAGACCCTGACGGAAGAGGAGATCATCGAATACTGCAAGGAGAGGCTCGCTCTCTACAAGGTGCCGAGGCAGATCGCGTTCCTGGACGCCCTGCCCAAGAGCGCCGTGGGGAAGATCCTCCGGCGGGAGCTCCGGGCGCTGGAGGCAAAATGAGGACAGAATTGTTACATCATATGCGCCAATTCATCGCAAACAGTCGGTAAAATCGCTCTCAGCCCGGTCATTCCTGCACCTCCCCAACGTGTTTGGCAGGGGAAATCAGTTCCCGGACCAGCTTTCTGGTTGGCCCGGGAAAGTTGTTCGCCAGCAGATTGAGCCTCCGTCTGTCCAGAAGCGCGAGATTCAGTTCGTCCCGAAAGGGGATCGCTTTGCGCAGATAGATCGTATCGAGCAGGGCCTTCTCCGGAAGGGCCAGGTTGAAGCCGCCCCGGGTCTCGAAACCGGTGAAAAGGCGGGCGGCAAGATGGGAAAATTCGATCGTTGCCCCGCCGTACGGGAGGTTCCGGGCCGAACCGACCGCCGTGCTGAGCGTGAGCACCGTGCAGACCACCGGGGATTGCAGGAGCACGCCGTGGCGATTGAGCGCCAACTCGCAGGAGATGTAGGACGGGGTGCGCAGATAGCAGGCGACCTCCTCGATCTCCGGCCGATTCTTCAGGAAGATGTTGACATACACCCCCCTGGCGATGCGCTCGACCAGCCCGCTTTTCAGCGCCCGCATCAGAAAGACATTGGCGTTGCCGGTGAATTTCTCCACATCGGCGGAGCGGAAGAGTTGCGGCAACTGCTGGAGAATTTTTACCGCTGTCACGGCAGGATCACCCCCATAAACAGTTTACATTATAATACATTTTAGTATTGTTTTGTAAACAGATATTTTCGGCCTGATCATTGCGTCGCAGAGGGCGGACCCGGCGCCGCGGATCATCAGGTCCACCCATCACGGGGAGATGCGCCTCTGTGCGAAGGCGTCCAGGGTCTTAAGGACCTCCGGGACCTTCATACAAATAGGCGGCCGCACGGCCGCGGGCTCTATTTTTTCTTGATATTCCCCCGCATTGCGTGTAGCGTTCGCCAACATTCGCTCTCACTCTTGCGCGTTTTTCCACTGTCCCGCTGATCATCGATCCTCGTCTTTTGCAGTTTGTCCCCCGGCCCGGCACCGTTTTTGCGGTTTTTTGTGTTGTCTGTGACTTTGGGCAGCAGGAAACCTATCATCACCATCACGACATTCGCTGCTCCGAGCAGCACCAAAGTCTTCGAGGCGTTGTGACCCAGGTGCTGGTAGAGTTCGCCCACAATGCTGGGCGCAGTGCTGCCAAGACACCACGCCCAGCCCATCAGGATCGCCGATACGATGCTCATGTTTTTCGGCGGGGCGATCCGTTGGCCGAACGCCACGCCCAGCGGGTTCACCGTTCCCAGGAATGCCCCGCCTACAATGCAAAGCAAGACGAATGCCGGCACCGGCAGCGTCAGGCGTACAATCGCATGGTAGCTTATTGCCGACAAAATCATCATCGCAATCAACGTCCGACGCCGGCCGATGCGGTCTGCCAGGTGGCCCATCGGCACCATGAACACCGTCGCGCCGAAGACGAGCAGACCGAAAGCCCCGCCCTGCCCGATCCAGGCCGGATAACCTTTCTCGTGGGCAAATTCCGGCATGAGGAAGAAAAGCCCGCTCATCACACCGCTTGAGATCGCAAGAATCAGAAACAACACCAGGATCTGCCCCGCCACCGGGCGAAGGGCATGGAGCGATCCGATCACGGATATCCTCTCGGAGTACGGCGCCTCGGCCGGCCGGCACCGCAGCCAGACAAACGCCCATAGGATCGCCGCGGGAATGAGAAGGATTTCGGTGTGATGGCCGAGGTTGTTGTAAGCGGTGCGAAACCCGATCTGGCTGAGACCGAAGCCGATGCTGCCGACGGCGATGAACACGGCGAGGAACATCGAGCCGCGCCGGGCGGAGAAGCTGCCCGCCAGCCCCGCTCCCGAGGGGTGGAACATGTCCTGTCCGAGCCGGCCGGCCGCAAGGATCATGAACACGACAAGGTAAAAGCCGCTCAATCCGAACAATGTCGGCAGTCGGCGGTCCAGCGCCGATTGATAATCGACAAGCGGGCCGAGCAGCAAAGCAAACGAAGTCAGCAGCGCGCCGAGCAGGATGACCCGTCGCGGCCCGAATCGGTCGGCGATCAAACCGAATACCGGCTGAAGCGCTGTTCCGCTCATACCGATGACCGTGGCGATCCATCCGGCCTTGGCGACATCCAAACCGGCCAGTGTCTTGTAAACCGGCCATACGCTCATGCCCATGAAATCAACCATGATATGCGCAACGACCACGGCGATAAACGTGCCGACCGTCGCATTTGCTCCCATGATTCAAACTCCCTGATTAAGAATAAAAAAACCGCCTGGGATATCCATGGCGGGTTGAAAGTGGCGACTTGGATTATGAGTTGTTAATGTTCTCCTCCGAGCGCACCAGCCCCACTGCGGATACGCTTATTGTGCATCATTTTCGTCATCTTCGTTGCCAATGGCATGTATCCGCTCATGTGATTTCTTCACCTCGCTGTTTTGCTCTAAATACAATTCAGGACGAGAAGTGTCAATCTTTTTTAGGAAATCCACAGGCTGCCGATTATAATCGCTGCGTCGAGGATCATCCGGAAACTTTCAGACTCTGGACGAGGCCACTCCCTGGCGGTAAACAACCGGAAAAACCGACATGAAAACGAAAGGGGCTCGCGGAGTACTCTTAATAGTGTCGAATAGATAAGTCAGTTCAATGCACTGAACTCAACAGAAGATAGGCAAGTTTACGGGATAACGACCGCCCTGTGTAGGACTTCAAAGCTTTAATGCGAGTGATCAGGACAGTTTATCGAATGCGGGATGAAACGTGCAAATGCTTGACGGCTTATTTTACGTTCTATCAGAATCTGGAGATGCTTCCTTTGCGAAATACTTTTTCAAGATAAGCGCACTTGATTTCTTGCAGAAATAATTGACAAGCATCGCTTTGATTTTTATGATATGTAAGACAAATGAACAGCACACAATTAATGTTCAGCTTTCCCTATGCCGAACGAAAATTCATCGCTCCGCCATCCGAAGTAGTTATAGATTCGTTCTTTCCTGAAGAAAATGCAGACAAGCTTGCCCAGATAGAGTCGTACAACAAACACCTATTTCGCCCTAATACTTATCTTCATAAATGGTGGGCCAGACGTTCTGGTGTCACATTTCGTTTCATCCTTAAGCAGCTCTCTTCGCAACCTGCTTTGCGTGATTTTTATTCACCAGGTGGGCTTGAAGGTCTAATAATCTTGGATCCAATGATGGGTGGGGCGACGACTCTGCATGAAGCCATAAGACTTGGTGCCAATGTCATAGGTTACGATGTCGATCCAATCCCTGTTCTGCAGGCTCGCGCTACATTGACAGAAATCAGCCTTCAAGAAAAACAAGCCGTATTCAATGAATTTTTTGAAAAACTTAACAATGGCCTATCCTCCTATTTCGAAACGTCATGCCCCAACTGCCATGAAAAAAGTGATATGCAATTTATGCTCTATGGCCTCAGAAGGACGATCGATAAGAGCGAAGCACTTTTCGTTGATTCCTTCACCCTGCGAGCAGAAACGAATGGAGACAAGAAAACAATCCTCGATTTTTATCCATCATTAAAAGTCAGCTTCGGGAACCGATCATGGTTGTTGATTGATAAGAGTGAGGCCAAGAAAAGTAAAATTTACGATAAGTATTCAGAACTTTTAGAAATTCCCTTTACGGATCGCTATGTGCCCTTGGTTATGATGGGGAAATGCGCACGTCACGGCCAATTTTTCAAGATCCCAGACTATCGGGATATTCAGAACATGGTTGCCGCATCGACACGGGTAGCCAGTCTGACTTTTCCTGGAGATAATGGATTGGCGGTTCCTCAAGGTCCGAAATCAAACGACTTGATTACACGAGGCGTAACTCACTTTTTTGACTTGTTTTCTCACCGTCAACGCATTTATTTGTCTGAGGCGAAAAAATACATTGATGAAACAGCCCCCGAACATCGACTATGGCTATCCCTGCTTGTATCTACGTCTCTGGAATTTAACTCGTTGCTATGCGGATATAAGGGTGTCGATCAGCGACGGCCCGGAGCTATCCGCCATGTTTTTTCCCATCACGCTTACTCTTTCCCTTGCACGGCACTGGAAAATAATCCGGTTTTTAAGGCCAGAACATCCGGCACGCTAATAAATTTATTTGAAAAACGTATTATAAACGCCGGACTCTGGGCAAAGGGGCCGATAGAGAGGCGCTGGTCAGGTGCCAGATGGGAGAAGGTCATTATTCAGGGCGAGCTGGACTTGGGTCATGAATGCCAATCACTTGACGGATTTACAGATAAAACACGTTCTTTTATCATTAGACAAAATGATTCCTCTGTGCTGCCTTTGCCGGACCAAGCCATTGACTATGTCGTAACCGATCCCCCTTATTTCGATAATGTCCAGTATAGTGACCTGTCTCATTTTTTTCGTTGCTGGCTCCACTGGTTTCTACCGGATCAGGCGAACTGGCAATATCAACCACTTCTGTCTGCTGTCTCCGAATCCCGTGAGAATGAAGAAAAATTTGGCGGTATCCTTGCTAAAATCTGGCAGGAGTGCAACCGCGTTCTTGCCAGGCCACATGGGAGGTTGATTTTTACTTACCATCACTGGCGCGCTGTCGCCTGGGCACAGCTCACTATCGCACTCGCTGGCGCACGTTTTCGACTGGTGAACGGCTATGTCGTTCACTCTGAAAATCCAATTTCAGTCCACATCAGAAACCTTCGCGCTCTCAAACATGATGCGATTCTTGTGCTTAAACCGTGCGATGCGGATGATACAGGTTATTGGGGAAAACCGGTCAGTATCAAGATGGGTGATAGCGCATCCTTCTGTCGGGGGTGTACGCAATACTTGGGTTGGATACTGGAGCATGATTTTGATCACGATAAAATCTGCCATTTATGGAAAGACTTCATTGGGGGCGACTGATGGCAAAATACCCTTCAGAGATTTTCGGATGTTATTTCCAGAATATGATGCCGGAAGCCGAAGATATGCGGAGAAAATTCTGGTGCCCATTCCATGAATCGCAGTGCTACAAACAGAGCAGACTTATTGATTTTCCTTTTGGCGTCTGCTCTGCTCACATAAATGGACAGGAAATTGCCTTATGCCCCCGACGGTTTCTTGAGAAAAATGAAGTCTTTCAGACAATAGCCATCTCTCAGTTTGGAACGAGCGAAAATGTCCTTGTTTTTTCCGAGGTTGGTTTGCCAGGTATAGGAAATTTTGATTTCGTAATGGTTAAACATAAACCGTTTCGCGCTCAAGTTGAGGACTTCGCAGCGATAGAATTTCAAACGGGCCAAACGACAAGCACAGGCCAACTGGTTCAAGGTTTTAAAACCTTTATAAAAGATCATAGATTCCCAGAAGGGGGCTCATACAACTTTGGGATCAATATGTATGACATCTGGAAAAGGACATTCACACAGATCCTCAATAAAGGCATTATCATGGAAAAGTGGAGGAAGAAGATATTCTGGGTGGTTCAAGACCCCGTATTCAGTTACTTTCAACAGAAGTTCCGGTTGTCGGGCATGGGATATGACAAAACCCATTACTCCGTGTTTTCTCTTTATGACCTCAAAGTGAATGACAATCGACTTGATCTTGTTGCAACAAGGATGTTTTCATCCACAGTGGATTCCCTGTTTGATGCATTTCGCAGGAATGACGACATTCCTCCGGTGGAAAAATTTGTAGAACGTCTCCAATCCAAACTAAGCGGCGATATGCAAATCGCCCTCCATTTGAGTCGGGAAAAGATACCACCAAAGTTCGATGCCCCGAAACCCGGCGCCACAGGTAGGGTTCGAGAACCATCTGATGAATATACAAATTGATTGTCCATTTCAAGCGTTCAAATTATCACAGTAATATCATAACATAAAGCGTGACAGCTTTATTTCATAGCATTGGCTGGCACAATCGAAGATTTTAGCGACAACCTGAAACCTCTGGTCGCTCAGTCTGGTTAATGACTTTGTAGATACGTCAATAACCGGCTCAATTCGCTTTTTCATAGATTGTTCTTAAGCATTACCGAGAGAAAGCTGCCATACAAACGCATTTCCCCAAAACGTTGACTCCAATAAACTAAATGAACGCGCAACCGGAAAGACCTTCACGCCGCTCATATGCAGCGCTGCCGAAAGCCATAGCGATCCGGCAAGGGCCAGGACGATGCCGATGAGGCCGCCGAATGAGGAGAGGCGATCACCTATCCATCGTTCGCCAAGACATAACTTGTGCTGCGACCGCCTCCCGGCTCTTTCACCAAAACACCGCGCTTCACCAGATCATCAATGTCCCTCAGGGCCGTGTCCTGCGAGCATTTGGCCAGTTTGGCCCATTTGGAAGAAGTCAGCTTGCCTTCAAAACCGTCGAACAGCCGGTTGATGACGGCTCGCTGGCGTTCATTGAACGGTTTGTGAGTATGGGCCTCCCAGAAATGGGCCTTATGGAAGATGCCGGCCAGGATATATTCCGCGCCGTCAATGGCGCGATCGAGACATCCCAGGAACCATTCAAGCCAGGGGGTTGCCGAAAAGGTTGTCAGCCGCAGACTTGCCTGAATCCGTGAATTTGCCCATGCGTAAATGAAATCGGCGACAAGGGGGCCATGGGTGCTGAGCAACACAAAGTCAGCTTGACTATTGTAAACAACTTGTTTATGATCATTTTCATGATCAGAACTTTCGCGGATGCTCAAACCGAACGTTTTTTTACGACCGGGAGATCTAAACACTTCCCGCCCGACGTGCTGAGGCGGGCTGGCAAGCGATTGACCCAGTTGGACGCGGCCGTGACGCTTGATGACCTCCGCATGCCGCCATCCAACCGCTTGGAAGCATTGAGCGGAGATCGCGCCGGGCAATGAAGCATTCGCATCAACGATCAATGGCGCGTCTGTTTCCGGTTTGAAAACGGCGAGGCTTGCGATGTCGAAATAACCGATTATCATTAGGGAGTTAAAACCATGAATCCGAAAAACAATCTGCCCCCGATTCATCCGGGTGAATTCCTGAAAGAGATTCTGGACGAACTGGACATTTCCCAGGCCGAGTTTGCCCGCGCCATTGGTCTTTCGACCATGAGGATATCCCATGTGGTCAAAGGCAAGAGGCCCGTTACCGCCGAGCTGGCCTTGCTTTTCGGCAAGGCGTTTGGCCAGACGCCCCAATACTGGATCAACCTGCAGGCGGCCTACGACCTCAAAATAGCCGAAAAGGTTGTCAGCCGCAGACTTGCCGAAATCCATGAATTTGCCCATGCGTAAACCGGACGGCTGAGGATCAGCGGAGGTATTTGCCGAACCATTGAAAGACCCGGTTCCATCCGTCGACCGCAGCCTCCTGCCTTTCTCCCTTTTTACCAGATGAAGAAAGTGGCAATTTAACAGTTACTGATGATAAACTGTTTTCAATGATTGAGTAATTTTACTCATCTGTTGAGTAAAATTTGTTGCATCGATTGAAGTCCTTTGATATAAGGCCATTATGAAATACGAACGCCCCCTTTTATCGATCCTGCGTACGGAACTTTTCCGGCCGACGCCGGTGATCCATGTCCTGATCGGCCCCCGACAGGTCGGCAAGACCACCATCGCCCATCAGATTCAGGAATCTATCGACATTTCAACGGTATACGCTACCGCCGACAGCCCGGTCCCCCTGGATTCGGCCTGGATCGAGACCCAGTGGCGCCGCGCAGTTGCCGACAGCGGCCCATCGGGCGGCCCGATCCTCCTCATCCTCGACGAGGTGCAGAAGGTGCGGGGATGGAGCGAGACCCTCGAGCTCCTCTGGGACAGCCGCCCCGCAGCGCCGGAGATCCGCGTCCTGATCCTCGGGTCGTCGTCCCTGCTGATGCAGGAGGGGCTGACCGAGAGCCTGGCCGGCCGATTTTTCCTGCATCGCTGCAACCACTGGGGGTATCCGGAGTGCCGCGCCGCCTTCGGCTGGGGTCTGGAGCAGTGGATCTATTTCGGCGGCTATCCCGGGGCCGCATCCTTCACGGATAACGAATCGACCTGGAAGCGCTACATCACCGATTCCCTCATCGAAACGGTCCTCGCCCGCGATGTGCTCCAGATGAGCAAGATCGCCAAGCCGGTTCTGCTGCGCCATCTTTTCGCTCTGGCGGCAACCCTTCCGGCCCAGTTCGTCTCCTATACCAAGATGCTCGGCCAGCTCCATGACGCCGGGAACACAACGACCTTGGCCCATTACCTGAAGCTCCTCGAATCGGCCTTTCTGGCAAGCGGCCTGGAACTTTTCTCGCGGGGGAAACAGCGCAAGCGCGGAAGCAGCCCGAAGCTGGTCCTCTGGAACAACGCCCTGGTCAACGCCTTTTCCACGAGGACCTTCATCGACGCCCTCGGCGATACGATCTGGTGGGGGCGGCTGGTGGAAAATGCCGTTGGCGCGCATCTATGCAACAGCCTCCCTTCGGTGGAATACGGGATCACCTACTGGCGGGAGGGAAATCACGAGGTCGATTACGTGGTCGCCAGGGGACGGGATGTCTGGGCCATCGAGGTCAAAAGCGGCCGGAGCGGCAAGGCTTCCGGCCTGACGCGGTTCCGCGACCGCTATCCCCAAGCGCGGGCGCTCCTCGTGGGGGGACAGGGGATTCCCCTCGAAACGTTTTTCAATAGGGATGCAGGATCATGGCTGGTTTGATCAAAGAACCGAAACTTTCACAAACTTAACGGCAAACGTGAGTGCCTGTCGGGCTTCTTCGAGGGACACTAATCCGGAAACGTCGTAAATCACGCGATGCCTTTTGCTTCGATATTTCATTGACAAGAAAAACCTCTTCATTCTATGAATCCTCTTATAAAAACAACGGCCGCCGGCGACGGAGGCAATTACGGGAAGGGGTATCATGAAGTTTACACAGACGCGACTCAACCACGGATATGCGAATCGGATTCTGACCATCGACCTGGGAAGCGGAGAGATTCAGGCTCCCGCGATCGATCCCGCAGTCAGGGAATATTTTATCGGCGGACGGGCGCTCGGGCTCTATCTCCTCCACAGGGGAATCCGGCCCGGAACGGCCCCCGGCGATTCGGAAAATCCGCTGATCTTCGCCCCGGGCCCGCTCGCAGGCATCCC
>Ga0172375_10012694_pt1 | contig 10539 bp, 6 predicted proteins | sample LakKiv1m_FD_114537 | JGI IMG/M metagenome (GOLD analysis project Ga0172375, IMG submission 114537) | Freshwater microbial communities from Kabuno Bay, South-Kivu, Congo - kab_092012_11.1m | ecosystem: Environmental > Aquatic > Freshwater > Lake | place: Democratic Republic of the Congo...
AACATTCTCATTGCCTATAGTTAAGGTAAATTTAATAGTCGATCCATTACTGGTTAGAGTTACTTGGTGATCTCCGTTTGTCATTTCATTCATGCCAAAATCCCAGTTTCCGGCTGAGTCTGCATTTATTTTTAGTGCAGTCCCGTCAACATCAATTATTACTGCTGCTCCCGGAGTCGCTTCTCCGTGTAAGACTGGTTTGGTGGAGGTGTACCACCATCGAGATATTTGTCGACCTCCAGTCTCCACGTTTCCAATTGACTTAAGATGAAATCCAGACGCAAATACATTTTTTCCATTAGTCAACATAATAGTAAGCATCATTACAATTCCCAATATTTTAGACATATAAAAATATTAACATATATTTGACAGTGAATTCAGTAAATGCGATGATTTATTTATGGATAATAATTCAATTGAAAATACCGACCTTGCCAAACAATACCAAGATATTCTTGATCGTTACTCAAAAGAACTTGGCGCCGCCACTCCTGTTCCGACAGATACACCGACCGTCTCTGCACCTGAACTAAAACCTGAGCCAACTGTCCCACCGACTCCCGTATTTGAAACAGTTGCTCCGCCATTACCTCCTCAAAACAGTCTTTTTAAATATCTTTTTTACATCTCCTTGCTTATCTTTTTTGGAGTTTCGGGTACTATCATTTACACAATTTTTTTTACCAAGATTTCAAACCAAAATAGTCCAACTGTAGTGGTTCCGACTGAAATTCCCAGCCCAACTCCTAGTACCACGGAAAAGTTTTGTGAAGCTAACGATCAAAAAGTATTAAAAGGAGAAACCTTTAAAGCCGCCGATGGTTGCAATACTTGTACTTGTGGAAGCGATTTAACTATTACTTGCACCCAATTAGCTTGTGAAGCCACTCCAACTGTTAAACTTACTCCAACAAGTAAACTATCAGCCTCACCGACTATGGCTTTTCTTCAACCCAAAAAACAGACATTGCCGAGCGATCTAGTTAGCGTAGTCAAATTCAATGTTAAAAAAGATTCAACTACTGCCGTTACTGATAGTCAAATTATTATTGGTGATTCAATTCTTTTCGGAAACTTTGCGACAGTTGCATACAACATTCAAAATTCAGGTGGCGCTGTCTATTGGCTGACTAAAGTTTCCGGTAGTTGGCAAGTTGTCGCCGGTGGTCAAGAGTCACCAGCCTGTACTACACTAGCCAAGTACAACTTCCCTACAAGTTTTGCCTGTAACAAATAAATGAACCAACAGTCTAGGACAAATATATTGTTTGTATTAATAGCTTTTTTATTTGTTGTAGTTTTAATACTACTTTATCTAAATTTCACCAAAAGTCCGGAAATAATTCAAATTCAACCTGTTCCCGTAGCGGCCCCAACCAATGTCATTGATCAAGTATTAAATTGGAAAACATATTCCAACTCAGAGATAGAGTTCAAATATTTCAAGGACCTTGTCATCAGTCAAGAATCGTCTGATTCCATTAGTTTACACACTCCCAAAAATAATTATATATATTTTAATAGCGAAAATGATTCATCATCTACAATTGCACAATATTTACTTAAAGTAGATAAAATTTCGGCAACTGCCTGGGAGGGGCAACCCTCTATCCAGGTTCAAAACACCAAAAAAACTATTATCAACGGGCTCAATTGTATTCAAAGAATAGAATATCTGTTGGCAGCCGATGTCGCCGTCACTAAAACGTATTTCAAAAAAGGTAATTTAATAGTTGTTATTACTTTTTCTCCAGCTCCGGGCAATAAATCATCTGAAGACGAAAAAAACTATTCTCAAATCCTCTCTACCTTTAAATTTACCGAAAAAAAAGTTGTGACATCTTCAATATCCCAAAGTAAGGTCAAAACAATCATATACTTATTGCCACAAGGATGGCTATCAGTTCGCGATAACTCACAATTATTTGAAGTTGGATATAACCCAATGACCCAAGATATCCAAATGTCGACGACAAACATTATAATAAAAGACAAGCTTAAAATTGGTGAAAATTTTTCAAACGAAGCCAGCTACATGATTGTAAACTATGACGGTGGATCAAGACACACACTTTTGTCCTCATATTTTGGCGGCAAAATTACTGATCAAGATAAATTTGCTGATTATAGTGAAATTGAATATTTAATTAATGGTAAAAATTGTTTATTCTTAAATGGTATTTCTTATTCTCAATTTCCCTTAGTTTGGGGATTATGTCCGGTTTCGACAACCAAAGGTTTACTTATAACTACCGATGATCGAGCAAATTTTGTAAAATCACTCAGTACCCTAAAGTTTAATATATAGAGTTGGTAAAATTTTACCTATTGTAGTATTAATCTATTGCGTATATAATTGACCACATTCGGCGAGCGGTTGGAACATAACTCGTCTATATTTTAATAATTAAAATTTAGCGATGTCTTCCGCCAAAAGAACCTCATGGGGTAAAAAATACTCCAATCTCCCTAAGTTAGATTTAATTAAAATTCAAAAAGAATCCTGGTCTGATTTCCTCAATCGTGAACTAGCCGACACCATTAAAACCATCTCTCCCATCAGCGATTACACTGGCAACAACTGGCAACTTGAACTTGGCAACCTCACCATCGACAAACCTCCCATTTCTCCTGATACTGCCAAATACAAAGGCTTAAACTACGTTGTTCCTATTCACATTAACGCCAAATTGACCAACAAAAGAACCGGCGACATCAAAGAAGAAAATGTCTTTTTCCTCAACCTCCCCACTATGACAGAAGAGGGGACTTTTATTGTCAATGGAATTGAAAGAGGTGTCATCAACCAACTAGTCAGATCCCCAGGTGTTTATTTTACTGGCGAATCAGATCCCGGTACTGGAAAGACTTTATACAATGCCGAAATTCGCCCAGTTCGAGGCTCTTGGCTCGAATTCTTTATCGGCAAAAAAGATGTAGTTTTTGCTCGTATCGACCGTAAAAAGAAATTTCCCGCCACTATTATTTTACGTGCTGCCTGTGGGCTTGGAGACAAGCAGTTAGTTGCCGAATTTTCAGACTATATCAATCACACTATTTCTGCTGATACTACCAAAACTTCAGAAGAAGCTATACTTGAGTTTTATCGAAAACTTAGACCAGGAGAGCCAGTCGTCCTCGAAAACGCCCAGAAATTTTTCAACGAAAGATTTTTTGATTTAAGAACATATGAAATTGGCAACGTCGGTCGTTATAAAATCAACAAAAAATTTGGATTTAAGTTTAGTGATGAGTCCAAAGAAAACTGGGTTCTTCGTCGAGAAGATTTAATTGCCACTATCAAATATTTAGTACAACTTCAAAAAGGTGAGGTTACCAGATTAGATGATATTGATTCACTTGCTAATCGTCGCCTTCGTCGTAGCGGAGAAATCGTTTCGCAAATTGCTATTCGTCCAGCCCTAGCTCGTTTTGAAAGAATGGTCAAAGAAAGAATGTCGTTAATTTCAACTAAGGAAAAACCATTACCCTCACAGATGATAAATCCTCAGCCATTAATTTCATCTTTAAACACTTTTTTTAGATCAAACCAATTATCCGCCATTCTTGATCAGACCAACCCTCTCTCCGAAATCGATTTACTTCGTCGTGTCACAGTTGTTGGTGTTGGCGGTTTAACCCGCGAACGAGCTGCTTTTTCTATTCGCGATGTTCATAGTAGTCAATACGGTCGCATTTGTACTGTTCGGTCACCAGAAGGTCCCAATATCGGTTTGGTGACATATTTAGCCTTATATGCTCAAGTAAATAAATATGGTTTTATCGAGGCTCCTTTCAGAAAAGTCGAAAAAATTGGCAAAAAACATGTGATATCTAAAGATGTCTTTTTCCTCGATGCCGACGATGAATATGGTGTTCATATCACTCATTTGGGTGTCAACATTGATGAAAATGACAACATAAATCAACAATGGGTCCCAATTAGATATCAAGGCGAATTTGCTGAAGGTCCAATTGATTTAGTTAGCTACATTGATTTAGTTCCCAATGAAATAGTTGGTGCCTCAGCTTCTTTAATTCCGTTCATAGACCACGACGATGCTACTCGTGCTTTGATGGGCAGTCACATGCAGACACAAGCAGTGCCGCTTATTTCTCCAAAATCACCAATTATTGGTACTGGCATGGAAGGAGTTATTGCCACTTCAATGAACAGATCGATTATAGCCAATCGTTCAGGAAAAGTATCATATGTCGACGGCGAGAAAATTATAATTACTTTAGATAAAAAAATTGACGCAAACGAACCTGGTAATCACAGTGAATTTAGTAAAGATGGCAAAACCGAAATTTATAAACTTATCAAATTTAATCGAACTTCACCTTATGGTACTTGTTACAATCAAAAAGTAAATGTCGCCTTGGGTGATGTTGTCAAAAAAGGTGATGTCATTATTGACGGCCCTTCAACTGACGAAGGAGAATTGTCAATCGGACGCAATTTGCTGGTTGCTTATGCCTCCATTGACGGATTGTCTTACGAAGATTCATTCTTGATTTCTGATAGATTGGTCAAAGAAGACGTCTTAACAAATATCCAAATTTACGAAAATGTCGCCCAAGTTGTCGAGACTAAATTAGGTTCTGAAGAGTTGACCAAAGATATTCCTAACGTTTCAGAAGCAGAACTTGCCAAATTAACTGATGACGGTATCGTTATGATTGGTGCCATTGTCGGTCCAAATGATATTCTGGTTGGTAAGGTTGAGCCTCGAGGTGAAAAAGAATTATCAGCAGAAGAAAGACTTTTGCGTGCAATTTTCGGTGAAAAAGCTCGAGAAGTAAAAGACACTTCACTTCGCGTCAGCAACGGTGAAAGCGGAGTTGTTATTAAAGTCGATGTTCTTGACAAAGACAAGGGTGATGAACTCGACCCCGGTGTCAATAAAGTTGTCAAAGTGTATGTCGCTCAAATTAGACGTATTCAGGAGGGAGATAAAATTGCCGGAAGACATGGAAATAAGGGCGTAATTTGTCGAATCATGCCGGAATACGATATGCCCCGTTTAGCCGATGGCACTTCAGTTGATTTGGTAATGTCACCTCTGTCAGTTATCGCTCGTATGAATTTAGGTCAGATTCTTGAAGTTACTCTCGGTTACGCCGGATACGCTCTTGGCAAAAAATATGCTGTACCAGTGTTTGAAAAATACACTGAAGATCAAATTGCAGCTGAATTAAAAACTGCCGGTCTTTCTGTCAATGGCAAAACCCAACTTTTTGATGGTCGAACAGGGGATGCCTACGACCAAACAGCGGTCGTTGGTATTGGTTATATTGTTAAGTTAGTTCACATGGTCGACGACAAGGTTCACGCTCGTTCTACCGGCCCATACTCTTTGGTCACACAACAGCCACTTGGCGGTAAAGCTAGAATGGGTGGTCAGCGTTTGGGGGAAATGGAAGTTTGGGCTTTGGAAGCTCATCGTGCTGCACACACATTACAAGAAATGTTAACCCTAAAATCGGATGATATTGAAGGTCGTACCCACGCTTTCCAATCGATTATCAAGGGTTTACCTATTCCCGAGCCTGCTATTCCCGAATCTTTTAAAGTCTTGACTAAAGAATTAGCTGGTCTGGCAATCGAAATATCGCCGGTTGGAGTTGTCGAGCATCTCGACATTTCCGGCGATCAAGTTCAATCTGAAAATCAAAGTTCAATTACAAACAACCCTCAGCCGGTAGTGGCTGACGATACAGCCCCAAAGGAGGAGGAAAACTAATATGTTTAAATTCAAAAGCATGACCGATTTTACCGGTCTAAAAATTAAATTATCATCTCCGTCGGACATTTTGTCTTGGTCTTATGGTGAAGTTTTAAAGCCAGAAACCATCAATTATCGTAGTTGGCGACCAGAAAAAGATGGCTTATTTTGTGAAAAAATATTTGGACCATCGCACGATTACGAGTGTTACTGTGGTAAGTATAAAAAAATCAGATTCAAGGGTATTATTTGCGACAAATGCGGTGTCGAAGTCACTACTAGTAAAGTTCGTCGTGAACGTATGGGTCACATTACTCTTGCCGCCCCCGTCACCCATTTGTGGTATTTACGAAATACTCCAAGTCCGTTGAGTATTATTTTGGATGTACCTCAAAAAGATTTGGAATCAGTCGTCTACTTTACCAAATACTTAATTACCTCAGTCGATAGTGACAAACGCAAGGATGCCATTAGTAACTTGGGTGTCAATGCCAAAACCAGAATCCAACAAATTGATACCGATACCAAAAAATTAATTGCTGACAAAACTGAGGCAACAAATGAAGAAAAAAAAGTTCTTAAAACCAAAATTAAAAATGCAGATCAGCTTTTAATCGCCACCGCCGAACGCGATGTTAGATTAAAACAAGATGTTCAAAAATTAGAAAATAAAGCTTTATCCGAAAAAAATCGAATTGAAAGCCTCATTAAATTTTTGGAAGATAAAATTAAATCTATTGAAGTATTATCGACGCTCAGCGACGAAGAAAGCTTCTATTTGTCCCAATTTAAGGCTGATATATTTTACGTAGCCAAAATGGGAGCCGAAGCTATTTTTGAAGTTCTTCAAAAACTAGACCTGCCAGAAACCGTTAAAAACCTCAAAAAGGAATTAGCTAAAACTAGCAGTAAAGTCAAAAAGAAGAAAATCATGTACAAAATCCGTATTTTAAACGGTATGACCGAAAATGAAATCCAGGCTGCTTGGATGGTATTAACTAATATTCCAGTTATTCCACCAGATTTACGTCCTATGGTTCAGCTTACTGGTGGCCGTTTTGCTACCTCCGATTTGAACGATTTATATCGTCGATTGATCAATCGCAACAACCGACTTAAAAAACTTTTAAAACTCGGAGCTCCTGAAATAATTTTGAGAAATGAAAAACGAATGTTGCAGGAATCTGTCGACACTTTGATTGACGCTCAAAAGAGTTCCAAAAACAAGCGTAAATCAAGTAAACGTGTCCCGAGAGCTTTATCCGATCTTCTACGTGGTAAAAAAGGTCGTTTCCGACGTAATTTGCTCGGTAAGCGTGTAGATTATTCTGGCCGTTCAGTCATTGTAGTTGGTCCTGATTTAAAATTAAATCAAGTTGGTTTGCCAAAGGAAATTGCTCTTGAAATATATCGCCCATTTGTTTTACGTGAATTGATTGTTTCCGGATTGGCAGCAAATATCAAAAGCGCCAAAAACCTAATCGATCATCGTGTCTCTGAGGTCTATGATATTTTGGAAAAAATTACCAAAGGTAGTTATGTACTTTTAAATCGTGCCCCGACTCTGCATAAATTATCGATTCAGGCATTCAAACCAATTTTAACCGATGGTTTGGCTATTAGGTTGCATCCTTGTATGTGCGCTGGTTTCAACGCCGACTTTGATGGAGACCAAATGGGTGTTCATTTACCTCTTTCTGTTGCTTCTTTGCGTGAAGCCAAAACCTTAATGTTGCCTTCACACAATTTGTTAAAACCAAGCGATGGCAACCCCATCTCTATTCCTGGGCAGGAAATGGCTGTCGGATGTTATTATGTCACTTCAATTCAAACCATCGATGAGAAATTAAATTCACAAACCAATTTTGATGGGTTGTCGATTTTTTCAGATAAAGAAGAAGCTACTTTAGCCTATCAAGCTGGCAAGATTGGCTTACGTCAACTAATTGCTGTCCGAATCGAAGGTAAAATAGTCAAAACTTCATATGGTCGTATTTGGTTCAACACTATCGTTCCCAAAGAATTTGGATTTATGAATGTTCCTATGGCAGGAAAACAATCAGTCATTGACTTAGTTATCCGCACCATGGAACAAGTCGGTCGGATGAGAGCCGTAAAATTAATTGACGATCTTAAAGATATTGGTTTTGCAGGATTTACCTTATCCGGTATTTCTTTATCTATGGCTGATTGCGGCTTTTTAGCCGGCAAAGGTGCAATTATCGATGCTGCCAATAAGAGAATTGCTGAAATTGAGGACAATTTCAAAATGGGCCTTATAAGCAATGAAGAAAAGAAACGACTTTCACAATCAATTTGGATGGAAATTACCGAGGATATCGCCGAGAAAACATGGGCTACCCTCGATGCAGATTCTCCTATCAAGGTCGTCGCTGCCGCAGGTATCAAACGTGCATCCAAAGACCAAATTAAGCAGTTATCAGGTATGAGAGGTTTGATGGTTGATCCTATGGGTCATATCGTTCCACTTCCTACCAAATCAAATTTCCGCGAAGGTTTATCAGTTTTTGAGTATATTACCGGAGCCAGAGGTACCAGAAAAGGTCTGGCTGACACCGCTTTACGTACAGCCGATGCCGGTTACTTAACTCGACGTTTGGTAGATGCTGCTCATATTTGTATTACTCGAGAAGACGACTGTGGTACGACTAAATTCATTACTATCAGCAAAACCGACAAAAACCGTGAACGTTATTTTGGTCGCCGGATTCTTGGTCGTGTTTTAGCTACTGAAGTCAATGGTCTCAAAGCCGGTACCTTGCTTGACAATGACATGGTTACTGCCATTGTCAACAACAATGACATTGTATCTGTTGATGTCCGCTCACCTTTGACCTGCAAATCCATAGTAGGTATCTGTAATAAATGTTACGGATGGGATTTATCCAATCGCAAGATGGTCAAAATAGGCGTCCCCGTCGGTGTTATTGCCGCTCAATCAATCGGCGAACCAGGTACCCAGCTAACTCTTCGTACCAAACATACCGGAGGAGTCGTCGGAGTCGACGTTACTCAAGGTTTACCCCGTATTCAGGAGTTATTTGAAGTCCGTACTCCAAAAGTTCCTTCCCCCTTAGCCGAAATTAGTGGCAAGGTCAAAGTCAAAGAGACTGTCGATGGCTACGAAGTCAAACTTACTGGAAAAGACGAAAATAAAGTAGTAAAAAATATTACTTATTTGCTTCCCAGTAATGTCACTTTATTAGTCAGTGATGGTGATTTAGTCGCCCAAGGAGCTCAAATTTGTTCAGGCTCACTCGATGTTCGTGAAATCATGGACATCAAAGGCATTGAAGCCGCCCAAAAATATCTAATTGACAATATTCAGGCTGTTTACGAATCTCAAGGTATTTCTGTTCACGACAAACATGTCGAAGTCATGGTTAAAGAAATGAGCGACAAAATCAAAATCGAAGATCCGGGTGACACCAATTTCCTTTATGGTCAAATCGTCACTAAGTCAGTTTATTTGGCCGAAAACGAAAAAGCCAAGTCGAAGGGTGGTAAACCTAGCCACGGCAAGAAGATTCTTCTTGGTCTAATTCAGGCTGCTTTGAGCACTGGCTCGTGGCTTTCTGCCTCTTCTTTCCAACAAACCACTTCAGTTTTGACCGAAGCTTCCTTATTGGCTGAAGTCGATAACTTGATTGGTCTAAAAGAAAATGTTATTATCGGACGTCTCATTCCTGTTAATAGGAATCAAATCTTAAAACAAAATGCCAACATCTAATCAATTAGTCAGACATGGCCGTAAAGTTAGGTCATTGAAATTAAAAGCCGGAGCCCTCCGCAATAATTTTAATAGTATCAAAAACAGGGTCATCAAAAGTTTTAATCCATTCAAAAAAGGTGTTGTGACGGTGGTCAAGACAATGACTCCCAAAAAGCCTCATTCAGCTCTTCGCAAGGTAGCTAGAATTAAGCTCAGCAACCACAGCACTATTACAGCCTATATTCCCGGAATTGGTCACAACCTTGCCGAACACGGTATAGTCTCTATTCGTGGAGGTAGAGTTCGGGATCTTCCCGGTATTCGTTATCACGTTATTCGTGGAAAGTATGACGCCGGAGCTGTTGCCGGCCGCTTACAATCTCGAAGCAAGTATGGTGCCAAGCGCCCAGCCAAAGCTTCAGCCTAATTTAAAACTTTATAAATAAATATGTCCCGTAAAGGTCAAAGTAAACCAAGAATAGTCACCCCTGACTCAGTCTACAACAGTGTTACAGTCAGTAAAATAATAAATTATTGTATGCTTCATGGCAAGAAAACTCCCGCAACTAAGGAAGTTTATGAAGCAATTGATATCTTAAAGAAAGAAACCAAATCAGACGATGTCATTGTCACTCTTGAACAAGCTCTTGACAATATCAAGCCAAAAGTTGAAGTTCGTCCCCGTCGTATTGGAGGAGCTGTCTATCAAGTCCCCACAGCTGTTCGTGGCAATCGTCAATCCTCGCTCGCTATTCGTTGGTTGATTACCGCTTCTCGGGCGTTACCCAACAAACAATATCATTCATTTGGTAAAAAGATTGCTGCCGAACTTATTGCCGCACTCAAAAACGAAGGTGCTTCGATAACCAAGCGTGTCGAAGTCGAACGTATGGCCGAAGCCAACAAAGCTTTTGCTCATTTGCGTTGGTAAAAGTTAAACGTCATTGCGACCCGGCGACTGCCGGGGAAGCAATCTCGTTTCGATTTGTGCAGACAATGTATTTCAAACCCGCCGCTGGCGGGTTTTTTCATATTATATCTCGCACAAAATACTTGCTCAGTCTGTTTTGTTAC
>Ga0172375_10012695_pt1 | contig 10538 bp, 8 predicted proteins | sample LakKiv1m_FD_114537 | JGI IMG/M metagenome (GOLD analysis project Ga0172375, IMG submission 114537) | Freshwater microbial communities from Kabuno Bay, South-Kivu, Congo - kab_092012_11.1m | ecosystem: Environmental > Aquatic > Freshwater > Lake | place: Democratic Republic of the Congo...
GATCCTTTCCTGAATCTCTTCTTTGGAAAGGTGGGGGATGCTTTTGGTTATATTTCCCATGACTGCCCCCTTAATGATTTTGGAGCAGTCTATCATATTACTCATTAGAACGCAACTTGGTATGAAAGGGTTTTCGCTGACTTGGGACATATCAAGGGACCGGTGGACAAAGGGAGGATAATGGAGAAACAGGGGCAAGGGTAATTTGCCAATCTATCACGGTTCAAAAACTCCTATCTCTTATCATATCAGAAACTTAATATCCCGAGCGATAATTCGTGATCAGTTGGATTTAGCGGGTTAGTTGGTATTTCAGGGAAGTTCCTCATGGGCCATATGGCCCACCCACAAATTATGAAAAGCTCGTAGGGCGGGCGTCTCGCCCGCCCTGGCGCCGCACAGGCGAGACGCCTGTGCCACTGGGCAACCGGAACTTTTCAGGACAGCCCGAAAGAAAAAAAGGTTAACCGTTCCGGTTAACCTTTTTCTTTATCGACAATCTGGTGGGCCGTCGGGGGCTCGAACCCCAAACCTAGTGATTAAGAGTCACTTGCTCTACCAATTGAGCTAACGGCCCGGTTGCTTGATACGCCCATGATTATCTCTGAGGCTCCGGGCAAAGTCAACCCCTGCAAACGGGTAAGAGCAGGAAAATAGCAGGCCCGATTGGGGACCGGGCCAGTTTCCCCCAAACCTCCTCTGCCCCCCAATGCGGCTATATTATGTAAGATAGAAAAACCTTTTCCTTCTCGGACAGTTGTTCATGAGCCTGTGGCTCACGCCATAAACCATGAAAAGCTCCCCCCACCCCTACCCTCAGGGGGGAGAGGGAGGAAGATAAGCGGTGGCAAAGGCTTTCCAGCCTGTACGGAACAGAACTTTTCAGGACAGCGGCCCGGGACCATTGACTTTGCCTTGACCTGGAAAGACCCTTGAGTAAAAATGTTGAGCAATCTGCCCCGCCGGGTAAAAAGAGGGCTTGCCCCTCAGGAAAAGTGGCCTTTTCCGTTATTCTGAGAGGGCGAAGGCAAAGGACGAATTCCGTAAAATTGGCAATCCTGGGTTTATCTACGGATGACAAACCGGTCTTTTCAGAGCTATCAATTTAAAAGACTGCCTTGAAAAGTTCAAGGTTCAAGGTTCAAGGTTAAGGCTACGACTTCCTTGAATTTTTCATAATTTGCGGGTGGGCCGCAGGCCCAGGAGCAACTGTTCTGAAAAGTCCTGCCCCGCACAGGCTGGAAAGCCTGTGCTACCGCTCTTTTTATGTTTTACGGGTGGGCCCTAGGCCCATGAGGAACTGCAATGAACGAGCAGGAAAAAATTAGCGGCAGTAGACGCGAAGCAGCCAGGGGCCCCGGCGGCGGAGAGACCGCGGGCAAATGGACTGTCATGGCCATGGTGGATATCGGTGCGTTTATGGCCACCCTGGATGCCAGCATTGTCAACATCTCCCTGCCCAAAATCAGCCTCTCGTTTCAGGTCCCTTTAAGCGGTATGGTGGAATGGGTGATCATCGCCTACCTCATCGTCATTGCCAGCCTGCTGCTGATCCTGGGCCGGCTGTCGGATATGCTGGGGGAAAAACTCTTGTGGGTGCTGGGGCTGGCCATCTTTACCATCAGCTCCGTGCTCTGCGGCGCTGCCCCTTCTCTGCTGTCCCTGGTTATCTTTCGCGCCTTACAAGGCATCGGCGGGGCGATGCTCATGGCCATCGGCCCGGCCATGATTACCCGGGCCTTCCCCACCACGGAACGGGGCCGGGCCCTGGGTCTTCTCGGCCTGGTGGTGGCCGCGGGCACCAGCGCCGGACCGGCCGTGGGGGGCTTCATCACCCAGGTCTTCAGTTGGCGCTGGATTTTTTATCTTAATGTGCCCATCGGCATCATCGGCGTGATGGCTACTATGCGCCTGCTTACGGAAAAGATGCGGCCCAACTGGGGCCGGCAGCGGTTTGACCTGGGGGGTGCGGTCTTGCTGGCCGCGGGCCTCTGCTGTCTGATGCTGGGTCTGAGCTTCGGTCAGGAGCTGGGGTGGCAATCCTTCGGGATTATGGGGCTGTTCATCGCGGCCCTGGCGCTGCTGGCAGCGTTCATCATCAATGAGATGTCCGTGGAACAGCCCATCGTCGATTTTTCTCTCTTTCGCAACCGTCTGTTCTCGGGGGCCCTGGCCAGCAGTTTTTTGTGTTTTCTGGCCCTGTTTGCGGTCATGTTTCTGATGCCCTTCTACCTGGAGGAGCTGCTGGCCCTTTCCCCCCAGGAGGCGGGCCTGATCATGACCGCGGTGCCGCTCACTATCTCGGTGGTGGCGCCGATCAGCGGCTGGCTTTCCGACCGTTTCGGCTCCCGGGGTCTCAGTTCCCTGGGCATGGTTATCAGTTGCGTGGGCCTCTGGTTTCTCAGCCAACTGACGGCCCGGGTTTCCTCCTGGGACATCGTCTGGCCGCTGATCGTCACCGGCTTCGGGCAGGCTCTGTTCCAACCGCCGAACAACAACGCCATCATGAGTTCCGTGCCGCCGCCGCGGTTGGGCATGGCCTCCAGCTTTCTGGCGACGGTGCGGGTCCTGGGCCAGGCCTCCAGTGTGGCCCTCAGCGGCGCCATCTTTACCATGCTGGGCGGCGCCCAGGCCGGGGCCGGGCTCGTCCGGAATTTGGGCCTCCCGGTGGAGACCCTGGAAGCTGCTTTCCTGAACGCCTTCCGTATGGCTCTGCTCATCTGCATGGCCGTTGCCGCGCTGGGGGTTTTTACTTCGCTGCTGCGCGGCCGGCCCCCACTCACCCTGCCCTCGCCTCCCACAGGGGAGAGAGGGAAATGATTGGTATATCCATGAGATACAAAGAGAGGAATAGATGATAACCCGGAAAAAACGCCTGCAGGGCAGGATCACGATTTTTCTGTTCTTTTTCCTCTGGTTTCTGCCATTTCCGGGCCTGGGCGCTGACCAAGCAGGCTCTCCTGCTGCGGGCCCGACACCGGGAAAGACCGGGGAACACCACCCGGTATATAATGATTACGCCCGCTTCCTCGCCGGCCTGCCCAATCCGGGAGGATGCCTGGCGGCTTATGAAAGTAAGCCTGAATGGGTTAAGTATGCCGGCTCCAGCAACCGGAGTTGGGAGAGTTTCGCGGCCAGGCAACTCCAACCCATGCGCCAGTGGGCCGCCCAGGAACTCGGGGCCGCCCAAAAGACCACGGTGTTTTATCCTTTCAGCGGCCCGGATTTCCTCAACCTGTACACTCTGTTCCCCCGGGCCGGGACCTACGTCCTGGTGGCCCTGGAGCCGGTGGGCGCGTTGCCGGATTTCGCGGCCCTGGATTTGGCGAATTTCTTGGCCAGGATGCAAAATTCCCTGGAACAGTATCTCCACACCGATTATTTTGTGACCGCGAAAATGAACGCCCAAATTGCCCGAACCGAGTTGGCGGGCGTGCTGCCGGTGCTGTTATATTTCCTGGCCAGGGAACAGGCCCGGGTCCTGGAGGTGCAGCGTCTGGTCCTGAAAACGGACGGGGCCATGGAAGAGCGGCCCGCGGCGGCAGGGAATCCCGGCCCGGGCATTCCGGGAGTGCGCCTCGTTTTTGCAGGCCCGGACGCGAGTAAAAAACAGACCCTTTACTACTTCCAAGTCAATCTCCAAAACCATTCCCTGGCGCGCAACCCGCAGTTCGTTTCCTTCCTGAAAAGGTTGGGCCCCCTGACGACTTTCACCAAGTCCGCGTCTTTTCTGTTGGCCAGCCAGTTCAGCTCCGTTATCAGGCAGCTCATCCTGGATCGGAGCAGCTACGTATTGCAAGATGATTCGGGCATCCCGCTCCAGGATTTCGACCCGGCGATCTGGCGTCTCCGTTTTTACGGTACGTACAAAGGCCCCATCGCTCTGTTCAAAAACCGGTACCAGGAAGACCTGGCCGCAGTATATAATGCGGGGAAAGAGGTTTATCCCCTGCCCTTCGGGATCGGCTACCACTTCCGGGCCGGGACCTCAAACCTGCTGTTCGCCGCAAAGAAGCCAGGAGATAGTTCCAGGTGACGTAGGTAGGCCACATGAAGTGTTTGGTCATCATCTCTCTCAGCATTATGGCGCTTCTCGCCCCGGGGGCCGGTCCTCTCGGGGCGGGCTCTTCCCCGCCGCTCCCCCTCAGCGTGTCCAGCCGCACCTGGCGGCCCCTGGCCCAAACCTGGAACCGGGGGTTCCAGGCGCAATTGGATCAGGCCCTGCAGCAGCAAAAACTCTGGCGGTCCCTGCTCCAGGCGGGGAAAATGGCGGTGGGGCTGGTGGACCTGTCGGACCCGCAGGCCCCGCGCTTTGCCCAGGTGAACGGCGGGGCCATGATGTATGGCGCCAGCCTGCCCAAGCTCGCCATTCTGCTGGCCGCGTGCCAGGGCTTCGAAGACGGGACTCTGAAAGAGACGCCGGGGATCAAAGCAGACCTGCGGGCCATGATCCGCAGCTCGGATAACGCGGCTGCGAGCCGCCTCACCGCCCGCCTCGGCCTGGAGCGGATTGAAGCCCTGCTTACTGATCCCCGTTATCGCTTTTATGATGCGGCCCAGGGGGGAGGAATCTGGTTGGGAAGCGGCTACGCGCCCGGGGGGGAGCGCCGCCTTGAACCGCTGCAGGGCCTGCTCCACGCGGCCACGGCCACCCAGGTCTGCCGTTTCTATTATTTGCTGGCTTACGGTCGGCTGCTCAGCCCGGCGCGTTCCCGGCAGATGCTGGAAATCCTCTGTTGTCTGGAAATGCCTGATAAATTCGTCCAGGTCCTGGAGCAGGCAGTCCCGGGGACGCGCCTCTACCGCAAGTCCGGCCAGTGGCGGAGCTGGCACCTGGACTCCATCCTGGTTTGGGGGGAGCCCTGGCGCCGCTATATCCTGGTGGGCCTGGTGGAGCACGAGCAGGGAGAAAGAATCCTGAAGGAGATGGTTCCGGTGGTGGAGGGCCTCCTCAGACCCAAGCCGCATCAGCCTCAGCCAGGGCCCCGGGGCGCCTCGCCCCCCACCTCCAGATAGCCGGTTAGCAAAACCTTGGGAGATGCGCGATAATTAATCCCCAAGAAAGATTGTTTGGAGATTCAAGAGATGGGAAGATTTAAGAAGATCGCTTTAGTAATCATTATCTGCTTGGGGCTTGAGGCCTTTCCGCCGGCTTCCTGGGGTTCCGGGCCGCCTCCAGGGAAGCCGGCTCCGGACTTTCAGGTGGAATCAGGGGACAACCAAAAACTCTCCCTGGATATGCTGCGGGGCAGAGTAGTGGTTCTTTTCTATGAATCCAGGCGGGTCATCAAGAAAAATATCGAACTGAAAAATGAATTAAAACGGTTATACCGGGAGCAGCCGGCCAGCATTCAAAGAGATATTTTCCGGCTGGTGGTGATCGATTGTTCGGAAGCCATCTTTCCCACCCTGCCCATCTGGAAAAGCAAGCTTAGGGAGCATTCCAGGAAAGAAGGATTCCCGATTTACGGCGATTGGACCGGAAGAATGTGCGGGGACTACCACCTGAAGCCTGATGAGAGTAATTTTCTGATTATCGACAAACAAGGCGTTGTCAGGTACTCGGCTGCCGGTAAGGTAGATCACAGCCATTTTGAGAAAATCATCGACCTATTACATAGCCTGGTGCGGGAGGGATAAGCAAAGTCTCCAGCCGCCAGGTTGAAAAGGTCAAAGTGCAAGGCTCGAAGTTCAAGGTCGAGAGCTCTGCGAAAATCCCCCTCACCTGTCATTCATGAATTACTGCGAGATTTAAAAATAGGAGTTTTCCCCCCCCCTTTTTCTAAAGGGGGGCAGGGGGGATTATTTAGGCGCTCGATAATCCCCTAATCCCCCTTTAAAAATGGGGACTTTACCAAGTTGCAATCAAAACGCATGGAATTGTAGGGGCGCACCTGCGTGTGCGCCCTCACCAGCGCGGACACATGGGTCCGCCCCTACAGAAAAATTGCCGATAGATTGCGACTTGGTATTACTTTCCCTAACCGGCCAGCACCCCGCCTTTCTTACCCCTTCCCCGCCTCATACCAGGTTGCAGTCAAAGAGGTATTTTTACGGGTGTCATTCTGAACGGAGCGAAGCGGAGTGAAGAATCTCTCTTCGCTGGGCGCATAGTTATACCTTTACTCGTTTGACGGCGACTTGGTATCAGCCAGCGCGGCGCCGCCTTTCTGATAGCTCCCCAGGTATTTGAAAAACTCGGTCTTTTTCTGCAACTCCTCCAAAAGATGGCGGTTCTCCGCCGCGGCCAGGTCCACTGCCACATCCACGTAGAAGAGGTATTCCCAGGGCCGGTCGTGGATGGGCCGGGATTCCAGTTTGACCAGGTTGAGGCGATGATCGGCAAAGACCCGGAGCGTCTCGAAGAGGGAACCCGGCTGGTCGCTCACCGAGTAGATGATGGAGGATTTGTTCTTCGGGCCCGGGAGCGCGCCGTTTTTGGAAATCACTACAAAACGGGTGAAGTTGCGGGGATTCATCTCCACGCCTTCCTTGAGCACCGCCATGCGATGCAGCCTGGCCGCCTCTTCCCCGGCGATGGCCGCCTCCTTAGGGTCGTTATTCTCCTTGACCCGGGAAACCGCGGTGGCCGTGTCCCGGCAGGCGATGAGGTCCCAGGCGGGATGCTGCTCCAGGAACTCTTTGCACTGCCGGAAGATCTGGGGATGGGAGTAAATCCTCCGGATTCCCTCCAGCGCGGCGTTCTCTACGCCGATGAGGTTGTGCTTGATCCTTAGGGTCACCTCCCCCACGATGTTCAGGTCGTATTCCAGGAGGAGGTCGTAGTTTTCATGGATGCTGCCGGTGAGGCTGTTTTCCAGGGGCAGGATGCCGAAGTTCGCTTCCTGCCGGTCCACCAGCACGAAGAGTTCCCGGAAGGAGGAGCAATTCTTAAAGGGCACATCCGGGCCGAAGAAGTGGAGGCAGGCCTTGTGGCTGAAGGAGCCGGGCACGCCGCTGTAGGCCACGGGCACCGCCGCTGCCGGCGCACCGCCGGCATTGCTTAGCCGCCGGAACATCCTGGCTTTGTCGAGATAGGTGTAGTCCACCTGTTTCCCCACCACCGGGGCGATGACGTAGAGGTCCCGCATGAGCTGCTCGAACTGGTGGGGATAGAGGCTCTGGGGGCCGTCGGAGAGGGCCTGGTCGGGCGCGGTGTGCACTTCGATGATCAGGCCGTCCGCGCCCGCGGCAATGGCGGCCCGGGCCATGGGGCTCACCTTGTCCCTCAGACCCGTGGCGTGGCTGGGATCAACGATGATGGGGAGATGCGTCAGCTTCTTGACCACGGGCACCGCGGTGAGGTCCAGGGTGTTGCGGGTATAGGGCTCGAAGGTGCGGATGCCTCGCTCGCAGAGGATCACCTGGTCGTTGCCTTCGGAGAGGATGTACTCCGCGGACATGAGCCACTCCTCGATGGTGGCGGCCAGCCCCCGTTTGAGGAGCACCGGCTTGCCCATGCGGCCGGCGCACTTGAGGAGTTCGAAATTTTGCATGTTCCGGGCGCCGATCTGGACGGCGTCCACGTATTTCACCATCAGGTCGGCCTGGCTGGGCGCGGTCATCTCGGTGACGACACCCAGGCCGGTTTCCTCCCGCACTTCCTGGAGAATTTTCAGGCCCTCCTCGCCCAGGCCCTGGAAAGAATAAGGGGAGGTGCGGGGTTTGAACGCCCCGCCCCGGAAGAGGACCGCGCCGCTCCGGCGCACCGCCCGGGCGATCTCCAGGGTCCGCTCCCGGCTCTCCACCCCGCAAGGGCCGGCAATCACCACCAGGCGGTCGCCGCCAATGGCCACGTCGCCGATCTTGATGATGGAGGCCAGGGGATGGAGCTCCCGGCTCACCAGCTTGTAGGGTTTGGAGATGGGAATGGCCTTGGCCACCCCGGGCAGGCCCTCATAGTAGCCGATATCCCGGCGGATCTTGCCCACCACGCCGAGAATGGTCTCCTCCACCCCCTTGATTTCCCTGACCAGGCAATCTTCGGCCCGGAGGGTATCCTGGAGCTTGTCTTTTTCTTCCTTGGTGATGCCCTGGCTCAGCACGAGAATCATGGTCTTTCCTCCCGGAAAAGTTCTTAAGACCGGTGGCGCAGGCTTTCCAGCCGGTGCGGATTAGCGAGGCGGGCGAGACGCCCGCCCTACGATTTTTCTTAATTTATGGGTTAGCCGAGGCCCATAAATGATTGCCAAAATAAAAAAACCCCGGGGATAATCCACGGGGTTTGTCTGCGGCGTCAACCCCGGGGGAGGCTGTCCTCCACCCGGGGATATGATCAACTTTCAGCGTCCCGGGCGGAGGCTCCTAAAATAGGGAAAATAGAAGCTAAAAAAGGGGGAAAAGAAGAATTCGCCCCCCAGACCGCCGGGCCGACGGGAATTTGCTAAATTAGATGATAATTCCGTCAACATGGACATCGTGCCTTCCTTATGTTTTTAGCATATAACCCGGTCAGCCAGATTGTCAATAAAAAGCTGTGCCCGTCCGGCCCCGGGGTTTTGGCTGCCAAATTGAGAACTCTTCCGAAAGTCCACTAATTTGCCATTCTGAGGAGCGGAGCGACCGAAGAATCTCTTGGTGCCACTAAATGCGAGATTCTTCAGTCCGCTGCGCTCCGTTCAGAATGACAGTCTCAGCTCCGCTATTTGGCAGCCAATTAGCATCAATCCAGTCCCGAGTTTTGCTTGTCCAAAATTAAGAAGGCGGCCGTCCCTGGCCGCCTTTATCTGTTCATTCCTGATGATCAGGCCGGTTTTACACCGCCTCGTACTTGAACAAGGGGCAACCTTTACAGACGTCCATGCCCGGCCAGGGTTCGCCGCCCTTGCCCAGAACGGAAGGACCGCCCATCTCGGTGACGCGCTTCAGCAATTGGGCGGCGCTGTCCTTGATATGGCTTCCCGGAATAAAGAGGTTCATCATGGACATGTCGCTCTTGCCGGAAGTCTTGCTGCCCGCGCACATGGTGGTCATATTGGCGGTATTGTTGTTAAAGGCCCATACCGACCCGGAGCACACGGCCGAATTGGGGGTGTGATTGAAGGTCAGGCTGCTGCGGCCGGTGGCGGCCATGTAGTCGTTGAGGACATGGTAGGCCTGGTAAGGCAGCAGCATAAAAAAGACGATATCCGGGTCGACGCCGGTTGCGTCGAAGGTGGCCAGGGGCGCGGTATAGATGCCGTAGCAGCTCCCCAGGGGGAGTTTGGCTTTGCCCTGGGGCGCTTCCCAGGCCAGCTTTTCATCGCGCAGGTATTTCATATGCCTCTTGGTGTCTTTTTCCCGGTCCAACTCCCGGAAGCCGAATACGGGTTCGGCGTTTTCACACAAGAGCTGGTGTGCGGGCATGTACATGGCCTTATGGCCGCCCCGGGCCATGGCCAGGTGTTGGCAAAATGTCAGCTTGGCCTTGGCCTTGGCGTTGACTTTGTACTTGGAGATTTCTGCTTCATCGGCGCAGAATTTGATCCCCACCGGGTCGAAATCCACCCGGATATAGTAGACGTAGGTGTCCGCCACGTCCGTATAAGACAACTGGTCTTTGCCCTTGGCCGCAATCGCGGCCATTGTCTCTTTCAGTCCCATATGCTTACTCTCCTTAATCATTAGCTGGGGCCAAAAAAATCTTGGCCCTGGCAGCCTGATGCGGTTTAAAAAAATTGTGGCTTTACCTTATTCCTGGTGCCGCACCTCGGGGGTATAGCTGTCCAGGACATCCTTGTGCCGCCGGAAGGACTGGAGCTGGCGCTTGGTCTTTTTAAACAGGATACATCCCGGGATATAAAGCAAAATGAAGGCCCCGATATAACCCAGGGAATAGCCGGTGAAGGGGATGGGAAATTCCAGATCCAGAAAGCGGTACTGCATCCAGGCCAGGGCAAAGAAGATGGGCCAGAGAAACGCGGCCGACAGGGTGGCTTGCTGGAAAAAGGAATGGCCGAAGGCGTCTTTGGCCAGCTCGTTGGCGGCCTGATAGGCTTCCTTGTTCCCGGCTTTCAAGGCGTCCACGGACAGATCCTGATATTTCGTCGCTTCCTCGGCTTTTTCAGTGATGCGGCGACGCAGGAACTTAAAAGTCAGGAAAACGGTGACCTCCCCAATGACCAGGCAGATGCCCGCCAGTACCAGAGTGCCGACGACAAAGTCCACCCCGGCGTGGCCGGTAAGGCGGTAAAACCAAATCAAGCAGGGGTCCAGGATCTGATAGAATGGATGCATTTCCATATTTTCACCCAGTGCCGGCAGGGCCGTTGCAGACCGGCCCTGCCGGGGTTAGATGGTTAAGAGGAGGTTTTACAACCCTGGAAACAATGAAATTCCTGCGAATCCTTTGATGGTGTACCCCAGGCCCACGTAAATGGCCAGGATTACGAACAGACGCTTCAGCCAGATATCCGGGATATATTTGGAAGTCATGGGACCGACGATGGAGCCGACGGCAATACCCACCAGTTCGGCGCCGATGAAGAAAAAGTCAATGGGCGTGCCCTTAACGAACATGAAGGTGAAGATGGAGGTGATCATGCTGACGAACACCGCCA
>Ga0172375_10012696_pt1 | contig 10538 bp, 14 predicted proteins | sample LakKiv1m_FD_114537 | JGI IMG/M metagenome (GOLD analysis project Ga0172375, IMG submission 114537) | Freshwater microbial communities from Kabuno Bay, South-Kivu, Congo - kab_092012_11.1m | ecosystem: Environmental > Aquatic > Freshwater > Lake | place: Democratic Republic of the Congo...
CAAGATCGCGCCTTTAACGCAAAGGTTTTCAAAGAAATCCTTCAGGATCGCATCCCACTGGAAACCGTTTTGAAGGGGTTGCCTGTACCCGCGCTGATTCTCTGGGGTGATCAGGATCGCCTCCTGGACGTCTCAGGGGCCGATATCCTCAAATCCGTGATGCCAAATGCGGAAATGATTGTGATGAAGAACACCGGCCATGCGCCAATGATCGAAAAACCGGAGGAGACGGCCAGGGCCTTCCTGGGATTTCAGGAGAAGGTTTCGAGGAAATGATACCATACAAAATGTGGCCTCCAAGGTTTTCTACGACAAGGTGATTGAAGCCGGTCAGGCTCTCCCCGCACCGGTACCGGATTCGCTTCGGTTCCGTCTCCAACGAGATCGTCGTCTATTTACATGTCTCCAGCGCGGGAGCAGAAACGCAAGCTGCCGGCACAAAATACGTCACCAAATTCATGTCCCAGCGCTCTTAGTGCCCCATCACGACCTACGTGAGCATTCACCGTAAAGTCCCTTTCTCGTCAACTCAACCTGATGATATCGTTGGCTTAAAATGCAAGCTGGCGACTTTTTATCGATCCGTGAAGAAAAATGATTGACAAATAGAAAGCCACAAATAAAATGAATACAAAGAAACAACCAAATCACACAAAAATGACAAAAAACGCTTTTACCACTTCAGACATTGCCGTAATCTCCCACCACTCAAGAGAAACGGTCAAACGATGGTTGGAAAAGGGGGAGATTAGGGGCTATCGGGTGGGGACCTCAGGCCATTGGCGAGTTCTCCCGAAGGACCTGGCCTACTTCCTGGAAAGAAACAGTATCCCATTGCCAGACCCCTCAGAGACAGGATTTGATCTGAAAAACCTGAACGGCGTAGATGGCCCTCCCTCCTTTTGTTGGGAATTCTTCGAGAAGTCGTCGATGAACAATCACCTCCTCCCTAACAAAAGATGTAAGGATTGCATTGTCTATAAAACGAAATCGTTAAACTGCAGCGCCCTCCGAAAGGAAATCGGTCACAAAAAAATTTTTTGTGGCCATTCCTGCAAAGAATGCGACTACTTCCAACTACTGCAAGCTGAAAAAGAGAAACAGACCTGACCAGCCGTTACCAAGAATTTTGGCGTGAGCTCTCGATTGATTCAGGCGCATACGACTCTCGAAAGGGGTCTGGAGATGGTGCTACGGCCTAAAGGGCTCCGGCAGACTTGAGGTTGTGGGACAGAGATGCTTCTGACTCCGATGAAGGAGTGCCACTGTGAGAAGGCTAACTTCAACATGCTGAGAAAGGAGGTGCGAAACAACTGCTTGAGCCGTTCGAGTGAATGGATTCAGACAATCAACCAAGAGAATTGGAGGGAAGCGTCATGATAGAAATGAGCAGGAGGGAGTTTTTGATGGCATCCGCTGCAGCCAGCGCCACCCTGATGGCGGGGCCGATTCTAATGGGGGGCCCTTCGGTGGCCCATGCATCGGTAAAGATCCCGGAAATTGAAAAGCTGAGGATTACGGTCGTTACCGACAACTATTACGATTGTCTGGGTACGCCCGACAAAATTGCCAAGAGGAATAACGTCGTTGTTCCCGGGCTGGCGCTCCATGCAGAACATGGGTTGATCTATTTCATCGAAACTGAGGCGAGTGGCAAGACCAGTAACTTCATCTTCGATTTCGGATGGGATTTCGATGGGGTAAACAAGAACCTCCAGTTGCTGGGAATTGATCTGAGCAAGGTCGAGGCGATGGGATTGAGCCATGGCCATTTGGATCATTTCGGCAATCTGATTATGCTTCTCAAGGCTCACAAATCAATCATCAAAAGCGGAATTCCCCTCTATTTGGGTGAAGAGGCATTTTCTCGTAGATTCGCCAATCTGCCCCCGGTCTTCGGCGCCTCTGCCGGCATGAATGACCTGGGACAGCTCAATAGAGATGATCTCGAGGCCCTCAAGGTTGTTAAGGTTGTAGAAATTAAGGAACCGACACCCATCGTTCCCGGCGCCTACCTGACAGGAAACATCGAGCGCGTGACGGAGTATGAGAAGGGATCCCCCATTCTACTGGTCAAACGAGGAGACCAGATGGACAAAGATCTTTTCCCGGGCGAGCAATCTCTTGTTTTTAATGTCAAAGGGAAGGGTCTGGTTATCGCATCCTCCTGCGCCCATGCCGGGATTGTCAACACAGTGAAGCACGCCCAAAAAATGACGGGCATAGATAAGGTCCATGTGGTCATGGGAGGTTTTCATTTAACGGGTGCGCCGCCGGAGAAGATCCAGAAAACAATTGACGACATAAAGGCCATTGGTCCGGATTATGTCGCGCCGATGCACTGCACCGGATGGGCGGCCATTAACGCCTTCCAACGTGAAATGCCGAAGGAATTTGTCCTCAACATGGCGGGAACCCGTTACGAAATCAATGCATAGGGCATAAGGAATATTGGAACCCATCGATTTGGGGACCACAGGAATCAGCATATAGAACCCACCCCATACAAGGGCAGGGCCGTCATCGGCCCTGCCCTTGCTGTTCCACTTCCTTCACGCATTTGTTTTGAGGCCATCAAGTCCTTTTTTCAAAGCGGTAGCAGAGAAAATCGAACCGTTGCATACCCAATGAGTCGCAACCACACCTGCCTTATCCTGGTTCAAGGTTAAACACTGCCATGCAGTCAGTCCATTATCGAGGTCCAAGCCCCTTTCGTTTTTCCGCTTCCAACGGTTCGTTCAGTATCGTCTCAAGGTAGCTATTTGAGGTGGGCAAACCCAAAGGCCGGTACGGCGAAGGAACCAGCAAAAAGCAAGGTCGAGGCTCGGACCGTCGAACGGTTACAGTTTGTTTCGGCGTCGAGCGTCAAGAGCGCTCCGTTTCCACAGGATAACCCGGATTCTCAGGATTCTTCGCGAACAGAAATTCACTGAACTGGTGACACGACCATCCGGCATCAAACCGTTCGCCAAGTGCGGCGCTTCGACCCCCTGAAATAAAGGCAAAAATGTGTTGGTTTGTCCCGGTTGGTTGACTAATAAAAACTCAAACAAGGGGACATAGCCCAAAAAATCAAATCTCCATAAAGTTAAGGCCAAAAAGCCATGCCCGATATGCTGCAAATCAAAGGGCGGTTCAGCGTGCCTTGGTCATCATCAGACGCCTTTGGGTTGCCATACCCAGAGGCGTTTTTGTTTTGGCAGAGTGGGGCAACATGCACTCACCGTTACGATTGTGTTGGCGGCGAAGTGGGGTGAGTAGTTCACTGTTTGCCCGCATAACTCCATGCCGATTCGGTGTTCGAGTTGACATGTATAATGGCTGCCGTTATAGTGGCGTCCATGATAAAATCCTTTTGCGGCCAGGGCCCGGAACATCTATTTGATGGGAGCAACTCCACCCAAGCGAGGAGTTGCTGCCCACGTTCTCTGTGGACGATTGCCCAGCGCAAACTGGATCAAATAAATCGTGTCCGAGAAATCGGAGAGCTTGCGATTCCACCCGGTAACCGCCTGGAGCGCCTTCGCGGTGACAGAGAAGGGCAATACAGCATCCGTATAAACCAGAAGTTCCGGATTTGTTTCAAATGGGAGGACGGAGATGCCTATGAGGTCGAAATTGTCGATTACCATTAGTAAAAATGTGACGCGACGCTTACCGAAGGAACGTCCTCCCACACACCCAGGCGAGATGTTGCTTGAAGAGTTCCTGAAGCCTTTGGGAATATCCCAGAGTGAACTGTCTATTCGCCTTGGGGTGTCATATCCGCGACTGAACGAGATCATACGCGGCCGCCGGTCAGTGACGCCCGATACCGCATTGCGCTTGGCTAAAGTACTGGGGATGCCGGCTGACTTCTGGCTTGGTCTCCAGCAGGATTGGGATCTTTGGCATGCAATGAATGGCCCGGGAGCAGAAGAGATCTCACGTCTTGAACCTATTTCCCGTCCAGCAACGGCATAATAATATAGGCCGACAAATCAAACCATCATAAAGTTAAGGCCAAAAAGCCATACCCGATATGCAGCAAATTAGGAGCCAATGACGATGGACAGTCTAATGCCAGCGAATCAATTGTTGAAGAAGGCAGCTCCTGTCCTGCCTGTCAGCGACGAAGACTTGATATATAAAGGTGTTGTTGCCGGTGTTTCAGAACGGCTTTTTACGCTGAAAAGAAGGAAAGCCCAGTTGGAGCGAAAATACGGTTCCATCGATAAACTCACCACCCGAGTCAAGTTCGAGGGAAGCATCGCCGATGATCATACGCTTTACACAGACCTGTTAGAATGGCGTGCCATTGATCATGAACTGTCCGGGTTACTCGTCATATTCGAGGACATATGACCCTTTGATACAAAGTGGTCATGGAAAAACTCCAGACCAGCAGGCTTATTGGCGAAACCAGTCTTGTGGGGGCCAAAATTCTGCCGTAGCATCCCAAAATGAAGCCTGAACGCTGGCGGTCGCCGTCATTTATGAATACAAAAGCTGCCAAATGAGCGCATTAAGTTTACGGTTACCCAAATCTTTACATGAGCAACTCCGTGAATTGGCCCAGGAAGAAGGTATTTCGGTGAATCAGTTTGTTATGCTTACAGTCGCCGAAAAGGTCGCCGCTATTTCTACGATTGAATATTTGGAAAAACGCGCCAAGCGTGGCAGTCGTGAGAGGTTTTTAGAAATCTTGAGTAAAGCCCCTGACGTCGAGCCAGAAGAGTTTGATAGATTGTGACGGGGCCTGCTGGGAATTGTCCACGTTCTCGAACAGGAAGAAACGTGGCATGATCTTCTGGAGATCGAGCCCGGGATCCGGATGTGAATCCGCGGAGGTATGTGGGGGTCGGTGACCGCGAGCAGGAGGATGTTGAAGACTTTCATGAGCCGCTTGAGACACTGAATGACGAACTGGAACAGCTGAATTTGGAGGCGAGAGAACTGGAAGGTCGTATCGCGGACACTGTGTAGTCAGATTACGAGGAATATGATGAGGAGGGACCCATGCAGGCCATAGAATTTGAAACTCAAATCGATCAGAAAGGGCAAATCCATTTGCCGAAAGAGTATCAACATGCCTATGGAAAACACGTCCGACTGGTTGTCCTTATGCCGGAACAAGGAGAACCAACAAGGAAGAAACGCCAGCCTGGAAGTGCCAAAGGCATCCTCAGGGTATTGTCCGAAGACAATGAACACCTGAATGATTTCAGGGAGTATATGTCATGAGCATCTTACTGGATACACAGACGCTTTTGTGGTTTCTGCTGGACGATCCCCGATTGAGTAAAAAGGCTCTGGATGTCATCGTTGAGGCCGATGGGTCGATCTTCGTCAGTCCTGCCAGCCTTTGGGAAATTGCCATCAAGATAAGCCTCGGCAAGTATGCGCTTCCGGCACCGTTTGCAGCCTTTTGGGATGAGCAGCTTAAGACCAATGCCTTTACTTTGTTGCCCATTGCTGTGTCCCACGCTGCTCGGATTGTGGAACTGCCCTTTCATCACCGCGATCCTTTCGATCGTTTGATTATCGCCCAATCCCTGGTTGAGGGGTTCCAAGTGATCAGCAACGATACGATTTTCGATCAATATGGTTTGGATCGGATATGGTGAGAGGCTGAGACCATCACCCCAAATATCCCTCTGCGCAAAAATGTGTTGACTTATCTCGGCTGGCTGGCTGATAAAAACTCAAAAAGGGAAACATAGACGGACAAATCAAATCTTCATAAATTTTAGGCCAAAAAGCCATGCCGCATATGCTAAAAATCAAAGGGCGGTTCAGCGTGCATTGGTCATCACCAGACGCCTTTGGGGTCACTGTACCCAGAGGCGTTTTTGTTTGCATGAATGGAGGGGGATGTAAACTGATGTATGTTTCTGGATTACCAAAAGGCTGCCTCGCGGCCAAGGGAAAGTCCTGCACTGCTGACGGGAGCTAAGAGATGGCAGATAGTGTACCGACGGAAAGAATCGCCAGTAAGATTTACGTCATCCGGAATACAAAGGTTATGATCGATAGAGATCTGGCTGATCTTTATGGTGTGGAAACAAGGGTGCTGAACCAAGCGGTACGAAGAAATGTTAAGCGTTTCCCTGAAGATTTTATGTTTGAATTGACCCGGGAGGAGGTCTTGAGGATATCACAAGTTGTGACATCCTCTAAGATTAAATATGCAAAATTGGTCCATGCTTTCACAGAGCAAGGTGTAGCCATGCTTTCGAGCGTTTTGAAGAGCGAGAGGGCCATAGAGGTTAATATTGAGATCATGCGGGCTTTTGTCAGGGTCCGTGAGATGCTTGGGGTTCGCAGGGAATTGGCGGTCAGATTGAAGGAACTGGAAATCCGCATGCAGGATCATGACCAGCAGATCCAGACGATATTTGAGGCGATCCGGCAGCTCATGACGCCGCCGGAAAAGCCGAGGAAGAAAATCGGGTTCGAGGTCAGCGAATCCAAAGGCCGGTACGGCGAAAGAACCCGGAAAAAGGGGGATTGAGGACCGGACCATTGAGCAGGACGCAGGCCCTTTCGGCGTCGGTCATCCAGAACCCTTTGGTTGGACGGGATAAACAAGATTCTCAGGATTTCTGGGGATAGAAGTTCACTGAACCGGCGATATGACGACCCGGCAATAGGCCGATCACCTGCTACGGCTTTTTGGCATCCTAAGTCAGAGGCAAAAAAGTCTTGACTTACAGGGAGTTATTGACTATTAGACACGCAAAGACGCCAATATAGGTAAACAAATCAAACCGCACAGGTTTGAGGCAAAGAAATCATGCCCGACGTGTTGCAAATCAAAGGGCGGTTCAGCGTGCCTTGGTCATCACCAGACGCCTTTGGGGTTACTGTACCCAAGGGCGTTTTTGTTTGGTAGGATGGGGAAACAGACCGAAAGTTGTTCACTTGTGTCGGCACCGGAGTACGGGCGGCAGAACCCAATCAGGATCGAATCAATGTGTCGCGAAGAAGGGCAGATAGGTGCCCCTGTCCAGCATGGTTTGGGTTTACATCAGAGTGAACTGAAGGAAAAGACGGTAGGAAATTATGGCTGGGAACAACCAGATTGAAAATCGGCTGTGGGCGGCGGCGGATGAGCTTCGGGCCAATTCCAAGCTGAAGTCGTCGGAGTATGCGGTGCCGGTGTTGGGGTTGATCTTTCTGCGGTATGCGGATCACAAATTCGGTGCGGCGCAAAAGGAGATCGTGGGAAAGAGCACAGGGCGGAGGAAGATCGGACCTGCCGATTATCAGGCCAAAGGCGTGCTGTATCTGCCGGAAGAGGCGCGGTTCTCCAGTCTGCTGAAACTGCCGGAGGGGTCCAACATTGGTCAGGCGATCAGTGATGCCATGCGGGCCATCGAGGATGAAAACCGCGATCTCAGGGATGTCCTGCCAAAGGCCTACAACCGACTGGAAACAGCCACCCTGGTTGAGTTGCTGAAGGTGATGGCCTCCATCCCCATGGACATCGAGGGCGATGCCTTCGGCAAGATCTACGAATATTTCTTGGGCAAGTTTGCCTTGAGCGAGGGCCAGAAGGGGGGTGAATTCTTCACGCCCACCTCCATCGTCAAACTGATCGTGGGCATTATCGAACCCTTCCATGGCCGCATCTTTGACCCGGCGTGCGGATCGGGTGGCATGTTCGTCCAGAGCGCCCGGTTTGTGAAGGAGCACACCAACGGCGCCAACAAGGTCCTGAGTGTCTATGGTCAGGAACGGGTGGCGGAGACCGTGCGGCTGGCCAAGATGAACCTGGCGGTCCATGGTCTGGGAGGGGATATCCGGCAGGGGAACACCTATTACGAGGACCTTCACACCAGCACGGCCAATGGAGGGAAATTCGATTTTGTCATGGCCAATCCGCCCTTCAATGTGGACCGGGTGGACAAGGAGCGTATCAAAGACGATCCCCGCTTCCCATTTGGCCTCCCACGGGTGGACAACGCCAACTATCTCTGGATTCAGATCTTCTACAGTGCCCTGAACGCCACTGGCCGGGCGGGTTTTGTGATGGCCAATTCGGCCTCGGATGCAAGGGCCTCGGAGCTGGAGATCCGGAAAAAGCTGATCAAAGACCAATCCGTGGATGTGATGGTGGCGGTAGGCTCCAATTTCTTCTATACCGTCACGCTCCCCTGCACCCTGTGGTTTTTGGATCGGGGCAAGAGAGATACGGAGCGGGCAGACAAGGTGCTCTTTATCGATGCCCGCGACATCTACCGGCAGGTGGACCGCGCCCACCGCGAGTTCACGCCGGAACAGGTTGAATTCCTGAGCAATATCGTTCGACTCTACCGAGGTGAGGCCCCCGAGAACCTGCACGGCAGTGCGGAAATGATGGCCGAGAAATTCCCGGACGGCACATACCGGGATGTTCCAGGTCTTTGCAAGGTTGCCGCCATTAAGGAAATCAAGGCCCAGGGATGGAGTCTCAACCCAGGGCGGTATGTGGGCGTTGCCGATAGGGAAGAGGATGATTTCGACTTCTATGAGCGGCTGGAGGCGATGAACGAAGAGCTGGAGATGCTGAACGTCGAGGCGAGGGATCTGGAGATGCGTATTTCCGAAAATGTGGGGTTATTGCTTGAAAGGAAATGATGAACTTACCTGAATCACAGAGGGACTTGAGGCGTCACTAAGCCAGTTGAGCCGGGCAATGGAAGGTCAAACCGCAGCTTTTCTTAACAGGACACAGCATGGTGACTATTTTGAACAGACCTGCAGCAGTGGATGCCCCAGAGATTTTAAGCAAGCCCCAAGTTACACCCCAAGTTACACCCCAAGTTACACCCCAAGTTACACCCCAAGTTCAAAAATTGCTCACCATCATGGAAGATGAAATGGATCGGGACCAGTTGCAAAATGCGTTTGGTTTGAGAGCCCGAAAAAACTTCCGGCTGCTTTATCTACAGCCTGCTCTGGAATCGGGGCTTATAGAAATGACCATTCCCGACAAGCCGCGCAGCAGCAAACAGCGTTATCGCCTGACCGAAACTGGGCTGGAATTTCGGAAAAAATTAGGGAACCAGAAATGATAGGATTGAACGTACTACTGCGTAACGTACTAAAATTGAGTGGACTTTCTCATGCTGTCGTCGTGATTGAATCCGGGCTAGCCAAAGATTCCAAAGGCAAGATGAGTGGGACATTTGATGCAGGGAGATCAACGATGAAGATGGGGAGGCGCCTTTTTGTCCTAAACCCAGGATTTTTTGACAGCGCGCCCCAAGGCAATACTGACCTCATCCAATTGGGCGGAATAAGCCTGGAACCGGGCAATGTTCACGCGATCATAGAAAGGTTCAAAAAGTCGGACGACCACTAGCGGTACGATGACAGCCAGGGTAGTGTCGCCGTTCAGGGAACCCTGTTTGACCCGCCTCCCAGGAGGGCAGCCATTGAGTAAGGAACTGGAAAGGCTGAATTTGGAGGCGAGGGAATTGGAGATGCGTATTTCCGAAAATGTGGCGACCCTGTTGGGGGGGAAATGATGGCGACCAAAAGACGTGATTCGGTCAAAAAGAAACCTTTGCCTGCTATAGTATCGCATCCGCTTCTGGAAGACCTCCGGCGGATGATCGAGGAGACCCGGCAAGGTGTCGCCGTCACGGTCAACGCCGCCCTGGCCATGCTCTACTGGAAAGTGGGCAGGCGGATTAGAGAGGATATCCTTCAGAAGAAACGTGCGGGATACGGAAAGCAGATTTTGCCGACACTGTCGGCGGAATTGACTATCGAGTTCGGTCGCGGCTGGAACGAACGCAATCTGGCCTACATGGTCAGATTTGCTGAGGCATTTCCCGATGAAACGATTTTGCACACATTGTGTGCAAAATTGAGCTGGAGTCACTTTCGCCTGATCGTCGGCATTGACGACCCGCTCAAACGCGATTTCTACGCTGAGCTGTGCCGTATTGAGGGCTGGTCTACGAGAATGTTGGAGAAAAAAATCGGCTCCATGCTTTTCGAGCGCACGGCGCTGTCGCGCAAGCCGGAAAAACTCATTGAACAGGAACTCAGGTTATTGCGCGAAACAGAGAATCTGACCCCCGACCTGGTCTTTCGCGATCCGTATCTACTGGATTTTCTCGGCCTCAAGGACACGTTTGCCGAAAAGGATGTCGAAGCCGCAATTCTGAGGGAGATGGAGGCGTTCATTCTGGAACTCGGCGTAGGGTTCGCCTTCCTGGAACGTCAGAAGCGAATCACTCTGGATGGCGACGATTTCTACCTGGACCTGCTCTTCTTTCATCGCAACCTGCGGCGCCTGGTGGCCATTGAGCTAAAGCTGGACAAATTCCGCCCCGAGCACAAGGGCCAGATGGAGCTGTACCTGCGCTGGCTGGATAGATACGAGCGCCGCGAGGGTGAAGACACGCCCCTCGGAATGATTCTCTGCGCCGGCAAGAAGCAGGAGCAGATCGAGCTGCTGGAACTGGGCCGTTCCGGCATCCATGTGGCCGAATACCTCACCGATTCCCTCCCAAAAGAGCTGTTGGAAACCAAGCTCCGAAAGGCCATTGCCCTTGCCCGCA
>Ga0172375_10012697_pt1 | contig 10537 bp, 2 predicted proteins | sample LakKiv1m_FD_114537 | JGI IMG/M metagenome (GOLD analysis project Ga0172375, IMG submission 114537) | Freshwater microbial communities from Kabuno Bay, South-Kivu, Congo - kab_092012_11.1m | ecosystem: Environmental > Aquatic > Freshwater > Lake | place: Democratic Republic of the Congo...
CTCAAAGAACGCCTGCATGACGGCGGCCAGCCCTTTCTCAACCGCCGCCGTCATCTCCGGCTTCGCCTCGATCTCGTCCACGAGTGCCTGGTTCTGCTTGCACGCAAAAGCGTAGATCCCCTTTCTAAACTCGCCCTTCCGTTCCTCGCTAAGGTCCGTGAGCAGTCCGCGCTCCAGGGCATACAGGAGAAGCACTTCCTCCACCATGCGGACCGGCGCATATTGCCCCTGCCGGAGCACCGACGTAATGGCCTCCCCCCGGCGGACGAGCCGCTCCGCGTCGCCCGACAGCCCTGACTGAAGCTTGCTCAGCTTGACCACCTCGTTGTAACGCGCAAAGTCGGCCCGCAAGGTGCGGCTCAGCGCCTTGATGATCGGCGGCTGGGCTCGCCCCCCGATAATGGACAACGACAGCGTCAGATCGATGGCGGGCCGGAACCCCTCGGCGAACATGGTGGTGCTCATGCACACCTGCCCGTCGCACATCGAGGCCAGGTTGGAGGGAATGTACCCCGTCAAATCTCCCTGCTGGGTCTCCGCAATCCCGAGGAACGTCATGGACCCACCGCCATGCTCCTTATTGAACCGGCCGGCGCGCTCCATCAGCTGGGTCTGCACATAGAAAATGTCGCCGGGATAGGCTTCGCGGCCCGGCGGCCGCTCCAACAGCAGCGACAGTTGCCGATAGGCCCACGCGTGCTTGGTCAGATCGTCGTACACCACCAGCACATCCTTGCCCTTGGACGCGAAGTAGTCGCCCATGGAAGCGGCGGCAAACGGGACCAGATATTGTTCGCCCACCGGGGCGGCATCGGTGGCAATCATCATGACCGTGTAGGCCAGGGCGCCCGCATCGTGAAGGGCCGAGGTTGCCTTCTCCAAGGCCGACAGCGACTTGCCCACCGCGCAGTAGATGCACACCACATCGCGCCCGCGCTGGTTGATCATGGCATCCACCGCGATGGCCGTCTTGCCCGTCATTCGATCGCCGAGCAGCAGGAGCCTCTGCCCCTTGGCCAGCGGAATGAAAATATCCACGATCTTCGTACCCGATGGAAGCGACTCATCGACCGGCGCGCGATAGGTGATCGGCGGCGAATCCCGGAAGACAGGAAGAAAGTCGGCGGGCTCGATCTCGCCCTGCTGGTCGCAGGGCACGCCCAGCGCGGTGATCATGCGACCGATGAAGTTCTCGCCCACCGGGATTCTGAACGGCTCGCTGATGCCGGTGACTTCCTTGCCCATCCTGAGCTTGCCGGCGTCCCCCAGCACGAGCACCAGGACATCGCTCTCATCATACCCCATGATGATGCCCTTGACACCATCGCCGAAGTCCACCAGCTGACCGTTCAGACAACTGGGAAGCCCGTCGATCCGGCAGATGATCTCCTTGATATCCCTGATCCTGCCCTTTTCCTGGACCTTGAGCTTAAACAGGGGAACTGCTGAACTTCGCAAGTTGCTCATTGAAGCCCTCCTTAAGAGGATCGGTCATCTTCTTGCCGTCGATCAGTTCCTGGATCAAGTCCGGCCGTTGAGCCCGGATCTGCTTGAGAAGCCCTTCGAGTCGGCCCTTCACGTCGGCAGGCTCGATGTCCGTGAAAAACCCGTTCTGCAGCCCGAAAAGCGCCAGGACTTGTTCTTCCATCGGAACGGGAGAGTTGGCGTCCTGTTTGAGCACCTCTTCCAGGATCTTTCCCCTCTTGAGGCGTTTCTCCACCTCACCCGAAACGCCGGCTTTGATCCGGGTCAGTCTCTCCAGTTCCTTGTACCTGACAAACTCGAGCTGGAGCATGCTCGTCATCTTCTTCATGGCCGACCACTGCACACGGTTGCCGATACGGGAGACCGATAAGCCCATGTCAATGGCCGGTTTGAAGCCTTCTCCGAAGAGGTTGGCGCTCATGTAGATCTGCCCGTCGGTCATGGAAATAATATTGGAGGGAATGTATCCGGCCACATCGCCCTGCTGCGTCTCGACGATCGGGAGATGGGTCATCGAACCGCTCCCGCGCGCCGAATTCAGTTTACCGGCCCGCTCCACCAGCTGGGAGTGAATGTAGAAAATGTCGCCGGGGTAGGCGTCCCGGCCCGGGGCGCGATCCAGCAGAAGCGAGATCTGCCGGTACGCCCAGGCATGCTTGGTGAAATCGTCGAACACCACCAGGACATCCCCATGCTTCTCGTACATGAAGTATTCGCCCAGGCTCGCCGCCACGTAGGGCACCAGGTACTGCTGCCCCATCGGGTCCGACGCGGTCGCCGCCACCAGGATGGTGTAGTCCCAGACCCCCACCCGGTCAAAGGCCTCCACGACCTTGTTCATCGCCGCCTCGGCCTTGCCGATGCAACAGTAGATGCAGGTGACGTTCTTCCCCTTCTGGTTCAGAATCGCGTCCACGCCCACCGTCGTCTTGCCGGTCATGCGGTCGCCGATGATCAGCATTCTCTGCCCCTTGCCGACGGGCTTCATCATATCGATGATCTTGGTCCCGGTCTGCAGGACTTCCGCCAGTGGAATTCTCTCGAGCACCGAAGGAGACTTGCCGAATATGGGATAGTGCGCAGATTCCTTGACCGGCCCCCCCCCGTCAAAAGGCTTGGCCAGTGCGTTGACCCGCCGCCCGATAAACCCATCGCCGACCGGGACGCGGAACTCGTCCAGCGTGGTGATCACCTTGTCGCCGGGCTTGATGGGGGCCCCTTCCTCCACCAGAAGCACGAGCACGTAATCGGGGTCATACCCCACGATGACGCCCCGCGCCGATTCGCCGATGTTGACCAACTGCCCGTTCATGCAGTTGGTCAACCCCGTCACGTGAACGACATCCTGGCGGATCTCGGCCACCGTGCCGTGTTCCTTGATTCTGATAAAATCCATCTTGAGAGCCATCGTGCTCCTGTATCCGCCGTCAGGTTCCGCTGCCGGTCGTATCGTCCATCTTCTCGGCGCCCGTCCTGCCGAACCAGCGGAGGAAAAATAGTAGACTCATGACCGCGAGGAAACCAAGGATAATGTAAATGATCATCCAGGTGGACTTCATGGTGGGCGGCTTTCCCGGGATGCCGATCCGGGTGCTCTTGGGTTTCGGACGCAAAGCCGATTCCACTCGAAGAACCTTCTGCTCGATCAGATCGAGCCGCGCGCTCTGATCGCGATAGTAGGCCACATAGGCGTCGCTCAAGGCCGTCGGCCCCGCTTCCTTCTCGATGGCGCGCAGATCGGTCATCAGACTGCGGAGCGTGTCTTCGACGGACTTGAAGCCGCCCCGCAGGGCCACGACGTCCAGCACATTGCTCGCGCTGGCCAGGACCACCGCCACCCGCGGCATGTTGATGTTCCATTGGTCGCGTATCTTGACATCGAAGCTGACGCTTTGGCCGGCGGGAACTTCCACCTGGTCTTTGAACACGTAGCACGCCTGCCGCTTCGGGTCGATGCCGGCCTCGAGTCCGCCGGCGTCAAGAATATCGTCCAGCTTGATTTCGGCAGGCAGGTCACGCCGCACCGGCCCTTTCCACGGTTCGGTCTGCGATTTGCTGTTGTTCACCGTGATCCGGTCGATGATCGTCCGGTACACCGACGTCGGCTCGGCATCATGCTTCGGAATGGGCAGCCCCTTGACTTCGCCGATGAGTTCGCCTCCGGGATCCTGCCCCGACTCAATCACCAGGTTCTCGATACGCCCCACCCCTTCCATAATGCGCTTCAAAGTGCCCCGGTTCGCCTCGTAGGCCTTCATGTGCGCGCTGACTTTCTCGCCCGGCTTCAGCGCGTTCGCCGCCTGTGAACTCTCAATCAGGTCGAGGCTCTTGTTGATTTCCTGTCTCCACGCTTCGGTCTTGGTGCGATCCTCGCCCTTCAATTTCGCGACCAGGTCCTCCGTTCGTTTTCTTATCATCGCCAATTGGTCAGGCGGTATCGTCCAAATGTCGTTGATCTCGACCGTAAACGTCCGGATTTCCTTGGGGCCCAGCTCGAGGGTCTTGTGCACATAGTAGACGCCCGTCTTGACGTCATAGCCGAGATCCAGGCCGTCGAGGCTGATCACATCGGCGGCGGTCACCCGGGCGGGCAGATTGGTGCTGATCTGGACCTTCTGGGACTTGTCGATGGGATTGCCGGCCTTGATCCTCAACTCCACCTTGGCCGCCTGCGTCGACGCAGCCGCCAGCAGGCCGGACAGAACCAGCGTCAGAACCGGCGCGCGGATGATCGGGACACAAGATGTGAATGTTCGCATCATGCCGGTTACAGCGTAGCAGGTGGACAAAGGCGAGGCAAAGGGAAAAGGATCAGAAGTCAGGGGTCATAACTCAGAGATCAGAGATCGAGTTGCCTCTTTCGCGACGTGCCATCCCCCTCTGGCCGGCCCATCACGTCACGCAGATCCTGTAGATCCCCTTCCGGAGCGGCGTACCGCGCCGCTCGGGCCTACGGCGCCGCCACCAGTTCTTCCTGAACCACCGGTTGATCGCGCTGCGCCTCCATAAGCTTTTGCATGAACATCATCGAGCTGCGGACCTCCTCGATGTTGCTGTTCAGCCTGCCGATCGCCTCGTCGTTCACCCCTTCAGCCGCTGCACCTTCTGCCGGCCCTTCGAGGTTGATGAGGTAATTCCAGCCCTTGCTCTTCGCCAGTTCCTCGATCTGTCCGGTCATCCGGTTCAACGAGTCCGTGAGCCCGGCGATACGGACGAGCTTGGGGATCTCTCCGAGGTTCTGCTGTGCGCTCCCCAGCGAGCTCTTGATTTCCTCCAGCCGGGTGATGGCGCCCGGCAGGTCGCCCTTGGCGATCTCGCCCTTCAGGCTCTGGATGCCGCTGGCCGCCGTGGTTGCCTGTGTCTTCGCCGTCTGCGCCTTCTTGGACGCATCGGTGGCAACCGTGCCCACCGAGTTGATCTGGCTGGAAATCATCGACAACCTGCCGAAGAACGTATTCGCAGATGAAGCGTCCGTGATCTGTCCGAGCTGCGCCTCTATTCGGCTCACGCCGGACAAATCGATCTGCGACAGGTCCGTCCCCTGGATGCCCTGCACCGCCGCTTGAATGCTATTGAGCCCGGCCATGACTCCGGTCAGATCGACCCCCTGGATGCCGCTGACCAGCGCGGCGATGTTGGTAACCGACATCTGCACCTGGTTGAGCTGAGCGCCCATCGCGGTGATCTGGCCCGGCACAGCGCCCAGTTCGCCGGCGGCGGTCACCTTCACAATCATACTGTCGTTCGCCAGGGGGTCCGTGCAGAGAATGATGTAACTGTTGGTTCCCCAATCGGCCACGAGGTCCTGCTGGTAGATGCCGCCGACGACCTCTGCCATGTTGGCCGCGTAGAGATCCACTCCCGCTTCCGTTCGGACCCGGATATTGACCACGGCGGCGCCATAGCCAGGCCGTGTCTTGTACAGGAAGGTGCACGTCGAGCCATACTCGAGGGACGTGGGCCGCGTCAGGATCCGGGCCCGGTCACTGACCAGATCCGCCTGCAAGTTGGTAAACGTACTGGCCAGGTTGGTCATCGTGGGCCCCAGGACGGCGATCTGACCCGTGAGGAAGTCGAGGCGGGGCACCAGCACATTCGTCATCGACTCGATGTTGGTGCCGAGCAGGGTCAGCAGGTTCGTGGTCGTGATGCTCATGTTCATCAGATTCGAGATGCCGGCGGACGTCTCTCCCCGGAAGGCGTTGAGGTTGGACCCCACGTTGCTGACATTCGCATTTACCGTGTTCACCCCGGCCAGGATATTGGACGTGGCGGCGGACACGATGTTCTGCATGGCTTGCACGGTTTCCTCGCCTGCTGCCAGGCGCAGGGCGAAGGTCAGGCCGGCCGAGTACAACACGCCGGAGAACTCGATCTCCACCTTGGCGAAGAAGATATCCACCGTGGTGTAGGTCTTGCCCGTCTTGGCCTCGGTAACGTTGACATCCCACTTCTGCCAGAAGACGCCGTTCGGATCGCACCGGTTGGTCGTGATCGGATCATCCACAGGCGCGCCATCCGCCCCGTAGATGCTGATTGAACATTGAGCCGGATCCAGGAGGATGGCGCCGTTGCGCTCCAGCCAGGAATGGATCGTAAACGTGCGGTTCGATATGTCGTACGCGAAGTTCGCCATGACGTGGTATTCCGGCTCCACCTGGGCGGGGGTCATCCGGATGGACCGTGTCTGGTTCGTATTGCACACCCAGTGGAAATCCACCTGGTCATGGAAGAACTCGCGATACCACGCCGTATCGTAGATGCCGTAGGGGTATTTCCTCATGATCAACTGGGGCGAGCCTCCTGCGTCCAGACACGAGAGTCCCGACTGCGACCATCCGGAGCTGTCCGACACGCTCAGTTTGTCCAGCCGGCTGGTAATTCCATACGTGTTCACATACCAGACGTCCCAGAAGACCGTGTAGTACTTGATCTCGAGATCGGTGTCGGAATCGTCGTACGGCCCGGGGGTCACGCCGTCGAACACATTCGTGTAGTTGCTGTCCTGCACCCGGAATCGCGCCGTCGTGGTCTGAAGGTTCGGCACCGTCCAGGACGTGGCGGTAAAGTCCTCGCCGGCGGGTCCGGGCCGATTGACGAGGCGCGTCGAATTGATCTTGGTCCAGGGATTCGCCCCGTACCGGTAGTAGATGTCCACGTTGGTGACATTGCCGCGGGTCCCCCAACTGGCGCTGACGGTATCAAGGGCGTACAATTCCTGCTCGGGCGGAATCCCGTTCGGATAGACCACCCGGAGATTTCCGCAGACATCGAACGCGCCACTGCTGTCGTAGACAAGCGAATTCACCGTGTTGGTCACCAGGATCGTCTTCGTGCCCAGCAGATCCGGGACCGTCCAGTCGATGCTGAAAACATTACTGAGGGGGTCAAACGCGGGAGTGCCCAGCACCTCTCCTTCGATCGTCGTCCCGTTGCGCAGGTAGTAGATCCTGAAATCGGTGGTCGACATCTGTCCGCCTTTCAGCCACTGGATGGACTTGGTCTGACCCACTTTCCAGAACTCGCCCGGCAGGGGAGAGATGATCTCCACCCGCGGTGTGCTGACCAGCTTGAACGGTTGCGAATACCCCTCGTAGCCGCCCGTGTCCCGCACATGGAGCATCACATTGCTGATGGTATCCAGCCCGCCCGGAATCGCGCCGGCCGGCATCAGCCAGTTGAGCGTGGTTCCGCCCGAATAAGCGGCGGCAATGGTATAGTTCGGGTAGCCGATGTAGATCAGCTCGATCAGGTTCGTGCCCTGTGTTCCAACGGAAATCCAGGAAATGCTGTTCGTTTGTCCCACCGCCCAGATGCTGTTCTGGTTCGGTTGCTCCACCCGGACGCCGCCCACGGAAAAGATCGGCGAAAAGCCCGTGTAGGCCGTTCCGGCAACCTTGAGGCGCGCGGTCACCGACGGCTGACGGGAGGCCTCGACCGCCCACCAGAACGTGTTCGACCCGTTGACGATCGCCATATTCGTCGCCACCATCGCCGGTTCATAGCTGACCCCGCCGTTGGGCGAATAGGTGATAGTCGCCGTCGCCCCGGCATTCGCCGCCACGAACACAACGGCGTTCGTCGTGCCCAGTTGCCAGGAATCGCCCACCTGGGGTGACTTGACTCTGATGCCCTTCAGCACAAACGCGTCCGAGTAGGCGACGACACTCGTATCCTCGGGCCTCGGCGAACTCGTCACCTGCATCCGGATGACGGCATTCGTCGTCGGATCGTAGGCCGGGTGATCGTTCCACGGGTAGACCGTGGTCGACAGCGCGTAGTTATTGGTGATGTCGTAAGGGAAGGTCACCCCGCCATCCGTGGAGAGCGACAGGCGCACGCGCGCGCTCAGGTCGATGCCGGCATATTGCCAGGAGATGGCCTGCGGCGTCCACGCGTTCCACACCGTGCCCGTGTTCGGAGAGGTAATCCGGATCCCGCGCAGGAGGAAGGCCAACGAAGTATCGGCGTAAGGACCGGCCGCGACCTTGATCCGGGCATTCGTCGACGGCAACAGCGTCGAGGCCACGGTCCAGTCAAAGGCATTCTGTCCGGGATACACCTGGTTGTTGTTGTAGCCCGACGGCGTCAGGGTCGTGAAATTGTTCGTCCCTTGGTTGGAATAGGAGATGTACGCCTTTTCGCTCACCGGGGCCCCCGCCGCCACCCATCGGATCTGGTACGTACTGCCGATATTCAGCACCGCGTTGTTGGTGGGATATTGGACCAGGATCCCGGCGACCGTGAAGAAATCGTCGGAGAGATCCCAGACATTGGTAAACGGCGCGGGATTGTTCACGGTCGCCCGTATCTTCGCCTTGGTCGTTGGATACACCGGCGTGAACGGGAACGCCGAACCCAGGCCGTAGAAATCGGCCCCCGGCCCCAGGAGCGAGAAGGTATTCGTCTCGTCGTAGCTGATCTCGAGCCGCACCCCTTCCAGGTTCCACGCCGCCGGCGCGCCGTCATGCCGGACGATGATCGGCACATTCCGCTCCACCTGGTCCGTGCTCTTGTCCGGGTACGTCACGTGGACACCGGAGATGTTGAAATCAGCCGCCGACATGCTCCACAGGTTCGTGTCGCTATCCGCTCCGGATCCCTCCGACACGACCCGGATGCGACCTCGCCGGGAGACGAGTCGCGACACGGTCCAGACATACGAGCCGCTGTTGGTAACCGCCGTGACGATGGGCATCCACGTCGCCCCCGAATTCGTCGAGAACGCGAGGCTCACCGTGGGGCCCGCTCCGCCCGACGTCCAGGTGACCGTGTTGGTCGTGTCCATCAGCCACACGTCGCCGCCGTCCGGCGCGGTCACGTCGATATCGGCCAACGTAAACAGGGGCGAGAAGCCTTCCACGTTCGGATCGGAGAGCGACCGGATACGCAGCATGGCCTGGTCGGTCCCGTCCTGGGTCACGTTCCACACAAAACTGTTCGTGCCGAGCGAATTGGTGACGCTGGCGTAGATGTTGCTGTACGTGCTGCCGCCGTCACGGGAAAGGTCGATGGCCACCTCGGCGCCCGCCCCGACGGACCGCCATTCAAGCGTAAACGGATCGTTTCGCTTGACCTTCCTTCCCGCCATGGGCTGGGTGATCTCGACGCCGGCCAGCTCGAACAGGCCGTCGGATTCGTCCGTGAAGAAGCCCGAGCCGGAGGTCTGGATCCTGATCCTGGCTCCCGTCGAAAGGTACATCGTTGACGGCGTCCAGGGCCGCGCGTTGGTCTTGCTGCCGTTCACGTTGCCCGCGATGGCATCGATCCTGTAGGCGAAGTCATAGTTGGTCCCGTCCAGGGCGTAGTCGATTTCCACCACGGGGCCCGCGTCAAACGGCGACTCCCATACGATATTCGTCGTCTTACCCGCATACCACTTCTCGCCGCCGTTCGGCGCCACCAGCCGGAACCGCTGAATGATGGTGAAAGCGGAATCCGACCAGTCCCAGATCGATGCGTCGTTGGGGTCGCGCACCCGGACAATGCAGTTCGTCTCCAGCGAAACGTTGGGGACCAGCCACGTCAGCCTGCCGTTCCCGCCCGCCCCCTTGTAGACGGCGTTGGTGATCACGGTCCACGGGGCGTTGGTTCCCGTGGTCGAGTATTCCACCACCAAGTTGCTGCTCACATTGCCGGTCCAAGTCCAGGTGATGTCGTACGGCACGCCCGCGATCCAGGCCAGGTTCCCGTTCTCGGTCCCGTTGGGAACGGTCACCACGATTCGACCTTCAGACGCCGCCACGTCCACCTCGTCCACCGAGATCTGTGTCGCCCCGAGCGAATGCAGGAACGCCTTGAACCGCAACACGCCACCGACCTTGGGATAGAGCTGGTCGTAAAACGTGCGGATCCGCGCGTTGATCGTGTCCCGGTCGCTGGTGTTGGCCCCGAACACATCGGGCCCGATCCGCTGCTGCCACTGGCTCCCATTCCAGTAGAACCAGCGCGGGGCGGCGCCACCGTCCCCCGAAATCTGGTATTGCACATCGGTATTGGGATTGAACGTCCTCGTGTGGTTGAAGCCCAGGAGATTACCCACGAAGGCGAACGCTGATCCGGCCACGGGCTCTACGGTCGGATGACTCACGGGATAACTGGACACAAACACTTTGACCCCGCTCAACCGGGGCGTCAATCGGCAGTTCTCGGTCGCGAAATACGCCCTGTACTGGAAGTACTGCGCCAAGTCCACGTCGCCCACCATGTCGTCGCCCAGCGACGCCGTAAAGAACGTGTTGGTTACTTTGCCCGGGCCCGTAAAGTCCACGCCGGGGAAAGCCGGATTATTCGCCGACCGAGCCTGCAACTTCAGGGTCATCGCCCCGGCCCGGTAGTGATCAAATATCTCGCCGGCGCGAAGCGCCCGGTTGTGGATGGCCACCTCGTCGATTAATCCATCAAAGTAACCACTCGCCCCCTGGTTCTTGCCAATCACCAGCGGAACTGCCGCCGCTGGATTGAGACCGACCACGTCCGCCACGCCGGCCAGCTCGCCGTCCACGTACAGCTTCAAAATCGGCGACTCATAGGTCCCGGCCAGATGCGTCCA
>Ga0172375_10012698_pt1 | contig 10536 bp, 10 predicted proteins | sample LakKiv1m_FD_114537 | JGI IMG/M metagenome (GOLD analysis project Ga0172375, IMG submission 114537) | Freshwater microbial communities from Kabuno Bay, South-Kivu, Congo - kab_092012_11.1m | ecosystem: Environmental > Aquatic > Freshwater > Lake | place: Democratic Republic of the Congo...
AAAGATATCGAGACTTTTAAAAGGGATTCTGCCAACGTAAATAATTTGAAAAAGCAGCAGGTAAAAAGCGATTTGAAGGTAAAACAAGTAATAATCGAAGAGCATTTACCTGGGCTTTTAGAACAGATCTCAAATATTGCCAATAAAAATAATATGAGACTAATGCAGATCAAGCAATCAAAAGACGCGAAATCCAAAGAAGATAAAGCTGTTTCGGCCGCGAAACTTAATCCATTATTTATTAGCTTGGACCTGGTCGGTACATATCATAATATCGGAGCTTTCGTTAATGACCTGGAAAACGCGGATAAATTGCTTATCCTGCAGGAGATCAAAATCCGCCGGGACGCTAATGATCCGTTAAAACAAAATGCAGCACTTTTGATAAAAACTTATGTTAAAAAATAAATTTATTTTAGTTAGTGTTTTTTTTATATTTACTAGTATAATGGTTGCGGGCGCGGCCGAGCAATATGTGTACGAAAGTAAGGGAAAACGCGACCCGTTTATCGCTTTAGTCACAAGCGATGGGCGGCTTTTAAAGCTTGATACCGACGAGGAAGTTAAGGGCGACTTAAATTTGGAAGGTATAATTTACGATAAGAACGGGGTTTCTTTTGCGATAGTTAATGGCGCGGTAGTTAAAATTGGAGATGTGGTAGGGGACAATCAGGTATTAAGGATCGAAAAAGAAAAAGTAATTTTTATTAAAGAAGGGGCTACTTTTGATCTTGAATTAAAAAAGGAGGAAACTAAGTGAAAAAATCCAAAATTTTTAATTTTGGCATATCACTTTTATTTTTGTGGTCAACTTGTTTTGGTAATTTATTTTGTTATGCTCAGGATACAAAAGAGCCTAATGATAATCAATCCCAAAGCTCAGTCGCGCAAGAAGGTGATGTCAGTGGTGTGGATGCGGTAGTTGTACCTACTTCACCTATTATGGATCCGATAGTCCAAATAGAGCTCGGTGAAAAGCCGGTTTTTGAAAAGCAGCCCGAAATTGCTTCCGAGAATGTTACTTTAGATTTTAACGAAGCTGACATTAAGAATGTCTTAAAAATTATTTCTTATAAATCCGGAGTTAATATTGTTACCACTCCAGATGTAATCGGTAATGTTACAATACGGTTGGTTGATGTGCCCTGGGAAAGGGCGCTGGACGTAATTTTAAAAACTTACGGTTTTGGTTACGAAAGACAGGGAAACATTATATTGGTAACCAAGATGGAAAATATTAACAAGATCCAATCAGAAGAGCCGTTAAAAACCGAAATTTTTAATTTAAAATTTTTAGATGCCCAGGATGCTCAGAGAGCGCTTATTCCTCTTCTTTCTATCCGTGGTAAAATTGCCGTTTTATATGCAAGAGGACAAAAAGGTTGGCAATTTGGGAGTTTTAAAATAGGACGAGAGCAGTCAGCGACGATTGCTATGGAGCAAGAAAAGGGTATACCTTCGCGTTCGGAAACTGTTTCGATTGAGAAAAATCCTGAAGGCCGCACTATTTCCAATAAAATTGATTTCGAGTCATCGGTTAAATCAAGGACGCTTATCGTTACAGATACTGCGGCTTCACTTGATAAGATCAGGAATTTTGTTGAAATAATTGACCGCAGGCCCAAACAGGTGCTGATCGAAGCCAGGATCATTGAAGTTAATTTGGATAAATTAAAAGATATTGGGTTTGATTGGGGTTCTGGTCAGGATGGTGCTTCTGGTTATACAACACCGCCGTCAGATTTATCCTTGAATGCCAAAAATTCCAAAACTATTGCCGCAAGAAATTTAGGTTCAGAGTTTACTCCTGGAAAATTTAACCCTATTGAAGGAACAACTGCTTTTCCTGGAACCTATCCTTATAAAGCAGGATTGGAACTTTTATTTAAAAAAGTGACCGGCACCCAATTTGAAGTTATTTTGCATGCTTTAGAGGAAAATGCCAGTTCAAACACGCTTTCAGCTCCCAGGATTTTAACTTTGGATAATCAGGAAGCATCGATTTTAGTCGGTTTTCATACGCCGATTTTAAGTTCAACAGTTACGGCTGCTTCAACTTCTACCGGCCCGACTGAAACCCAGACTCTTGATTATTATCAGGAGATTGGTATTAGGCTTAATGTTGTGCCACAGATTAGCGATGAAGGTTATATTAACATGATTATTCATCCGAGTGTTACATCGACAAGTGCCAGTGTAACCGCTAGAAATGTCGCAGGAACGGCGCCTAATGCGATCACCAGCGAAATTAATTACCCTATTATTGACGTAAGGGAAGCTCAGACGCAGATTTTGATGAAAGATAGTGAGACTATAGTAATTGGAGGTTTAATTAAAGATGTTATTAATAAGCAGACTATAGCTATACCTTTTATCAGCAAGATTCCCTATATTGGTAATTTATTTAAACGTGATATCATCGATAAAAGCAAAGTTGATTTATTAATTTTCATTACTGCCCATATTGTTAAAGATGACAGCTTTTCTGCTGACGTAGTCTCAAAATTAGAAGATAGCGTCGGCCGAGGCAAGGGGCAGGGTGTAGAAACGGGTAGATTTCTCGATAGGGTTCCTCCTCCTAAGAAGACCGCCGTTCAAAAGTAGTTATCAATATGGATTCTAAGGTAACTTTTATTTTTGCAAAAAAAGGCTTGATGAGATTTATTTCTCATTTGGACTTAATGCGGCTTTTTATGCGCGCTTTTCGCAGGGCCGACTTTCCTTTTAAAACCAGCCAGGGGTTTAATCCTCATATTAAATTAAGTATCAAAAGGGCATTAAAATTGGGCCTTGAAAGCGAAAATGAAGAAGCGACTGTAACTTTAAGAGAGCGAATGGGGCGGGAAGAATTTTTAACAAAATTTCAGGATAAATTGCCCCAGGGAATAGATATTAAAGAAGTCAACATATTATAAATTTTTTGAGGCCTTTTAGAAATTTTAAGAGGGCTTCCCCCAGAAGTGAAAATTTTCACACGAGGGGTAAAGTAAGGGATGGATATGTCAAAAGAGATTTTAATCAACATTGAGACTCAAGAAAAAAGAGTGGCAGTAGTGCATGAAGGCAGGCTTGAGGAGTTTAGTATTGAGAGGCCGCAGGACAGGACAATTGTCGGTAATATTTACAAAGGCAGGATTGAAGCAGTCTTGCCTTCAATAGGTGCTGCTTTTGTAGATATTGGTCTGCCTAAAAAGGGCTTCCTGTATTTATCAGAGATTGAATACGGTTTTGAAGCTTTTGATATGCATGAACCAGGGGAAAAACCGAAAGAAACTCAAGGCCAAAAAGTAAAAATAGAAAAGGGCCAGGAAGTATTGGTTCAGGTAGTAAAAGAATCATTTGGCAATAAAGGCCCAAGGTTATCCTGTCATATTGGTTTAGCAGGAAGATATCTGGTTTTAATGCCTCAGGAAGGCCAAGTTGGGGTATCAAGAAGAATAGAAGATGATGAAGAGAGAAGAAGGTTAAAAACGGTACTTTTGGAACAGAAACTTCCCAAAGAAGTTGGATTTATTGTGCGCACCGCTGCCTGGGGTAAGTCAAAGCAGGAGCTTTTAAGGGATGCTAATTTTCTAATCAAGCTATGGAAGAGGATGGAAAAAGCTATACAGACCAAGAAAACCCCGGCACTCATCTATGAGGAATACGACCTTACGTTAAGAGCTATCAGGGATTCATTTACGGAAGATGTTTCGAAATTAATTGTTGATTCTAAGCCGGAATTTTACCGGATAAAAAATTTCATGAAAACTTTTTTGAATTATCTTTCCAATAAGGTCGAATTTTATAGAGGCGATGACTTGTTTCATGATAAAGATATTGAAAAACAAATAACCAAGATTTTTGAAAGCAGGGTTTATCTTAAATCAAAAGCTTATATCATTATTGAACCTACTGAAGGTTTGGTGGTTATCGATGTAAACAGCGGCGGGTTTAATAAAAAATTGGGACAGGAAGACACAGCATTCAAAGTTAATTGCGATGCGGCCGTTGAAGTAGCCAGGCAATTAAAATTACGGGATCTGGGCGGGATTGTTGTTATTGATTTTATCGATATGGAAAAAGAAGGCCACCGTAGGGAAGTGCTTAATGTTTTGAAAAAAGCTCTTCATAATGACCGGGCTAAATATGATATTTTAGGGATTTCAAAATTTGGTTTGGTGGAAATGACCCGAGAGAGGGTGCATAAAACCGTGCATAACCTTTCTTTTCAGGCCTGTCCTTATTGCCAGGGCAGAGGCAAGGTAAAATCGGCAGTTACTATGTCTATTTATGCTTTTAAAGAATTAAAAAAATTCCTTAAGGAAAAATCTTTAAAAGAAGTAAACGTTACTTTAAATCCTGCTGTGGTTGATGAGATTATTAATGAGAAGAATAATGTAAAATTAATAGAGAATAAATATAAAACAAAAATTAACCTTATTTCGAATCCAGCTTTACATATAGAGGATATAAGGATATCTTAGGGGTGTGAAATGCAAGCAAAATCGAACAAATCCAAAAAAAATAATGTATTGAAACAATCGCCAACTAATTGGTTTTTCATAATTATATTAGTTTATCTAGGGCTGACTTTATTAAGTTATACTTTGGCAGGTATCCCTAAAGAATTACCTTACAGCGAATTTTATTCGATAATAAAAACAACTCCGGATAAGATCAAATCACTTTCTAAGACGGAAAGTACGTTGCAAGGCGAATTTGACGATAAAACTAAATTCATTGTTAATATTCCCGATAATGATACAGAATTATTGAATTTAATTCGTGATGGGGTTAAATATTTTGAAGTTAAACCAGCCAGAACTTTTTGGACAGCTTTATTTTTTAATTTTGGCCCGATAGCATTTCTTTTATTTATCTGGTGGATGATGGCAGCCAGAGGAGAACAAATTGGCAGCAGGGTAATGGGTTTCGGGAAAATTAAGCCCAAGATTCAGGGTGAAGAAGGAACAAGTAATGTTACTTTTGAAGATGTAGCTGGCGTCGATGAAGCACGGGAAGAGCTGCAGGAAGTAATAGAATTTTTAAAAGATCCCAAACGCTTTCAAAAACTTGGCGGGAAGATCCCAAAAGGGGTTTTATTGGTTGGCCCTCCCGGATGCGGAAAGACCCTTGTGGCGAAAGCAGTCGCAGGAGAGGCAAATGTGCCGTTTTTTGGCATTTCGGGCTCTGATTTTGTGGAAATGTTCGTTGGTGTTGGTGCATCCAGGGTCAGGGATTTATTCGATCAAGGGCGCAAGGCTTCCAAGATATCCGGTAAGGGTGCTATTATCTTTATCGATGAAATTGATGCGGTTGGCCGCCTGCGTTTTTCCGGGATAGGCGGTGGACATGATGAAAGAGAACAGACTTTAAACCAGCTTTTAGTTGAGATGGACGGGTTTGCCACCGAGCAGGGTTTGATTCTTATTGCTGCTACAAACAGGCCTGATACTTTGGATCCGGCGCTTTTGCGGCCTGGAAGATTTGACAGGCTCGTGGTTATTAATTTACCCGACATTTATGGGAGAGAAGCAATATTAAAGGTTCATACTCGCAAGATTAAGCTTTCTCCCGAGGTGAATTTAAAAGTAATTGCCCAACATACTTCTTTATTTTCTGGGGCAGATTTGGCAAACTTGTGTAATGAAGCGGCACTTTTGGCTGCGCGCCACAATAAAGATTTTGTTGAGCAGTCTGACTTGGAGGCTTCTATTGAAAGAGTAGTAATGGGCCCGGAAAAGAAATCGCGTATCATGACTCAGAGGGAAAAAGAATTGACCGCTTTTCATGAGGCAGGGCACGCTTTGTTGTCTTTATTAGTGCCCAACGTTAATCCTATGACCAAAGTTTCGATAATCCCTCGAGGGTTGGCAGGAGGATATACATTAACTCCTCCCAAAGAAGATAAAAAATATCACTCTAAAAATGAGCTATTAGGCAATATTTGCGTTTTGTTGGGAGGCAGGGTTTCAGAAGAGCTGAATTTTGGCGATATAACTACTGGAGCCGGGCACGACCTTGAGACCGCCACGGGTTTAGCCAGAAACATGGTTTGCGATTACGGGATGAGTTTAAAACTAGGAAATATTACTTTAGGTAAAAGTCATGGCCCAGTATTTCTGGGGAGAGACTTAGTCGAAGAAAGAAATTATAGTGAACATACGGCGCAAGTTATCGACGAGGAAATTAAGAATATTATCGACACCTGTTATCAGCGTTCTATGGCTTTAATCCAAGAAAATGGTGATAAATTAAAATTATTGGCAAGTACATTACTTGAGAAAGAAGTGCTTTCCGGCGAAGAAGTCAGAAAACTACTGGGCTTAGAAGAAAATGTACCTGGTCAATTATAACGGCTGCAAACAATTACACAAACTTATGCTTGATGCGGGAGTTGATCCTTATGGCGCTAAGATTATGTCAGCCAAAGCCTCAAACATAATAATACATTTAAGAAAGCTTGATTGTGTAAAAGCAAATATCCTAAAACAGGAGATGCTTTCGCTTTCGGCCGATGCTGCGGTAAGCAAGCTAAGTATTACCGGAAAAGTCAAAGCAACTGATTGTTTTTTAATTGGAAGCCTAAGCCAATTCAATAAGTTGAGTTTAAAATTGCGCTTTCAACCTATCGGTTTGTCTGGAATAGGCCTGGAGATTGAAAAACTTTTAAAAAATATTGAATTAAACGATTTTAGTTTTCATTTTGGAAGAAAAAAAATAGAAATTAGCCCTGATAGGAGTTATATTGTCGGGATAGTAAATGTGACCCCTGATTCTTTCAGCGGTGACGGGCTATATAAGAATTTTGGTATTAAAGGGCAAGAGATTATTTTAGAATATGCTTTTAAATTAGCAAAAGACGGCGCAGATATCATCGATATTGGAGGCGAATCTAGCAGGCCCAACGCTTCCCCGGTTTCTTTAAAAGAAGAACTGGCTAGGGTTATACCGGTAATCAGGTCGCTTTCGAAGAAGATCAAAACACCGATTTCCGTCGATACTTATAAACCTGAAGTGGCTATTGCGGCATTAGACAACGGTGCAAGTATAATTAACGATATTACCGGCCTTAGAGATGCGAAAATGCGAAAGGTCGTCAATCGTTATAAGGCAGGTGCAATCATAATGCATTCTAAGGGAAGCCCGCTAACCATGCAAAAAAATCCCAGCTATGATAATGTGATTGAAGATATTATCGATTATTTTAACAAATCTATGGCGCGCTGCCTGGATGCAGGTATTGCCAGAAATAGAATAATAATTGATCCTGGTATCGGTTTCGGCAAGACCATTGAGCATAATTTGAGAATACTTAAAAATCTTAAAGCATTTAAATCACTGGGCCAGCCGATTTTAATCGGCACATCAAGAAAATCTTTTATTGGAAAAATTTTAAATGCTCAAATTAACGAAAGGCTCTCCGGTACAATTGCAACTTGTATTTTGGCTAGACAAGAAGGAGCGAATTTGTTTAGAGTTCATGACGTAAAAGAAGTTAAAAGAGCACTTACTATTCAGGATAAAATAAATGCCAATTAGCTCACTCTTAATAAGTCTTTCATCTATTTGGAAGCCGCTTATCGAAATTCTTATTTTATGGTATGTCATTTATCAGATCATGCTATTTTTTGAAGGTTCAAAAGCTGTCCAGGCGATAAGGGGTATTATTATATTATTAGTATGCTTTATGGTTTTTCAGAAACTCGACTTTGAGATATTGGACTGGCTTTTAAATAAATTGTTTGCGGTTTCTGTAATTGCAATCTTGATTGTATTCCATCCTGAAATTAGGCAAGGGTTGGCAAAATTAGGAAGGCGTAACCTTTTTGCCTCTGTTATCAAAGAGGAAGAGCTGGACTATGTTTTAAGACAGGTTGGTAAAGCAGTCGATAATTTGTCCAGGGATAAATCGGGAGCCATAATCGCCATAGAAAAAAACGATTCTTTAAGTATCTATGCGGAAAGTGGAGTTATGGTTGATGCGAGAGTATCTTCAGAATTAATTGAGAGCATTTTTTCAAGGAGCAGTATTTTGCATGACGGAGCAATGATTATTCAGCACGGGCGCATTATTGCCGCCGGCTGCCTATTCCCGCTTTCCGATAAACAGGACCTAAGCAGGATATTCGGCACTCGTCATAGAGCGGCTTTGGGTTTGAGTGAAGAGGTAGATGCTATGGTATTGGTGATTTCTGAGGAGAGGCAGGATATTTCGTTGATCTTTCAGGGCAAAATGTTTAGGGACCTAAGTAAAGAAGAGCTTATTGACAAAATAAAGGATCTGCTTAAAAACAATAAAACGTAAATATGGCAAAAGATAATAAGTCAAAATTTGATTTCAAGCTAATTGGCTTTTCCCATCCTTGGTTAAAAGTAATTTCTTTAGGGTTGGCGATTTTGGTCTGGTTTTATGTAAGCGGAGCCATTGGTAGGAATTATTGATGCCAAAACTAGGCGTGAATATCGATCATATTGCTACCTTAAGGGAGGCCCGCAAAGGCCAGGATCCTGAACCTTTGCATGCTGCTTTGATCGCTCAGGCTTTCGGGGTAGATTCTATTGTCGCTCATTTAAGAGAAGACCGAAGGCATATAAAAGAAGCTGATCTGATTTTGCTGAAAAAATTTGTAAAATGTAAATTGAACATGGAGATGTCTCTGGCTCCCGAAATTATCGCGATTGCCTGTAAGGTTAAACCTGATCAAGTAACACTTGTACCTGAAAAAAGGCTTGAGCTTACAACTGAAGGCGGACTGGATGTTATTGGAAATAGCAGTAAAATAAAAACAGCTTTAAAAAAATTCAATGAAATTGGAATCGAAGTAAGTTTATTTATAGATCCGCAAAAAAAGCAGATAGACGCAGCTAAAAAACTCGGCATAAAATTAATTGAGCTGCATACTGGTAAATACGCTGATGCTGTTAATATAAAACAACAGGAAAAGTTTTTAAAAGAGATTAAAAACGCGGCCAGGTATGCTAAAAAATCTGGGATAACCGTTTTTGCCGGCCATGGGCTTAATTATAATAACGCAAGATCCATTGCCAGGATCAAAGAAATTGAAGAATTGAACATTGGATATTCAATTATTTGCCGGGCAGCATTGTTAGGCCTTGATTGCGCTTTGCGCCAAATGAAAGAACTGATTAAATGATTGTAGGCACAGGGGTGGACATAACCGAAGTTAGCCGTATGCGCCGAGCCGTTGAGCGCTGGGGTGATGAGTTTTTAAATCGTATTTTTACCAAAGAAGAACTGGAAAACGCGAAAACTCGGGTCAGTTACTATCAGCATTTAGCCGGAAGATTTGCCGCTAAAGAAGCAATTTTCAAAGCAATCAATTATAAAGAAATGGGTTGGAAGGATGTTACGATTTTAAATGATAAAAATGGCAAACCTTATTGTAAAATCTTAAATCCTAAGGTAAAAAGCGTCCAGATCCATTTATCTATTTCTCACGTAAAAAGTTATGCAGTTGCCAGCGCATTTATTACAAAGAAAGCTTAACAGCCATAAGGCTGATTTCGGGCATATTTTTATAATTGCCGGATCTTTGAGATATTCAGGAGCGGCACTTTTGTGTTCAATGGCTTGTATGCGTACAGGTGCGGGGATGGTGACATTAGCTTTACCCGAAGATATTGCTAAGGCCGTAACAAAAAGTAAACCTAAAGAAATTATGCTTTTCCCTCTGCCGCAAACTAAGAGTGCCGGCTTAAGCATGGCAGGTTATAAAAAAATTGATGATTTTATCAAAAAAATTGATATACTTGTTGTTGGCCCGGGGCTGGGTTTAGAGCAGAGTACCGTAAGATTAGTCAGAAAAATAGTTTTAAAAACAAATAAGCCCATGGTTTTGGACGCGGACGCTCTGAATGCCTTAGCAAAATTTGGGATAAAATTCTTTGACAAATTCAAGAAAGAAATTATAATTACTCCACATCCTAAAGAGATGTCACGGCTTTGCAATTTGCCAGTTAATAAGATTGAGCTTGATAGGACAGCTGTTGCGCTTAAATTTGCCAAAGAACATAAAGTTACGGTAGTTTTAAAAGGCCATAAAAGCGTTGTGGTAGCTCCCAGCGGAAAAATTTTTATTAATAAGACCGGTAATCCCGGAATGAGTACAGCCGGAAGCGGGGACGTATTAACCGGAATGATTGCAGCACTTCTGGGCCAGGGTCTAAATAGTTTTGAAGCGGCTAAATTTGGGGTTTATTTGCATGGTTTAGCTGGTGATCTTGCAGCTAAGGACAAGGGAGAAATTTCCTTGATTGCGTCAGATATCATTGATAAAATTCCAGCAAGCATAAGAATGAGTTCATTGAAATAAACAGGGCTTTTGGGCAAGTTATTCTATAGCCAATAGTTTTTGTTATACTTTGCCGGCTTAGCTCAGTTGGTAGAGCAGCTGTTTTGTAAACAGCGGGTCGGGGGTTCAATTCCTCTAGCCGGCTTTTATTTGGACAGGTACCCAAGTGGCCAAAGGGGGCAGACTGTAAATCTGCTGCACTTGTGCTTCATAGGTTCGAATCCTATCCTGTCCATTA
>Ga0172375_10012699_pt1 | contig 10535 bp, 9 predicted proteins | sample LakKiv1m_FD_114537 | JGI IMG/M metagenome (GOLD analysis project Ga0172375, IMG submission 114537) | Freshwater microbial communities from Kabuno Bay, South-Kivu, Congo - kab_092012_11.1m | ecosystem: Environmental > Aquatic > Freshwater > Lake | place: Democratic Republic of the Congo...
AACAAAAAGTAACCATTATTGCCGCTCTATTGCATCAACCAAAGGTATTAATTGTTGATGAACCAATAGTTGGTTTAGATGTCGAAAGTCAAAGAATCACCAAGCAAATATTTAAAGAATTTGCCGACAATGGTGGAGCAATTCTTCTATGTACCCACACCCTTACAGTGGCTCAATCAATTGCCAACAGGGTAGGTATTCTCAATCGAGGTAAATTAGTGGCACAAGGTCATATAAAAGATTTGCAAAAATTAGTCAAGAAAAAAAATGCCGACTTAGAAACCATTTATTTGGATATCTTAGAATAAAAATGAATATCACAAAGGCTCTACTACTATTAGGAAAACGAAAGGGTATAAATTGGTTAAGAGATAATACAGCTACAAAACTTTTTGTCATATTTGCGTTTTTTCTGGTTATCCTTGGGATAATTTTTGCCGAATACAAAATTACTTCAGTATATTTAAGTTTTATAAACAGTTATCCACCCTTTGGTCCGGCAATTGCCCTCTATTCTCTAAAGGTAGCTGTGTTTATGCTCTTTGTCTTTGCCATTATTAGCTCAACAGTAATTAGTCTTTCAACTCTCTATCAAAGTCCAAACCTGACCCATTTGTTTACTCTCCCAATTTCTCCAACCTCTATATATAAAAGCAAATTTATTCCAGGCTGGATTAGTTCTTTATTTGTACTTTTACTTATTTTTCCACTTTTCTATATCTATAACAAATATCTATTCAAATCAGATTCTTTCTTCCTTGTCCTCAGTCTAGGTCTAGTTATTTTATCAACTGTTAGTCAATCACTTGGCACCATTATTTCCACCCTCATTACCTTTTTATTTGGAAAAATTAACAGACAAAAACAAATTTTTGTTTTTATCAGCATCTTTATGGCTTTTGCTTTTTTGGTCAAACTATTATTTCCCCCTGGATTATACAAATTGTATGATTCAACCGACTATTCTAGCTTTCAAAATCAGCTAGACACTTTTCCTCTTATGGGAAAATTCTTACCCACCAACTGGTTAGTCGATGCCCTTGGGGGAAGTTTCAACCTCCTTTCGTTTTTTGCCACCCTAGCTACTGTCATCGCTTTATTAATCATTGTCAAAAAAATAGGGGACAAGTATTATTTATCAGCTTGGCGACAAGCTCAAAGTCAAAGCTATCTTGCCAGTAACAATTCTTCTCAAAAAAACAACTCCTCTTATCCAAAATTATTGAACTCAAAAAGTATTTATTACCCACTCGTTATAAATGACATTCTCTCTTATATTAGGTCAAATAAGGAAGTAAATTACTCCATCTTTTTAGGTAGCATGCTACTAATTCTTGTCTTATCCATAAAAAATTTAGTTATTTTAAAAGACACCACCCAAAGTCTTTTGTTTGCCATTTATCTTATCGCCTATGTCAGTACTAGTCTTATATTTTTGATTTCCGCAATTAGGTCAATCTTCCCTTTAGTGGCAAAGGAGAGGGGGACTGCCTGGTTTTCCTTTACTCTCCCTATCTCAAGAAAAAAGTATCTTCTTCAAAAAGTCTTATTTTCGCTATTGGCTGGTCTCCCAAGTATTTTAGTTGCCACATTGGTAGTTTCCGGACTAAGACTAACTAGAGATGACTCCCTTGTTCTCATATTAATAATGTTTCTCACAGTTGTCCTAAACAATCTTATTCAGTGTCTTTTTGGAGCCATAAATCCAAATTTTAAAGAATCTGATAATTCAGATGCCATCAGTACTAGTAGTCAGGGTATCACCAGCCTTATGATTTCGCTTTTCGTAATTGTCGTCTCCACTATACAGTTAAATGGATATTTCCATTCAAACATCAATGCTTGGGGTTTATTTGTTCGTTGGTCTATAACTGCCCTTATCACCTTATTGCCAACAAGTATTATTGCCATCCAATCCACAAAAAAATATTCATTGTAAATAATCATCCTCTAAAGTAGTATTAATGTATGGAACCACAAAATAATCCCCCTGAAGACAAAACACTTGCCCTTGACTCAAAGGAAGCTCTTCCTCTTGAAACACCAAGTGGCCCCCCAGCAGAACCCGTCAAAACAAGCACCCACGCCTCCCCCTCCAACTTAATAGTTATTGCCGAACCAAAAAAACCACCTCAGGAAGAGGCCACATCAACTCCAGAAACACCAACTCCAGAATCATCAGCCGCCACACCCCCACCAACATCGCCCGAAACAACACCTACCACTCCTGCTCCAGAAATAAATCCTTCCACTCCAACAGAACCCCAATTACCTCCAATTCCCACCACACCACTTGTACCACCAATAGTTCCACCACCAGTTGACCCAATACCTGCTCCAACCTTTGTTTCGACAGAAACAGAAGCTCCCAAAAAGAGCAAGCTAATTCCCATATCAATTATTCTTTTAATTCTATTTCTAGCCATTTACGCCGCAGTCACCTTGGGTGAAGTTTTTACAAAATAAAATCACGACATTTGTCCATAAAGTTTATTTTTGCTAAGATGTTGTTATGAATAACTTAAGAGGTAACAAAAATTTTCGTCTTATACTTATTGCCACTTTTATAATAATTGTCGCTTATATGTTGTATTCCCTTTACTAAATCTATGGCCATTCCAAAATTCAAACCTCTTGCTAATGCTAGCGAATCTTCAAAAAAAGTTGCTAGGCCAATATTAATGGCAGTACTGGCAATTCTTGCTGCTGCCTTTGGACTCGAGTCATGTAATAATGATTGGGATTTAGGAAAATTACTATCTGGCTCAACCCCAAGCGAAGCTAGGGTTATGCGTGACAAAGAGGGGAATGAGGTAACTACTGGAGGCAAATACACTGACGAATACAATTGTGATGATTTTTCCACCCAAGAAGAAGCTCAAAAATTTTTTGAAAATGCCGGTGGTCCCAACAAAGATGTTAACCGTCTAGATGGTGACAACAACGGTAAAGCTTGCCAAAGCCTTCCATCCAATAAAGAGAAAGAATAAATATTCTACTTACTCCTTATTCCTGAGGAGTTAATTTTTTCAGCTCTTCCATGTCCATATTTTGAAAACCTTTCATCATTTCTGAAAAGTCAACAAAGTTTACGTCACTTGGAACTGCCAAATCACTCTCACTCAAAGTAGCCGGGCTACATTTGTAATCAAATTTTTCATTAATATTTGACATTACTTGTCCCTCACCCTCCATTGCTTTTTGATCTGTAGTCACCCCTTCCTCACCTTTTTCCATCTCCTCGAGTTTCATTTTCATACCACTATCTTTTATTTTGTCATTCCAAGAGTAAAAATAAACTCCGTCACTGACAGAGTAGACCTTACTTACTCCCTCTTCAGTTACCATTTCAGTTACTTGCTTAAATTTTTTTCCATTTACTACTATTTCACTTCTTGTTACCACTTCATCTTTGTCTTTTACTTCAAAAGTACATTTCTGGGCACTTCCAAGTGCAAATAAATCTTTTAGTGATTTCATTTCAGTTTTACTGGTTTCTTGAGTATTTTTTGTATCAACATTATTAGTTGTTCCATTTTCATCTTTATTCGGACCACAGGCAGATAAAGTTAAGCTAGCTATTAACAAAATAACTGGGAAAAGTTTTTTCATTTTAAAATAAAAATATTAACTAATTGGATTTTAACATGCCTTGACATTCGGGTTTTATTCGTGTTAAATTAATTATGCACTCTATTTGGCGCTATTGGACAAAAATTTTACTTGTATTGGGTATTTTGTCTGGATATTTTCTTATAAAATACTTAATTTATATTTGCGACAGATTACCTCTCTAAAGTATCTTCATCCTGACATTTTTTCATTGATATACTGAAGATATCTATGTCCGTATTTCAAAAAACCCCCAAGATTATAAAAGTTTCATACTTTGTTTTTGTAAACATCTTTGCTGCCATCGGGTTAACCTTTGTTGGTGTGTTTTTTGCCATTAGATTAAAAATAACCAATGTCTCTGGCAACGTTGATAATCTCAGTCAGCAATTTCAAACCCAAGAAGATTCCTTTAAAGTCAAGGGTGTTTCAACTACAAATAGCGAAGTATTAAGTCTTGATAGTCAAATTGAAAACCTCACCAAAAGCCGCGAATTAAAGGTCAACAACCTCTGCTCCCTTAGTGAATTAAGTTTTATTGCTCCCCTAAATGTAAAAAAAATAATAAATGTTTATAACCAAAAAAAATCTGATGATATTGTTTCAAAAATGATTTTTGCTGTTGTTACCCATCTAGATAATCAGGAAGAGTTCAATCAAAGTATAAAAAAGTGTATTCAAGATTTTAATCCGGAGAAGACAAATATCGATACCATAAGTTCAGAAATACAATTTATTAACAGTCAAAATATCTTTGATTGGCCAAATAAAAAAGAATGGTCGGATGTCGCCGCTTCTATTGTCAAAGACAAGGACATTATCTTCAGGGCTGCAAATATTGCCAAAATTGAACCTCGTCTCATTGTTTCCAATTTAATGGTTGAACAACTTCGCCTTTTTTATTCCCAACGAGAGCTTTATCAAAAATATTTCGAACCACTCAAAATACTGGCAAATTCAAACAAAATATCTCTTGGGGTTATGTCCATAAAAGAAGAAACTGCTATTAACATTGAAAAACACCTCAAAGATAGTAATTCGCCATATTATTTAGGACCAGAATTTGAAAAGCTTCTTGATTATCCTGACAATACTGATATTGCCCAGACCCGCTACGAAAGGCTCACTGATTTTGGCCATTATTACAATTATCTTTACGGTGCCCTGTATCTAAAGCAACTAATGACTCAATGGGAAAAAGCCGGTTTTAGTATTGCCCATCGTCCCGAAATTGTTGGCACCCTTTTTAATGTTGGTTTTCCCCAGTCGAAACCAAATGCTAATCCTCAGGTTGGAGGTTCGACTGTAAAAATCGACAAGACCGACTATACCTTTGGTCGCCTTGCCTATGAATTTTATTTTTCAGGTGAAATGTCAGATATTTTTCCCTATAATTGGGAAAAATAGCCTACATTATTGTATAATTACTCATGGACCCCGCAATTCGCCAACTCGATTTATATAAATTTCTTTTTCAACTTTCAAAAAAAACTAAGATTACTACTCGCCAATTAATTCGTCTAACTGGTTTCCCACAAACTTTTTTGTATTCTCTTTTAAAGAAATATTCCCATATTTTAGCCCCCCCTTCACGATTTCTTTCCGTAAAAGCTGAATTACGTGAACAAGTTCTTTCCGACTCTTTAGAAAAAATTAATCAAATAAAAAATTCTAATTTCTCACCTGCCCACCATGGCGGGTCTCTAAAATCTAATCTCTATTCTGCCCTGTCTCTTCGGCCCAATCCAGATCGTTCTTTGGATCAATTTTATGCCACCTCCACTACTACCTATCGCCGTGCGAAATTAATGGCCAAGATGGGGGATATCTACGAGCGTCGACTTGCATTTTTGGGTGACGACGATTTATCTTCAATTGCCTGTGCCCTAACTCATCAGGCAAAATCAATTACTGTTTTTGAAATTGATGATCGTCTTATCAAATTGATTGGAAGTATCTCAGACAAATTAAAACTAAATATCACTGTCATTAAACAAGACCTTTTAAAACCCTTAGACAAGAAACACAAGGCTTCTTTTGATACTGTTTTTACTGACCCTCCTTATACTCCAAACGGTATTTCTCTTTTTATAAACAGTGCCATTTTTCTCTTAACCCCAAAATACACTTCAAGGTTATACCTATGCTATGGCAACAGTGATATGGCCCGTGAAAGAGAAGTGTCTATTCAAAAAATTATTTCCGATTTTGGATTATTAGTTCACAAGAAATATTTTCAATTTAACCACTATACCGGAGCTCAAAGCATTGGCTCTCAGTCCTCTCTATATCTACTTGACTGGACTCCAAAAACAAAGAACATTTCCCAAAACTTTGACAAAATTTATACCTATGAAAAAAGTATTATGAATCAAAATTTTCCCTATTATAATCACTGGGAAGTCGAGCTAACCGTTTTAGAATCTCAAAATATTGATGAAAATTATGTCGATAAATTAGTAGATAAAGTAGTTGGTGACCTAAAACTAAATGTAGTTTCCACTTCAAAACATCTTTTCTCAAAATACAACGGTCTTACAAAAGTTTATATTCTTTCTCAATCCCATCTCGTTGTTCATACTTGGCCCGAAGTATCATCCATCCATTTTGATCTAATGACCTGTAGTTCAAAGATCAATTCAACTGATGTCAAAGTAGTCTTCTCATCATTACCTTCAACTAATCAGCCTATCTTTCGGTAAATTGACCCTAGTATTTTTTTTACAATATACTAAAATTAAATCCTCATGAAATCATTGCGGCACTTTTATCGCTTCCTAGGAAAATATAAGGGGACCTTGGTCATGTTTTTATTGGTTGGAACCATTGCAACTTTTACCGAAAGTATCCGTCCATATTGGTTAAAAATGATTTTAGAATCAGCCCAACAAGGACAAGATTCTAAGATTATTATTTTTTTACTTCTTTTTGGTTTTTCTACCATTGGCGGTAATTGGATTTCTTCTTTGTCCTATTATCTTGGCGACTTGGTTATTATTCCGGCAGCAAAGGAAATTCGAGAGAGTATTTTTCAAAAAATTTTAGAATTAGATTTTGCTTATCACGTCAACAAAAGCACGGGCTCTCTTATTAGTGCCTTTCGCCGTGGTGATGGAGCAGTTTTTACCATTTTCAACAGTATTCACCGTGATCTTTTTGGGGTTTTTATTTCGCTCACAGTTACCCTTGTCTTTTTATTTCGTGCCGATCCAACAATGGCTTTAATTTTATCAATTCTTTTTTGTATCAATCTCGGACTCATTTTATGGCTTATAAAAAAGAATCTTGTCTATCGAGTTGATTTCAATAATTCCGATGATCATATCTCAGGCATTATTACTGATTCATTAATCAATTATGAAACAGTAAAATTTTTCGCCGCCGAAGAAAAAGAAGCCAAACGACTAAATTATGCCTTTGTCGACTGGATGAAAAAACTTTGGGACTTTGCCAACTCATTTAGATTTATTGAAATTATTATTGGTACTACCTCTGGCCTAGGGATGCTTTTTATTCTTTGGCTGGCGATAAAAAAACTAAATAACGGTTTTTCCCTTGGCGACCTGGTCATGGTATCAGGGTTTATCACTGGTTTTTACTATCAATTCTTCAATCTCTTTTTTCGTATTCGTGACATTGCCAAAAACATGACTGATCTAAATAAATATTTTGGAATTCTTGATAATTTTACTCAAGTACCCGACCCAGACAATCCAAAAACATTAGCCAAACCAGAAGGAAATCTAGTTTTTAAAAATATCTCATTTGCCTACCCAGGTAACAGTGATCATGTTCTTGACGATATAAATCTTGAAATAAAAGCTGGTGAAAAATTTGCCTTTGTTGGCCGTTCCGGAGCCGGAAAGACAACTCTTATCAAGTTGCTACTCCGTTTTTATGATGCCTCATCGGGTGTCATTTCCTTTGATGGAGTTGACATCCGCCACTTTACCAAATCATATCTTCGGAGTCTTATGGCTGTTGTTCCTCAGGAGCCTATTATGTTTAACAACACAATTAGGTTTAATTTAAGTTATGGAAATAAAAAAGCCTCTCTTCGAGAGTTAAGACAAGCTGCTTCTGATGCCAACATTTTAGATTTTATCGAAAATTTACCAAAAAAATGGAAGACAGAAGTGGGAGAAAGAGGTATCAAACTAAGTGGTGGACAAAAACAAAGACTGGCTATTGCCAGAGCTCTTCTTGTTAATCCAAAAATATTAATTTTTGATGAGGCTACCAGCAACTTAGATTCTGAATCAGAGCGGAAGATTCAATCCGCCTTAAAAGTTGCCTCAAATAATCGAACAGTAATAATCATTGCCCACCGCTTTTCTACTATTAGAAATGCCGACAAGATAGTTGTTTTAAGCAATGGCACCATTTCAGAAATAGGTAAACATCAAGAACTAATCAATAAGGGTGGTCTCTATAAAATGCTTTGGACTCTTCAGTCAAAAGGCAAACTTGTTACTGAAACGGAAAGTCTGGTTGATACTGATCAGAGATAAATTTTTATTTTCCAAAACCAGGTTTACGAATTCTTCGGACATCTTATCCGGGTTAAATAGTTCTGTTGCCTGTTTTGTTGCCATATTTAGTCTATTTCTTAAATCAGGTAGTTCTGAATATGCTCTCATGAATTCTATTCCTTCCTGCATATTATTTATCAGCTCACCAGGTTTTTCTCTAAATCTGGAAAATATTTCCCTGGTCCCGGGAATATTATTTCCCAATACCGGCAATCCACATTGCAATGCTTCAATTGTTACCAATCCAAATCCTTCGTCGGGCGATGGTAATATAAACAAATCACCTCTTGTGTATTCAAAATATAATTCGTCTCCGGTTTTTATACCCACATTTTCTACACCCGACTCAGCGGTTTTACTATTTATTCTCTCCTCATATTCTTTATTGGAAGCTCCTCCGACCAGTCTAAAATTATATGGCAAACCTTCCGTTTTACTTTCACTTGCCATTTCAAATAAAAACTTTATTCCCTTTTCGGGTGAAATTCTACTCACTGTAAGTGCGGTCAATCTGTCGCCTACGTTATTCCGTCTTCTGTGTTGAAAACTGTTTTCAGTGGTTGGATTACAAACCACTATTTCTTTGTTTATCTCCGATTTCATTAAGTCTTGTCTTACATGTTCTGATACAGCCACCACTTTCCATTCTGGGTTTTGAAAACATTTTTTCTTTAAATTAATTTTTCTTTTATGAGCGTCTAATTTGGCATTACCGTGGACAACAAGAAGTTTATTTGTCTCCCTTGAAGACAGTGTGGAAATGGCAAAAAATGGTAATAAAAATTTGCCGATACTATTAACAATTATTGCCTCCGGCTTACTCTCTTCAAGTCTTCGTTTAAAACCGATCAAACTGTTTATCGATGGATAATTAGCTAATCGGGGAATGGGGGAACTTTCTAAATACACAGTTTGTAGGCTACCTGTTTCTGTTTGAATCTGGTCAAATCTGTTACCAGCAAAATTTGGACAAAACCACACCACCTGTCTATCATGTTCCTCAAAAGTTCTTGCCCACTTTCGACTACAGGTCTCAACTCCCCCAAGATTATTTGGAGAACAATTATTAATCATCCAAACTTCGGGTCTTTTTGTCATGAGGGCTTATTATACGACACCGATTCATTTTGCACAATTTGATTATCGGACAATTTCGTGTTCAAAAAATTTTTCTTGAAACTCAGTATATTTTTCAATCTCATCATCAGTTACATTTTGACCATCTGGAACCACCACCAATTTATCATCGTCATCTTTTAAACGGTGAATAATTGCTACTACTCTTCCATTAAATCTTTCAACTGCCTCCTCAATCTTTAAGACATAAGCATCCAAATCTTCTCCGTCAGGTGCTTTTATTCCTTTTAGATATCCATAATTTACAGTATAAAGAAAATCCCATTTTGGATGTTTACTTCCTAGTTGTCTATCAATGGTAACTTCAACGTTTTTTCCCAACTGTTCTTTTGCTAATTCAAGTGATTTTGACATCACCCATAATACCACTTTTAGCCATGCCTTCGTGATAAAATAACTTCATGGATAAGAGCTATACCTCTACCTCTGAATCAGACATCTATCAGTCTTGGGAAAATTCTGGCGCCTTTACCCCTAAAATAGATAAAAGTAGAAAACCATTTTCTATAATTCTTCCTCTTCCCAACGCCAACGACCCCATGCATATGGGGCATGCGGTTTTTACTGTCCAAGATATTATGATTCGTTATCACCGAATGCTTGGTGACCCAACTCTCTGGCTTCCTGGTGGTGATCACGCCGGTATCGAAACCCAATTTGTTTTCGAAAAAAAATTACAAAAGGATGGTAAATCCCGATTTGATTTTGACCGTCAAACACTCTTTGATTTAATTTGGGATTTTGTCGAAAAAAATCGAACCCTCAATCAATTTCAGATGAAGAAGCTCGGCTTCTCTATGGACTGGACCCGTTACCATTATTCTCTTGAACCAGCAATTGTTAAAAACGTTCTTGCCACTTTTAAAAAGCTTTATCAAGATGGCCTCATCTATCGCGAAGAAAAAATAGTCAACTACTGCACCTTCTGTGGTACCGCCTTTTCCAATTTAGAAGTCGTTCACAAAAATGTTGATTCCCATCTTTGGTATATAAAATACGGTCCCCTGAGCGTCGCCACTACCCGCCCCGAAACAATGTTAGGTGATACTGCCGTTGCCGTAAATCCCAAAGATAAAAGATATCAGCACTTAATAGGTAAAACCATAACTCTGCCTCTAGTCAACAAAGAAATCCCTGTTGTAGGGGAAGATTCTATTGACATGAAATTTGGAACCGGTGCCGTTAAGGTCACCCCATCCCATTCTCCCGAGGACTATGACATGGCCAAAAAACACAATTTAGAATTTATTCGAA
>Ga0172375_10012703_pt1 | contig 10534 bp, 6 predicted proteins | sample LakKiv1m_FD_114537 | JGI IMG/M metagenome (GOLD analysis project Ga0172375, IMG submission 114537) | Freshwater microbial communities from Kabuno Bay, South-Kivu, Congo - kab_092012_11.1m | ecosystem: Environmental > Aquatic > Freshwater > Lake | place: Democratic Republic of the Congo...
GACGGCGCCTTGGGGAAGACCTTGAAATTATTTCTAGATACCTATCTACTGGAAATATTCTTATTAGTCATTGCCATCTTTTTCTATAGAAACGCACTGAATCGAAGTGATTACATCCACGTCCTTCTTTCTTCTGGACCAGTGTATCTATTAATTATGTATATAATATTGAAGCATTATTTGCCAAGAATATTAGAGAAAACGGGGAAGCCATTATTCTGTTTAATCGCTCTTGATGTCATAGTTCTATCTGTATTTATGATCAACTATCTTCCGAGAATAACCTTTAGTAATTGGTATAGGTTTCCCCTGGGTTTGGCAGATCAGAAACTGATCCCAGCAAATTATCAAAAAACCATTTCATTTTTAAAAGATAATTTAACGGCTGATGAAAGTTTCTATACTATGACATCCGAGGGCAGTTGGTATTATTTCCTTAATAAACCGTGTCCCACGAGATTCCAGATTGTTTGGTTTGCAGTTCCCTATTTTTATCAAAAAGAAGTCATAGAAGATCTACAAAAGGGAAATGTGAAATATATTCTCTACAGAAATAGTAATGTCGCCCAGAAGATGGATGGTATACCCATCGAAGCCAAGGTTCCTTTAATATTTGCTTTTTTGCAGGGAAATTATGAATTTTACACCAAGATCGACGATCAGGAGATCTGGGTGAAAAGGGCAAGGAACCGGCCCCCCCCTCAAAAACCATAATTCTCAAATAACCTAGTCAAATTAGGATTATAGTAAGGATCATTATCCAGATAACGCCCCCACTTTTTTTCAATAAATTCAAGTTCAGCGTTAATTCTTTTATATTTATCTAAATCGCCTTGGAAATCACGGTCGTCACCCCGACTCACGGATTCGTGATGATAAAGGAGGGCAAACGGGGTCCAGACAATAAGGTAACCCATTTCCAGCATCTTCAGACACAGATCAACGTCATTAAAGGCGATGGGAAGATTATCCTGGTCGAACCCTCCCACGGATTGAAAGATGGCTTTTTTCACTAACATACAAGCGGCGGAGACGGCGCTGCAATTGCGCGCCACCTGCAACTGGCCAAAATATCCCGGATGATCCGCAGGAAAGTTTCGGAAAGCATGACCCGCAGTTCCGGTTATCCCGATAGTCACACCCGCATGTTGTATCGTGTGATTATAATAAATCAGCTTGGCCCCTACTGCCCCCACCTCTCTTCTGACGAGATACTCCATCATGGCGCGCAACCATTCTGGGGTAATCACTTCTATATCGTTATTTAAGCACACAATATAATTAGAATCCGCATGCCTTACGGCATAATTGTTGATAGCCGAATAATTAAATGGATAATTATATGATAAAATGCGTATAGCAGGATGATCAGCCATTTCTGCTAAATAAGCAAGCGTTGCTTTTTCTTTACTTTGATTATTAACTAGGATAATTTCATATTGTTGATAATCAGTTTTTGAAAAGATGCTGGTCACACATCGTTCCAACAGATCTACTTTATCTCGAAAAGGAATAATAATGGATACCTTTAAGTTATCGGACAATAATCTCCTTAACCGGTAAGAGCCTGGGAGCGCGCCGTCCGTTACCGAGCCTGGGATGGTATTTCTCCGCCGGTAATCATTCAAAGCCGCTTTTCCTGCTTCGTGACTGGCGGCTGCGCGGGGAAGTTGATTCACGGCTTGCAGTTCGCTTCTGGCGTGATAGAGAATCCGGGGAAGATGGAAGATTTGCGAGGGGCTGATTTTTTCGCTTAACCTGAGGACCAGATCATACGCGGCCGCGTCACCGAAACCGTCCCGAAATCCCCCCAGCCTCTCAAGAGTTGCCCGGCGATAAATCGCCAGATTACCGGTATATGGCAGAGACAAACAGAGATCTGGGGACCAATCCGGCTTGAAAAAGGGGTCAAATCTAATCCCATCCTCTTGGATCTTATCCTCGTCACTGTAAATAAATTCCAATTCTGGCTGTGAATTCAACCGTCTCACCACCTCGTACAAGGCATCCGGAGAAAGGGTGTCACCCGCGGCTATAACGCTGATAAACTCCCCCTGGGCCTGTTTCAAGGCGGAGTTGCACGCCTTAGCGGTAGACGATTCGGCCTCGACTGAAAAGATTTTTAACCGCGGCTCTTTCCACTGTCTCCACCGGGTTGGGCAATCTGGCGTTTCGACAGGATGTGAAGCCTTATGATAAAGACACAGCTCCCAATGCGGATAAAATTGACCGGCGATCGATCTCAGAGATTGATCTAACCAAGCAATATTCTGAGGATTGGTGGTTATTATTATGGATATTAGCGGCTTATAAGTAAACTTGTTTATTTCTGCTTTAATCAGTCTGACTTCATAAGTCTCTTTGACTTTAAGCCATTTCTGATAATAATGTATTGAAAGGTGCTGAGATTTTACATAGTCTTCTCCATACCAGAGAACCTTGATAAAAAAGTCGATAATTGTTGATAACCTTTCCCTGGCCAAAAGGATGGAGAGCATTCCCAATAAGGTTATCTGATTAATTAAATTGAATATCTCAAAATGGAGCAGCAGCTTTTTTATTTTCACGAAATATGAATAGCGGATGAATTTATTGATAATTGTCTGGTAAAATGCCCGCGTCATCAGGAATGTCCTTAGGATATAAAAGATCGGGAAATTTTCTTCCCCCGGGATTTTGCCGGCCGGGAAAGGTTCGTCGGCCCTGGAATCAGGGCTCCGGGGGTGACAAATTCCCGGGGTGATGTTAACCTGAGCCAAAAATTCACGCAAAGACGGCAGCTATGATCAAAGAGGAATTCCTCCAGCTCTTGCATTACAAGGATCTTTTAATAAATCTGGTATTGCGCGATCTCACCGTGCGTTATAAAAGATCGGTTCTGGGCTTCGCCTGGACTATGGTCCACCCCTTGATCAACACCGTTGTCTTCACGGTAGTATTTTCGACCATTTTCCGTTTTGGCATAAAAGACTTTGTTATCTATTTTCTGTCTGGTTATCAACTTTGGCTTTTATTTTCCCAAACCACTACTCTATCTTCCCGGTGTATTATAACTAATAGTCAATTATTAAAGAAAGTTTATCTACCAAAGACTATATTTGTCTTTTCCATTTTATTATCTGAGTTAGTTAATTTCGCGTTATCTATGCTGCCTCTGTTGGTTTTAGTGATGATTATCGGCAACGGTTTAAGTCTTGCCTTGCTCTTCTTACCTATTCCATTAATTATCATGAGCATTTTTACTCTGGGAATATCTTTTATCCTAGCTGCCGCTACCGTATTTTTTAACGACATCATGGATATTTATCAGTTGTTGCTCATGCCTTGGATGTATTTAACACCGATCGTCTATCCCTTGGACATTGTCCCCGCCAAGTTCTTACCAATTCTCAAGCTCAATCCCATGTATTATATTATCGATTGTTTCCGGACCCCTATTTATCTCGGTCACCTCCCGGACTTAATGAACGTAGTATTGGCCGGTCTCAGCGCCTTAGCGATATTTATTGTGGGCATTGTCCTCTTCAGCAAGTGGGCCGATGATTTCATCTATTATATCTAGCAGGCACAGGGAAAAATGCAATCTAAAATTATTTTTCAGGATGTATCGGTCAGGTACCGGCTCCCCAAAGAACGGATCCGCACCTTTAAGGAGTTTGCCATTAAGTCTTTTTGGCGACAGGTGGAGTATGAAGAGTTCTGGGTATTGCGCAATATCAACCTCCAAATTGATTCCGGGACCATGATCGGCATTGTCGGACGCAACGGCGCCGGCAAAAGCACTCTGTTAAAACTGGCGGCCCGGGTAATGAAACCCGTGAAAGGGCAGGTACAGGTTAATGGGAAGGTGACGCCGCTCCTGGAGTTGGGCGCGGGTTTTGATTTTGAGCTTACCGGCCAGGAAAACATCTATCTATTCGGCTCGATCCTGGGAATCAGCCGGCGGGAGATGAACCACCGGATGGCCAAAATTATTGATTTTTCCGGGCTGGGGGATTTCGTCGACTCACCTCTGCGCACCTTTTCTTCCGGCATGGTCGCCCGTCTGGGGTTTGCGGTGGCCACCGCGGTGGACACCGATATCCTACTTCTGGATGAAATATTGGCGGTGGGCGATGCCGGGTTTCAAAAGAAGTCTTTGGACGTGATTAAAAACTTCCATCGCTCCGGAATGACTATCCTCTTTGTCTCTCACGATCTGGGGCAAATCCGCTCTCTGTGCGACCAGGTAATCTGGATAGAAGGAGGAGAAATACGGGCCTGCGGTGAGACCCCCAAGGCCCTCCCACAATATGAAGCCTTTCTGAATGGGCAGGGTTAGATAAGAGCTGCCACCGTTAGCCCCGGGCCCGCAAAGCTCTTTATTGAGGGGGGGAATTACCGATGCAAATGCAGGAGCACCGATGAACCGTAATCATCCAGGATGCTGACCTTGGCGCTCTGAAGGGGGGCGGGCAGGATTGCCGCCGGGTCAAAACTAACCGTAACCTCCGGCCCCCCCTCCCGGGGCTTCAGGGTTAAGTCGGCCTTTTGAGTCCAGGGCCAGAGAAACGGGTCTTCCCCAAAGATCATACCGGAGAGGTGATAGCCCGGGGCGCCAGGCGGCAGCAAGATTCTGAACCTCTTGACCTCGGGGCAGGCGGCCAGATCCAGGGTTACCCACCCGGACCAACGCGCTGGTACGGGGGCAGTAACCTGGTAGCGGGGCAGCAAAGTTCCGGATGCGGAAATGGGAACCACTGCCAGCACGGTTGGCCCCTCCGGATTATTGATCTTAATTTTGAGAAGTTTTGGGAAATTGCCGGTTTTGATTTCCAACTCCAGCCAGGTGAACTCAGCCGCGGCGATCTGGCCGTATGGGGCCACAGGACCATATTTTCTGGGTTGATTTAAGGGAGAAAAATAAAAATCAGGATTGCCTATCCAGCAATCGGTCTCATCCACCCCGGCGAAAGAGGGATGAGAGGCCAGGGGATTATAGGCGACAGCAAAACGCAATTCCGGAACACGGAGCCAGGCGGATTCGCCAGCAGCACCCTGGAAAGAAGGATGGTAATAAACCGCACCCAGCCGCGCGGCTCCATAAATAAGATAATAGGGCATCAGGATAATACTGTTATATAATACTTTATCTCCGGGCTGAGCCCTGGCGAGCAGCAGTCGCGGCTGCTTGGCGGAAAGCTCCAGAGGTTCCCGAAGTTCCATAAACCTGGCAGTGGCCACCATGATCTCCCCACCTTTCGCTCCCATCTGCACGGCGTATCCGATCAGGAAGGCCAACAGCACCAGGGGCCAGAGGAGTTGCAGGCCACCATTGGCAGTTAACTTTATTTTTTGCTTGAATTGCTGCCATGACTCCCAACTCAACCTCACGGCAAAGGCAAGCGACTGCGCCACCAAACCATATAAAACCACCGCCAGAGGTATCCAGAGACGAAAGAAAAGATCAGAGGGATGACTGGAACGATAAAAGAGAGAACCGACCAGAAGAAACAGATAAAGATAGATCATTTTTAAAATCGGCCTGCGCCAATTGTCGGCCAGGGTTATCAATCCCAGGGCCACCGCCGCCAGAAAAATGGGGAGGGAGCCGAACAGTCCCCCGGTAGTTCTGATAATTTCCACGATCACCTTAAGCCCCGAACTCACGGCGCCCTGGAATATTGCCGGCAGGGAAAGTTTGCCCCCGGGGATTTGGAGCAAATTGGGAATAAAGGGGAATCTGGTAACCGCGCCGAAGATAAATAGCAGTGCCACCAGCGAGATTACGGCGGTGATAGACAGATAAATTTTCCGGCGGCTATGGCCCTCGCAAAATAACAGGGCGAGGATAACCGACACCAGCGAATATATCGCGCCGATGGGATGCAGGGCCATCAAAACCAGGGAGCCCAGCGCCAGGGTCCAGGGGGCCTGGCCCTCGCGGCTGCGAAGACGCCCCCAGATGGCCACGGCCAGGGCCATGGCCAGGTTGGAGGGCACGACATAGTGCAAGCCGGTATCCGGAAAGACTGCGAAGGCCAGGAGAACCAGGGCCAAGCCTGCGACGCCGGTTCCGAAAAAAGCCGCCAGAAAATAGGCAAAAGACAGACCAAAGATGAGGGGTCCCAGGCTCCAAACCGCTTTGAAGGCGACGATGGGATCCAAGCCCAATTTGTTCAAACCGATTAAAATTATAGAAAACAGGGGATGATAAAACGGAAATATCCGGGAACCGGCCAAGGCTTTTTGCCTGGCAGCCTCAGGGTTGTCGGCGGGCGCATAAAGTTGACGCCTTAAGTCTTCCAGGGCCGGAGAAGCCTGCAGTAGCCCCTCTTCCCAAAGTTTCGTTTTCAGGACATAGGTCAAGGAATCGTCCAATTCCGGAGGCATGTCGTGGTGCCATAGGGGCACATTCACCAATGCGCCTTGCGCTCCCAGATAGATGAGCAGCCCGGCAATAAGCAACAACTTAGACAACACCCGATTTTGAGGGATCTGCGCTTCCACTTGAGATTCCTTATATCTCCTCAGAGGCGGAAAAGAATATGGCCAACCAGGCATGGCCCCGGGGGAAGATCCTTCTACCTGGATATAATAAAAACCCTGGATAATCAATATTTGTTCCCGGGGAGGCAAAGAGACAGTAGCTTTTTCTAAATTTCCCCGGAAGTCAGTCTTGGTGTTTCCCTGGACCTGTGCTATTTTCGGGCTATTAACAGCCTGGGGGTTGACCGCGTGCTTCTCTGGAAGAGCCACATGAAGGTATTGTTGATTTTTCCTTCCATGCCCCAGTCGTTTTTTTCTTACCCCAAGCTTGTCCACTATATGGGCTGCAAGGCATTGCTGCCTCCTCTGGGCCTGATCACCGTGGCGGCTCTGTTGCCCCAGGAATGGCAACTGCGTCTGGTGGATCTCAATGTTGAGCCCTTGAAAGAACAGATGTGGGGCTGGGCGGATCTGGTGATGCTCTCCGGTATGATCATCCAGCGGCAAAATCTGCTGGCCCTCATCCGGGAGGCCAAGGCCCGGGGCAAGACTGTAGTGGTGGGCGGGCCCTATGCCAGTTCTTTGCCGGAAGAGGTCTTGGAAGCAGGGGCCGACTTCGTGGTCCGAGGGGAGGGGGAAAATACCATACCTCTATTCCTCGAGGGTTTAGCCCGAGGGCAGCTCGGCGGGGTCATTCAATGCGACTCCCGACCCGATCTGACCACCTCCCCCATTCCCCGGTTCGATCTGCTGAATCTGAAAGGTTATTTTAAACTCTCCATCCAAACCTCCCGGGGCTGTCCCCATGATTGTGAATTTTGCGATGTGGTCCAATTATATGGGCGCCGGCCTCGTTACAAAGAGCCCCGCCAGGTTATTGCCGAGCTGGAAACCCTTTTTCGCCTGGGCTGGCGCGGTCAGATCTTTGTGGGCGATGACAACTTCATCGGCAGCAAGCTCCACGCCCGGGCCATTTTACGGGAACTGACGCCCTGGAGCAAGATCCGGGGGGAGCCCTTCCTATTCACTACCCAGGCCACGGTGGATTTGGGCCAGGATGTGGCCCTGATCGACCAGATGACCGCAGCCAATTTCGTGAATGTCTTTCTTGGCATTGAATCTCCGGAGGAGGAAGCCTTAATCCGCAGTCATAAGCATCACAATCGCCGTGCAGCTATGGAGGAATCCATCGAGGCCATCAAAGCCAACGGCCTGTCCATCATCGGCAGCTTTATCCTGGGGATGGATGGCGAACAACCGGGGACCGGAGAGCGCATAATTTCCTTCATTGAAGCCACCAACATCCCGTTGGTCATGGTTAACCTCCTGCAACCGGCCCCCCATACCCGTTTGTGGCAACGCTTGCAGCAGGAGGGACGCTTACTAGAGGATGGAATCCAAAAATCAATGGCACCTGATAGCATCGGGGTTGAACAGCTTTTTCTTCCCAGCCGGCCGCGAGAGCAAATCATGGCCGAATACCACCAGGTTTGGGACACGATTTATGAACCAGGGCGTTACCTGGAACGGACCTATCGGTTTTTTTTGGGCATGCGGCCCACCCGGGCGGCGATTGCCTGGCGCCAGGGAAAAAGCCTCCCTCCAACTGCGGCTCCCCAGACGAAAGTGCCGCTGCGCAGAAAATTACGGGAAATCTATTTATTCCTAAGATTCTCCTGGCAGTTTGGGCTGGCCTCCTCCACCCGGGGTCAATACTGGCGACAACTTTTGGGCCTGGCCAGAAAAAACCCCAGTCGGCTGCTCGGCTATTTGGTCCTTTGCGTCTCCGGAGAAGATATATTCGACCTGCGGGATCTTTTGCGGCAACGCCGGCTAGAGTTGCAGAAACAAAGGAAAAATTAATTTTCCCCAAGTGTCTTTAAATAAAGTGACGTCCACGGATGTTTTGACATCATCCCCAAATAGCCTTTTGTTCCCAGGTCAATCGAAATCTCTGGGGAACACCTGAGATGGGATTATAGTTGCATGGACCAGCCCCGGATAGCTTACGTGTTATTATGGTTTCCCAAGCCCTCTGAGACCTTCATTTTCCGGGAAGTGGTCAACTTGCAGAAAATGGGTCATCCGGTGCAGGTCTTTACTCTCTACGGGCCCCTGACCCAGGATTTTTCGCCGGAAATGCAGGCTACCCCTCCCCTGGAAAGATTGGGGATCCCTTATCTGGCTTCCGCCTGGCGGGATGTTTTCTATTGGTGGCAAAGGCAGAGACAGACATGCAAGCGGCTGGCAAAAACGGTCTGGCCCCGGCATTGGCGCCATCTGGAGAGGGAAGGCGAGAGCCTCTGGGGGGGCTTGTGCGGCGCCCGTCTAGCCCGGCGCTTTGTTGAGGAGAAGATCACCCATATCCATGCACCCTGGGCCTGCGGCCCGGCCACCGCCGCCTGGGTGGCCTCCCATTTGACCGGCATCCCCTTCAGCTTCACCGGCCGGGCCCACGATGTCTTCACCCCCGACAGCCTGCTGGCGGCCAAGATCCGGGATGCCCTCTTTGTCAGGTGCGAATCTCGGGCGGTTTTCCAGCATCTCCAGGAGTTGGCCGGGGGAGATGGCGACAAGTTGCGGCTGACCTACAATGGAGTTCCTTTGACTGCGGGGGACCTGGCCGCGGTGTCGATGACCCCCCCCTACCGGCTGCTGGCCCTGGGCCGCCTGGTGGGAATCAAAGGGTTTGCCTTTCTCATCCATGCCTGCCGCCTCCTCAAAGATGCCGGTATCGACTTCCATCTCACCCTGGCCGGGGCCGGAGCCCAAGGCTGGCGCCTGCGGCTTCTCGCCCGAAAGCTGGGCCTGGCCTCCCAGGTTTCTTTTCCGGGATTTATCCCTTATGATCGGGTGAGTGAGTTATTTCAGGGTGCAGATGTCTTTATCATGCCCAGTATTGTGGTGAATTCCGGTAATCGGGATGGGCTACCCACGGTGATTCTGGAGGCCCTGCTACACCGGGTGCCGGTGGTGGCCACCGACGTGGCGGGGATCGGGGAGGTGATCGAACCCGGGGAGACCGGTCTTCTGGTTCCCCCCAAAGATCCCCAGGCCCTCGCCAACGCGGTGATGCAGCTGCTCCGGAACCGGGACGCGGCCCTGGAGATGGCGGCGCGAGGCCGGGCCCGGGTCTTGCGGGATTTCGAGGCGGAGCGCAACCATCGCCGGGTGTGGCAGCTTTTCCAGGAAGCCTAGCATTCCTGTGGGGATATCGAGGAGGAATCGCGTATGAGAGTTCTTTTGTTGGCCATGCCGGATACGGTGGATTTTATCGAGAACGGCGCCCGCATTCCCAACCTGGCGTTGGTCTCCCTGGCCGGCAATCTTCCGGGCCACGATGTTCGGGTTTTAGATCTGGTGGTCTATAAACCTCGTATCCGCCAAGCTCTGGAAAAGATTCTGGGAGAATTCCGGCCGGAGTTGGTGGGATTAAGCTCCATGACCTTCCAATTCTCCACTTTACTTAAAGTGGCCCGGTTGGTGCGCGGGTTCGATTCCGACATCAAGATCGTGGCCGGCGGCTACCACCCCAGCCTGATGGCCCGGGAATTGGGCGCAGAGGAACTGGCGCACCTGGATTTCATTGTGCGGGGGGAAGGGGAGGCCACGTTACCGGAACTGGTCACCGCCATGGAGAAGCCCCAACCCGAGCTGGACCGGATTAAAGGATTAAGTTACCGCCAGGGAGACCGGTGGCAGCATAATCCCGACCGGCCCCTCCTGGACCTGGAGCAGATTCTGCTCCCCCGCCGGGAGGCCCGCCTGGCCGATGACTTTTACTTCCTGGATATGTCCATGGATGTGGCCGAGACTTCCAGGGGGTGTCCTTATAATTGTAAATTTTGCTCCATTAACCGCATGTACGGCAACACCTACCGCCGTTACCCCATACCCCGAATCATCGAGGACCTCCAGGCGATTCGCCGCCGGGGCACCAAGTCGGTATTCTTCGCGGATGACAACATTACCCATGATATCGAGCACTTTCGCCAGGTGTGCCGAGCCATTGTCCAGCATGGGCTAAACGATATGTGCTATCTGACGCAGGTGACCGCGGTGGGCA
>Ga0172375_10012704_pt1 | contig 10533 bp, 8 predicted proteins | sample LakKiv1m_FD_114537 | JGI IMG/M metagenome (GOLD analysis project Ga0172375, IMG submission 114537) | Freshwater microbial communities from Kabuno Bay, South-Kivu, Congo - kab_092012_11.1m | ecosystem: Environmental > Aquatic > Freshwater > Lake | place: Democratic Republic of the Congo...
CTGGCAGGCTCGCCCGATTTGTATGCCACGCGCGGGCCCACCGCGTCGATCAATTTCATCACCGCGCATGACGGCTTCACGCTGAACGACCTGGTGTCGTACAACGACAAGCATAACGAGGCCAACGGCGAGGGCAATCGCGATGGCGCCAACGACAACGCGAGCTGGAACTGCGGCTGGGAAGGTCCGACCGATGACCCCGGCATCAATGCCCTGCGCCAACGCCAGATCAAGAACGCGCTCGCCATGTTGCTGGTGAGCCAGGGCGTGCCGATGATCCTGATGGGGGATGAGATCGGCCGGACACAGCTCGGCAACAACAACGCCTATAACCACGACAGCGAATTGACCTGGCTGGATTGGAGGCTCGCCACGACGAACGCCGGGCTGCTGCGCTTCACCAGCATCCTGATCAGCTTCCGGCACGCGCACCCGGTGCTGCGCAACCGATGGCATCTGAGCGGCCAGGATCACGTCGGCAGCGGTTACCCCGACATCTCCTGGCACGGCACGCAGGCGTGGCAGCCGGATTGGTCGCCCGCCGGCCGCACGCTTGCCTTCATGCTCGCCGGCCCGAACGCCCGCGGCGGGGCTGTGCAAGACAACTTCATCTATGTGGCAATGAACATGCACTGGGAAAGCCACTGGTTTGAGCCACCACAGTTGCCCACGGGCTTGCGCTGGCATGTAGCTGCTAACACCGGGGTCCCCGCCCCGGAGGACGCCTGGGCGATCGGGGCGGAACCCATCCTGGAAGATCGGGGTGGGGTCCTGGTGGGCGATCGGTCGGTCGTCATCCTCATCGGCAAATGACCGCTTCAGGTCAGGAAATCGCAAAGTCGCCGACCGGATCATAAGTCCGGGTTCATCACATCTTGATCCAGAAAAGGAGTGAACTCCATGGCTTTCACTGTCACATCAGAAATGAAGAACGGCATCGCGCAACTCACCCTGGTCGGCGAGCTGGATGCGGCGGCTGCCGGTGATTTTCGCGCCGCCATCGAGCAGTCCGCCACGAGCCAACCCAAGCGGCTCGTCCTGATGATGAACGGCCTCTCCTACATGGCGAGCGCCGGCCTGCGCACGTTGGTCTTCGCCAGGCAGAAAATGGGGCCGAGCGTCGACATCTATGCGATCGGGGTGCAGGCGCCTGTGCGGGAAACCCTGGAGATGACCGGTTTTCAGTACAGCGTGGTGATGCTCGACCGGTACGATGCGGCTGAGATCGAGGGGATCTGAGAGAGGTCCTGAATGAAACCTCTCGTCGTGCCGGGAACGCTGGAGTCACTCGGGCTCATCCGTGAGCACATCAGGGCGGCCGCGGCGGAAGCGGGCCTGGACAAACGACGCGCTTATCGGCTCGAACTGGCGGTGGATGAAATCGCCACCAACATTGCCAACCACGGATATCGCGAGGCGGGCCAGACCGGGGATATTGTGGTACATACCGGGACCGACGGAGATGCCCTGACGATAACGCTCGAAGACACCGCACCGCCCTTCGATCCGCGACGGCTCCGGCGCCCGGAGCAGATCGACCTGCCGCTGACGGATCGACCGATCGGCGGGCTGGGAATTTTCCTGGCCCTGGAAAATGTGGACGAATTCCGCTACGAGTTCGTGGACGGTCACAACCGGAATATCCTCGTGATGGAGCGCTCGTTGGCTTAAGACGTTTAAGGAGACGGTGTGGTAGAGAACGGAAAAGGACGCCTGCTGGTGGTGGGCGGCAATCAGCCGTACCTGAAGAGCCTGTCGCATCACCTGGAAGAGGCAGGCTACAGAGCCGCGCAGATGGAGGAGAGCCCATGGACGCCCGAACGGTTCAAGTCAGAGCCTCCCGACATGTTGCTGCTTGATCTGCGGACGCCGGACCTCAATCCTGCCCGATTCGTGGCCCAGGTCCGGGCCGACGAGGGGCTGCGGGACACGCCCATCGTCCTGCTCGCAGCCGCCGACGACCTGACCGGGGTCGAGCAGTGCCTGGCGCTCGGGGCTGAAGATTACCTGCTGGCGCCATTCTCACCGACGTTGCTGAAGAGCCAGGTTCATGACTACCTGGAGATTGCCAGGCAACGCCATGAAGCGCGCGATCGGGCCAAGCGGGATGAGCTGCTCAAGATCGAGCACGATTTGCAGGTGGCCCGGCTGATCCAGGCCGGCTTCTTGCCGACGGAGTTGCCGCAGCCGGCCGGTTGGGAGATCGCGGCGCGGTTCCAGCCGGCCCGCGAAGTGGCCGGCGACTTCTACGATGCCTTCACCCTGTCGCAGAACCGCCGCATCGGGTTTGTGATTGCCGACGTGGTGGACAAGGGGGTACCGGCCGCGCTTTTCATGGCACTGGTACGCAGCCTGACGCGTGCCTTTGCCCGGCAGAACTACTCTCTGAGCTGGGCCGACGTGCTCGAAGAGAACCGGCCGCAAAGAGGCGGCGCGTCGCATAAAGGCCGAGGCCACGCGGTACCTTCAACCGGGACCAACGCCTTGAAGAACGCCGTCCAGTTGACGAACAGCTATATCACCGATAATCACGGCGAGATGAACATGTTCGCCACCCTGTTCTTCGGCATGCTCGATCCGTCGAACGGGCAACTGGCCTACATCAACGCGGGGCACAACCCCCCGTTCATCATCAGGCCGGATGGGATGGTGAAAGCCGCACTCAAAGGAACGGGCCCGGCGGTGGGCATGTTTCCCGCCGCGGACTTCCGCATCGAGTACGCGCAGATTGACCCAGGCGAAGTCCTGTATGCCTACACCGACGGGGTCACCGAGGTCAGGGACGCGGCACGCGGCTTCTTCACGGAGAAACGGCTGCTCACGATCCTGAACCGGCCGGCCGATTCAGCAGCCGCGCTGCTGGATCACATCGAGGGTGCTTTGCAGCAGTTTATGACCGGCGCGGTGCAGTTTGATGACATTACGATGATAGCCGTGCGTCGTATGCGCGCCTCCTGAATCCGATGCGCGCAAGTTTCTGGTCGAGACGCCCGGGGCGTACGGTCCGATACAGCATCGCCCTTGGCGTTTATCTTTGAGGGGAGCTACCATGTCCAAGATCATCTCGGTCCATTCGTTCCGTGGGGGCACAGGAAAATCGAACACGACAGCCAACCTGGCCACACTGCTCGCGTGCGATGGTCGCCGCGTCGGGGTAGTCGATACCGATATCTCTTCGCCCGGCATCCATGTGCTTTTCGGCCTGGAAGAAAACGACATCAAGGCATCATTGAACGACTATCTCTGGGGCCAATGCGAGATCGAGGCCGCGGCCCAGGAAGTGACATCTCGTGTCGGCGCCGCCATCAAGGGCAGGATTTTTCTGGTTCCATCGAGCATGAAGCCGGGCGATATCGCGCGGGTGTTGCGCGAGGGCTATGATGTTGGGTTACTGAACGATGGCTACGAACGTCTCATCGATGAGCTGAAGCTGGACGTCTTGATGATCGACACGCACCCCGGCCTGAACGAGGAGACCCTGCTCTCGATCGCCATTTCCGATGCGCTGGTCATTATCATGCGTCCCGACTCACAGGATTACCAGGGAACCGCAGTGACCGTGGAGGTGGCCCGCAAGCTGGACGTGCCGCGCACGCTGTTGGTGGTCAACAAGGTGCCGAACAGCTTCGACACGGCCGAGGTTAAAGCGCGCGTCGAGAAGACGTACAAGTGCGAGGTCGCGGGCGTCCTGCCGCATTCCGACGAGATGATGACGCTGGCAAGTGCGGGCATCTTCGCCTGGCGCTACCCCAGCCATCCGGTGACCGCTAAACTGAGACAGATCGCAGCCATGCTCATGGAATAGATCACCTGGCCGGGCAAGGCACCGTGCACCGGGCCGCCTGCGAGCGGTAAACATTTACCTCCTGTCGCTCATTTGACAGCGGTCGGTTTCTGGGTGATAATCTGGTTGCTCTCGTGAGCATCTTCTCTTGCTATCCTACGACCGAGGAGGTGATGCTAATGAACGAACGTAGTACCATGCATGGCGCCGTAGCATCACCTCGGTTGAACGGGTAGGTGCTACGGCGCCGAACAAAAGGAGGGACGGGTCGAATCCCCGTCCCTCCTTTTGTTTTTCGCCGCCGGATTTGTATCAGCCGAAAGCATACTTGCGCCACACGTCGCGCGGTGCAGCCTCCGCCAGCAGCAAAAACACCAGGTAGTGCGGCCGACCGGGCTGCTTGCGCAGTGCCATCCCTGCCTCCTCCGGTGTACGATTACCCTTGCGCATGTTGCATGTCCGGCAAGCTGTCACCACGTTCTCCCAGCTCGTCTGTCCGCCTCGGCTGCGTGGGACGACGTGATCCATGGTCAATAGCGAACGGCCGGGCGCGGCACCACAGTATTGGCATGTATAATTGTCGCGCAACGCGACGCTCTTGCGTGTGGGTGCCAGGACGATGGGGTGCGGGATACGGACGTAGTACACCAGCCGGATGACTAAGGGTACCGGGAGCGCGGTATAGGCAGCGTGAAACCGCTCTGTCGTCGCTTCCACCAACTCAGCCTTCTCCTTCAACAAGAGGACGATGGCGCGCTGCACGGAAACAACGCTGAGGGGTTCATAGGTAGCGTTCAACACCAAGACGCGTTGCATGCTCATGCCTTACACAGCTTAAAAACAGAAATGCCCGGCTTCCGCGCGAAAAGCCGGGCATTTCACGACCAAGGGTGGCCAGTGGGGCTTGAACCCGCAACCTTCTGGGCCACAACCAGATGCTCTGCCTATTGAGCTATGGCCACCACACGACTTGGGCCGGAAAGCGGTCGCACACACGGCGGCCTCTCCCCATCCCCGTTAGCTCGGGGGCAGGGATTCGAACCCCGATACGAAGCTCCAAAGGCTTCTGTCCTGCCGTTGAACGACCCCCGAATGCCCGACCGAGCGGAAGGTGCCGAGGCCCAGACTTGAACTGGGGACACCGCAATTTTCAGTCGCGTGCTCTACCAACTGAGCTACCTCGGCGCAAAAGCAGATGGCTGATGGCAGATGGCTGGTGGTGACCCACCACACAACCCCACGGTTGCTAATTACTATCTGCTATCAGCCATCGGCAATTTACCACAAGCGGGTGGTGGGATTCGAACCCATGACCTTCTCCTTGGCAAGGAGACGTTCTACCACTGAACTACACCCGCAACATGCCAGCACAACGCTGACAATGCGCCATTATACTGATTTTCCCGGTCCTGTCAAAATCCGAAAGGTCTGCGCCTTCACAGACAAAGGCCGATCAGTGAATGGACCCGGCCGGATTCGAACCGGCGATCTTCTCCGTGCAAGGGAGACGCCTTCCCGCTAGGCCACGGGCCCAGACTAGAAGCTGGTTTCTGGAAGCTGGAAACCGGAACCAGCCTCTAGCTTCCAGTTTCCAGTATGCCGACGGGGGGATTTGAACCCCCACGCCTGTTAGGCAGCAGATCCTAAGTCTGCAGCGTCTGCCATTCCGCCACGTCGGCGACGAAGTCATGTGGCTGGTTAGTAGTTCGCCACAGTAAACCGGCCGCCGGATCATACCCCCGATTCTGTGTGGCCTCCCCGAAGGGGACCCGCCGTCATCTATCTCACGCAGCGCTCCCGTTGGGGCGTCACTGCGTGGCGATGCCTGGCCTGGCGGGTGTAACCCGCCTTCACCGGCACCGCTGCGATGAGACCAAACGCTTCGACGTCGTTCAGAGCTCTCGCCCCTCACTCCGCTCAGCGCCCGGCCCACTCACCTTGCTCCCGACCGCACGCTCGCCCGGCCGGCCGCATTGCTGCTTGCCGCCGGTGGGCTCTTACCCCACCGTTTCAGCCCTCACCTGTGCAGGCCCCGCAGGGCCGCCATCGGCGGGTTTGCTCTCTGTTGCGGTTGTAGTCACGCCGAGGTTTCCCCCGGCGTGCCCCCACTTACGGTTTCATGGGGCGGTCTTTCCGTGGCCTTTCGGCTGGATAGGAGTCGGGAAGTTCCTCCCCGCAGACACAATGCCTGAGGGGCGACGGCTCACCGGCAAACCAAGATTATTCTAACGCCTGACCGTGTCCGTGTCAAAACGTAGGGGGCGCGCTCACCCTGAATCCGCAATCTCTTGCAGCGCATCGAGATCCACCAGGACGACCTTGCCACGACGGGTACGAATCAGATTGTTGCGTCGAAACTTGCTCATGACCCTGATAGCGGTCTCCACGGTGGTCCCGGTCATGTCGGCCACATCCTGGCGCGTGAGGGGCATCTCGATCACGCGTCCCTCCGGCAGATCCGAACCGGCGCTGGTACCCAGCTTCAACAGGATGCGAGCGATGCGCTGCTCGACACGTTCCACGGCCAGGCTGTGGATCTGCTCGGCCGAGCTACGAAGACGCACGCCCATGTCGGCAATCACCGACAGGGCGAACACCGGGAAGCGCGTGACGAGGGTAAGACAGTCGTTACGGGCGATCACCAGCAGCGAGCAATCCTCAACTGCCTGCGCAGTGCCCGGGTAACCGCCACCGTCGAAAACGCCCACCGTGCCCAGCAATTGCCCGGGGCTGGCCACACGCAGCACAACATCTTTGCCGTCGGTGGAGTGCCGCAAAACCTTGACTTTGCCGGTCTTGATAGCGTATAGGGCTTCAGGCGCTTCTCCCTCCAGAAAGATGTAATCATCCTTCTGATACTGACGCTCGGTGAACAGATCCGTGACCTTTTCCCAATCCCGCTCTGACAGGCCAGCGAACACCGGAAGCGCCATCAGAATGTCGCGCCGATCCATCGACTACTCCGTGCAGAGACCGGGTAGCACCCGATCTCCGGGTCTCTGCCCTGCCCTACATGTGATTGCAGACGGGCATCCGGACAGTTGAATATGATAGAGATCATTGACGGGAGGTAATTATAGCATGGGGGCGGATGGCTGGCAATTGTGGGGCCGTTTGGTTTTTGGGAAGTCCCTTTGTTGGGCTGTTTTGGACGGCTTGGCCGTCCAAAACAGCCCTTTTGAAGATCACTACTGACGTGATCTGCCGGACCTGCGGAGGTAGAGCGGCAGGGCGATTCCCAGCGCGCCAAGAGCCGCCGATCCGGGGCAGAGAGCCGGACCGGCAGGCGCAGCAGCGGACGAGGATGTGGTGGACGCGGCCATCTCGGGCGTCGGCGTGGCCGCAATCGATGGCGTCGGCAACAACTCCGACGACGTCCCCGCGGGCTCGGGCGCGGCATCGGGCGTGATCGCGTAAGCTTTGCCGTCCAACAGCACGGTAACCCGGTCACCCAACGCCAGGTAGGGGCCAAGCTCAGGATGGGCCGCCAACAGCTTAAAGTAGGCATCGCTGCCGAAGGCTACGGCCTCGGCTTGCATCGTATTCGCATCGAAGCCGGTATCCACCCAGGCGCCGGCGTTCAAAAGAAACGTCTTGTCGCCGACCTGGCGAATCAGTTGCGCTGCATCGCCGCTCGCCGGGGCCGCCGCCTGCTCGCTGGCCGCCAGTGACTGCGCGGCCATGGCTTTCTCGACGGCCTGTGCGCCGCTGCGGTCACCGCCTGCCAGGGGCGCCGCGGCCGGTGCCGCCGCGGCGCTCGAGGTGGGCGCAGGCGCGCCCTGGAGCGCTCGGCTGAGTTGATCCCGTCCCTCCTGGCTGAGTGCCATCTGAGGCTCTTGCACCAGGAAGGAGGTGTAGGGGGTCACGATGCCGTAACGGGTGCTGAGCGCCACGACTTCTTTCACCAGCTCGTCTTTGGCGCCGCTCAGCCGGATCTGTGTGAGCAGGTAGCCGATCTTGCGCTGCGCCCAGAGCCGAGGGATGAACTCCTGCCCGCCGCGCTCCACAAACGCCAGGTTACGATAGGTGTACGCCTGCGGCTGCTGGTTGACCTGGCCGCGCAGCGTCAAGTCGGCCGTCCCCCCGCGGCGATAGCGTCCCACCACTACCAGTTGCGAGCCGGCGAACAGATCGGGCAGCGGATAGGGGTACATGTCCTCCACCTGGACGCCTGCAAGCGCCAGGCTCACATCCACCAGCACCGGCACGCTCACTTTAGCGTAGAAACCGGAAACTTCCTCCTCGATGTTCTGTCCCGGCCGGACGTAGGTGCTTGTCCCGCGCTGGTTGCTGCTGAGCTGATCGAGCAGCACCGTGTCCACGTCATTGCCCACGCCGAAGACGAACAACCGGACCGACTTGGAGGCCTCGGCCTTCACGTTCGCGACGATCCGGTCGGGGTCCACCACGCCCGCGGTGGGCAGGCCGTCGGTCAGGAAGATCAACACCGTGGGCCGCTCCGGATCGGCACCTGCCAACGCTTCGAGCAGCGCCCGGTTGATATCGGTGGAGCCCTGCGCCGTGAGGCTGCCGATGAACTCGTGCCCAGCCGCCCGCTGGTCCAGGGACACCGGACGGTCGGCGTAGAGGCGCGTCGCCGTGCTGAACGCTACGATGTTGAACCGGTCATCGGGGCCGAGGTGATCCAGCACGTAGCCGGCCGCGGCCTTGGCTTGCTGGATCTTCTCGCCGTCCATGCTCCCGGAAGTGTCTAGCACCAGCACGACATCCTTGGCGACCACGGCGTCTCCCGCAGCCCGGACGGGCGGCGTAACCAGCAGCAGGAAGAAGCCTTCCTCGTCAAAGGGCTTATCGCTCAGCAGGTTCACCGAGATGGCGTCGGTCGAGAGCGAATAGTACAGGTCGAAATCCCGGTCGGGCAGCGCGTCGCGTTCCTCATAGCTGGCCGTGGCCCGCCGGTCACCGTCGCGCACCACCTGGATCGTGTGGCTGGGCGAGTAGATCGCCCGGATCGGCGCCTTGTCCGCCAGGTGCACGGTAACGGCCACCTCGCCGATGGGTCGGGAGGAGAACTTTTCGGTGTTGAGGGGGTAGCGATAGTGCACCAGACCATCGGCCTGGGGCAGCACCTGGGTGTAGCTCAGCTCGATGCGGCGCTCGCCGCCGGGCGGGATGGGGAAGATGCTGGCCTGGAACGCGCCCCGCCCCACGTATTCGAGCAGCGCCGGGTCACGCTGGCGCCGCACGATGTCCTCGTAGATGGCGCGGGCTTCATCACGTCCGAGCAGCTTGCCTTCCAGCTTCTGGCCGTCCACCCACATGTCGAAGCTGGAGATGGCGGCGTCCTCGGGCAGGGGAAAGATGTAGGTGCCTTCGACCGGGAAGCTCGCCTCGTTGACGAAGACCTGGTCGACCCTGGTGGTAGCCACCTGGTCGGTAATGGTGACATCGACCCGGTGATACTTGATCGCCAGGGGAACTTCACGCCAGGGGATCGGATGATCGATGGGCGGCTGAGGGATGATAATGCCATCAGCCGCGGCGGGGATCGCAAAGACCAGGGCTGAAGTCAGCATCAGGGTCAGGGTCAAAACTAAGAACAGGAAACGACGGGCAGATGGGCGGTTCATGGCTCTCCTCCTCGTTGCCCGTGTGCTGGTGGGCAACTAAAATGGAGACGCCGCGGAGGTCAAGCCGGTTCCGGGAGTGCGTTGCACGTCGCACGTTTCACGTTTCACGGTGGTGGGTATTGGATATTCGGTATTGGATATTAGGTATTGGATATTAGGTATTGGATATTAGGCATTCCACGCACCACGCACCACGCTCCACGCTCCACGCTCCACGCTCTACGCTCCACGCTCCACGCTCCACGCTCCACGCTCCACGCTCTACGCTCCACGCTCCACGCTCCACGCACCACGCTCCACGCTGCGCGCTCCACGCTCACCTCGCTTCCAGGTTATACATCAGCCCGGCGATCCACCACCGGCCGTCGCGCTTGACGAACGTCCAGCGGTCACCGCCCGGCGAGACTTCGTTGCCGATGACCGTTGTGCTGATCGCCGTGGCCTTATCGCCCTGGATCTCGATTTTGACGTCCTTGGCGCCGGCGCTGGTCGGATTGCCGGGGAAGACCAGCACCACGTAGCGCTCACGGATCGCATCGCGGCCGGTCCAGCGGGCGTCGTCGTTGAGATTGTCCGGCGTATGTTTGGCGTCGGTAATCACGGCTTCGGGCGCCCAAAGATCCATCAGACCGGCAATGTCCTGTGCGACGACCCCGTGGCCCTCCGACTCGATCAATTGCCTGATCGCTTCCTCGTCCGTGGCCGGCTGAGGGGTGGGCGTGCGGATCTCCAGGGTGGGTCGCGGGCCCAGAGTCGAAGCCTGCTCTGGCGCACTACACCCGGCCAAAACCACCAACGCGAGCAGAATGCATAAGCGAAAGAGGCGCAGGTATAACGACAAATATCCTCCCAGAAGGCTGGCGGACGTCCCAGTCTACCAATTTGCCAGTGCCGAGTCACACTGGGCGCCCATCGTCAACCTGTTTCAACAGGTTTGCGGGTTGCCAGGTTTCAACCGTAGGCGTCGGCTGCCGAAAGCCGAAAGCGGCGATTTCAATCGCCGCCTGATACCGCAAGTGCGTTGAAACGCACTAGGGAACGCGAATTTTATAACTGTTCGCTCAACGCGAGCATCCTGAGCGGAGCAGCGCATTCGTCCGCGCTGCGTAGTCGAAGGATGCGGCCCTGTACGCTGACCGCTCCGCATCCTTCGACTAC
>Ga0172375_10012705_pt1 | contig 10532 bp, 18 predicted proteins | sample LakKiv1m_FD_114537 | JGI IMG/M metagenome (GOLD analysis project Ga0172375, IMG submission 114537) | Freshwater microbial communities from Kabuno Bay, South-Kivu, Congo - kab_092012_11.1m | ecosystem: Environmental > Aquatic > Freshwater > Lake | place: Democratic Republic of the Congo...
CGTCGTCTTGACCTTCGACGAGTACGCATTCCGATCCGAGCGCCTTGGCGAGATTGCGCCCCTCGTCATTCAAACCGCACCATACGAGCCACTGCCCGGGATTGTCGCGGATGATGGACTCGGCCCGTTCAACGCGCGCTGCCATCGTCTCTCGGCGCACCTTGCCGCGTTCCCCGATGCCACCGATGCTCGCGGCGAACAGCATCCCCTCGGGCTTCCATTCACAGACAACGACCTCGTCGCGGACGTGCAATTCTGGGAGGGTGAAAGCGCTATCCGAATATCCCAGGTCCGACGGCTTGCGAACGAACACCGACCACTGCGCCATCCACCGATACATCGCGTCAGCCGCCCAGCCCTTCAAGCGCCACCCGCCGCGAGCTGCGTTGTTCTCGTCGTGGACGAAGAACGTCGCCAGCATTTCCGGCCGCGCCATGACGCCGAGGAACTCCGCGTGATTCGCCAGTTCCGCGATATCATTCGGCGCGGGCGTGGCGGTACAGCAAAGGCGATGCGGGATCGCGGTGAACTCCCGCAGCAACATCGTGCGAGTCTTGCCGTCAACCGACTTGAGGATGCTCGATTCGTCGAGTACGATTCCATCGAACGGCACGCCGACGAACTTGTGCAGGCGCTCGTAGTTCGTGATCCAGATTCCCGAGCCGTCGCAGTCGGTCGGTTCCAACGCGCGCCGCACGGTCAACCCGAGTTTGACTGCTTCCGCGATGGTCTGCTGTCCAACGGCAATCGGGGCGACAATCAGCACGCGGCCGGCGAAGTGCCGCGCCCATTCCAACTGCATCAGGGTTTTCCCCATGCCGCAGTCTGCGAAGATCGCCGCGCGTCCGAGGCTAACCGCCCAACGGACGATATCGGCTTGGAACGGGTAGAGCATCGGGTGTACGTCGTCACAGTCGAACCCGTGCGTTTCGACCCGAGGCGCCTTCGATTCCAAGAACGTCGCGTATTCCACTTTCAACTCCTGCACGCCGCGCCAACGGGCAGACGGCCAACCGCGATCGGGGACGTGGGGAACGGGATCATGCGGCACCCATCGGACCATTCGGCAGGTCCATCGCCCGAATCTCGCCCATCATCGCCTTCCACGTCATCAGGACTTCGGACAGGTCCGCGCTTTCGGACGCGCCCAAGTCCAACGCCCGACGCAGGCACATCGCGAATGTCCCGGGCCATCTGCGAATCTCACGCTCGCCCGTGCCAGATTCGCCGTCCTTCGCCTTGCGCTTCTTAGTCTGCCGCGTTTCGATCAGGCACCACGCGGCGGTATCCCACTCGATACGGAACCGGTCGTTGATCTTCATCTTCATCCTCTCCCCCACAGCCGCGCGGCACGGGGCGCTCGGTGGCATCCGGGACCATTCCCGGACACCCCCGCACCGCGCGACTGCGGGCACGCCCTGTCATCCGACAGGGGGCGGTTCAAGCGGCCTTCTGTGCCGCGGGTTTCGCTTCCGTCGCCATGGGCGCCTTGACGTGTGCCATCATTTCCGCCCGGATGGCTTTCCATTCACCGAGCGCTTCCGCGATTCGCAGGATCCGGTACGTCACGCCAACGAACATCCGCATTTCGTGGGCCAATACGGCCCGTCGCTGTTCCTTGTCCGTCTGGACGTTCGCCAGTTCCCGGTATCCCGACTTCGTTTCGGGGTCGCGGACGTACACCGGAACGATCTGCTGCGTCGCGCCGGCCGGGGCGCGCAAGGTGACGGTCACGGTGCGGATGATCTCCCGCGCCCGGACCAGGCGGAACTCGTGCGCCGCCTTCGCGTCATCCCATATGAACAACGCATGTAGCGGGCTTTCCGGGTCGCGAGCATCCTCGACAACCGATTCCGCCTCCAACGGTTCGCCGGTCGCCAGCATGATCGCTTCCAGCCGTTCCCGAATCTCCTGGGTATCGACTTTCATCCGTGCGCCTCCGTTACTGCCCTACTGTTCCAATTCATTCCGTTCGCCGCCCCACCTATCCAATGCGGCCTTGTCTGTTCCCGCCAAGCCATTCCGTCGCGCTCCACACCTCAACTGCCCGGCCCATGCAGCCCAACCCGACCTGTCCGTGCCAAACCTATCCGCGCCCGTCCTTCCAGAACCGCCCAACCGTCCCGAGCCAGTCGCATCCAATCGCTGCCACGCAATGCCCGTCCATGACCGCCCGTCCAGTCCCTTTCATTCCAGGTCTCGCCCGGCCTTGCCATCCCCAACCGCATCTGCCTCGTCACGTCGCGCCTGTCCGAGCCAGTCCATGCCTTTCCCGCGCGATTTACTCCATCGTCGCGAGCCCTTCCTGCCCGCGGCGAGTCACTTCCTCGCGGTACCATCCGAGCAGTTCCGCGGCCTCGTTGTTGTACGGTTCCGCAGCCTTCATCGCAGCGATCTGTGTGTCCCGCCCCTGCGCGTTGACGATCCGCTGGTACCGTTCGTCATCCGCGGACACGATCTCGAAGGTGCCGAATGACCCCGCGCCCTTCCCCGGCCGCCAGTCCCCGATGCCCTGGATCACGCCCGCCGACGCGACCAACTGCGCGATTGCCTTCGCGGTCAGCAGCGGCTCTGTGTACCGGACGCGGAACGTCGCGGCCCACTCGGGCAGGATCGCCCGGGTCCGCATGTCAGGGGTGTGTGCCATGTCGGCCATGCGGACGAGGGTCATGTGCAGGCGCGGCACGCCCCACACAGGGAAGAATTCGTCCTCGACGTAGCACAGGCGTCCGACCTGTGCCTTGGTCGCGCCCGGCAGATCCTTCGCGACTTCCGCGATCCCGCGCTTCATCGCACTGGACAACGCGCAGAGCAGCGTCGGGGCGGCGGCGCGTTCGTCGGTGTAACAGGAGTCCCGGAACTCCTGGATCGGGTCGTGCTTCAACTTGGCCGCCTTGTCTGCCGCCGTCTTGCGCCCCGCCGGCAATAGCAGTTCGCGGCCCGCGGACGGAGCGAACTTGTGCATGAACAGCGGCGACATCCCGAGAATGTGGAACTCGATGGTTGCCGACCGGACCCCAGAGACTTCGATGCTGGTCTGCTTTTCGATCTTGGAAGCCATGATCCCTCCTGCTATCGCGGCCATATGCCGCATCATCAGCGCCTCGCCCGGCATCGAAGCCGAGCGCCACCGGACCACGACGCCGGTAGCGGACCCTCCCGAGGCATACCCTCGCCCATGGGCCGAGCGAGGGCGGTCTACGCGCAACCACACGCGCAGACCAAATGCAAAGAGCTCGCCCGTTGCCGAGCGTTCACGGTCGCCGCTACCGGGACCGCTAGTGCCCAGGATGGCCTCACGACCGATCCGGGGCCGTTCAATGTCAAAGCCCTTCCGTCCGCGCGCCCAACCGACGCAGGGACGACAAAGCCAAGTCGTGACGCAGCAGCACGCGCTTGCTGACACGGTCGCCCGCCATCAACTCCCGCGACATGGCAGCAGACGCACGCGCGAGCCGTTCCCACGCATGGGCGCGAAGTTCCGCGTCCCGCTCGCTGTCCCGCGTCTGCCGCCAGGTCGCCATCGCCTACGCCTTCGTCTTGAGCAACTTGCGAACCTTCGCGGTCTTGCGCGGCAGTTTGACCGTGCAGTCCATGTCCGCGGCGATGTCGGGCGAACCGACCACGCGAACGCACAGGGTCGGCTTGCCCTGCAACTTGTCCATCTCGGGAGCGAGCGTGATCCGCTTCCCCACCAATGCGCGCGGGTCGGGACCGAACATCGCTTCCAGGCAGATCGCGTTCGTCACGTTCAGGATCATCTCTTTCTTGGCATCGCTGAACCGGATCACGCCGCGGACCTGCGGGTTCCCCTTCTCGTCCAGCAACTCGCGGGTGACGACCTTCGCGACCGTCTTGGTCCGCGGCTGCCCCTGCAAGTCCTCCGCGGCGAGGTACGCACTGGACCGCATCTCGCGGTACGACTGCGGTTCGTGTTCCGGTTCGGTGCGGTTCGCGTCGTGTTCACTCATCGGAAGCCTCCATGTCATCGCGCTCCAGACCCGCCCAACCCTTGAGCGTTTCCGGCTTTTCCTCGGGATACGCCCACTGCGGCAACACCAACTCGGTCGCGCCATCGAACCGACCCGGCCACTTCCCCGATGCGCGGCACTTCGCGAGGCGGGTCAGAGCGGTGCGGTACTTCTCGCGCCCCACGTCCAGGTCATCCTCGGTGACGACGAACGGGACGCAGTCGTGCGGCGCCGCGGACTCGACTGCGAGCAAGATCACCCGCGGAACCTCGTGCCCCATGGCGATCCGCGCATCGTGGTAGAAACTCATGCTGAAGTCGTATCCGTACTTGGCGGCATCGGCGGCGAACTGTCTCGGGTCCGTGGACTTCGTCGTCTTGAGGTCCAGGATGGAGCCGTCGCGGAGGATGGCATCGAGCCGTCCCTTGCAGGCGATACCCGTTTCCTCGTCGGTCCACAACGCGACCGACTCCACCTCGACGATGGACCGGATCAGTTCGCTGGCTGCGTCATGGCGTTCGACAGCCTGCCGCATCCCCATGATGGTTTCGTACTCGTTCGCGGTCAGGATCGGGTCGTTCGCGTGCGCCGCAAGCCATGCCTTGCCGTCCTTCGTGCGACCGTCGATGCCATCGGGACGGACGGTATAGGTCGAATCGAAGCGGTCCGGTTCCAGAATCGCCATGTGCGTGGCTGTCCCGAGGCGCATCGCGGGCGATTCCTCGTGCGGCGCCGTCAGGTTGTAGAAGTAGTGCAGCGGCGACTTGAAATACAGCACCTTGAGCGTGCTACTGTTGACCGCGTCGATCTGCGAGTAGTCCGTCATTCCTCGTCTCCCAGGCGAGTGTCACAGTCAGAGTCGTCGTAGTCGGGTTCTACCCTGTTCTCCGGATGGCACCGGTCGCAGTCGGTCGCGCCGCAGAACCCGTCGCCGCAGTAGTACCGCTTGGCGCGACGGGGACGCGACAGAGCATCCATCTTGTTGCTCGCGTCCGCCAGAGCCAACCCGAATGTATCCCCGTACCCCTGCACGAGGTCCGCGGAGTTCGTCGGGTTCGGGTGTGCCGTCACAATCCACCGATAGACCAGTTCGCGATACGCCGTATCCCCGGAGGCGTAGCAACCGACCTCCACCCGTCCCGCCACACCCAATCGTTTCCTGGACAGCGTTTCCAGGTCCGCCATCGCGCTTTCGATGCAGTCCGACGTGTTCATCAGCAATCCCCCCGCCTGTCCTTGAGCCGCCCCATCCCCACCAACGCCGCGAGCGTCATGGGGACGCCCGCGACCGCGAGCCACATCACGTGCGCCGTGACACCGTTCCGCCACGCCGCGAACGGGGCGAACACGAGGACCAGCCCGAGGACGAACACGACCGCAGCCGCGCCCGCCCGCCGTTCCTCCTCTGCGTCGGAGCAGGGCATGGACAGCCATACGGGGAGGAGACAGCGCGGCATTTTCGGCAGGTTCGCCGGGTGCCTGCGATAGTCATACGGCAGCGGGATGGCGCCCCGGGCAGCATCGTCCCGGGACGCCTCTGGGGGGATGGTGGTTGGGGAGTTGCGGAGTTTAGCGAGCATTGGCGTCCTCCTGGTTCACGTCGCGGACGAACTTTGTCGGATCGTTCGGATCGAGGACGTACCAGACGTTCGGTTCGATCCCGTCTTCGCCCGCGTACCCGACCGTGATGCGGTAGCGTTTGCCATCCCATCGACGCAGCATCAGGACGCCGTTCGTGCCGACCTTGAGGCGCGAGTAGTCGTCGCCCGTGAGCGTCGCGCCATCGCCGCCCGTGAGCGTCGAGCCGTAGCCGCCCGTGAGCGCCGAGCGGTCGCCGCCCGTGAGCGTCGAGTAGTCGCCGCCCGTGAGCGTCGAGCGGTAGCCACCCGTGAGCGTCGAGTAGTCGCCGCCCGTGATCGTCGAGCCAACGCACGCCACATCCGGCCTTACCGCCAGGATCATCGCAACAGCGTCTTCGCGCTTGCCGCAATAGACGACGTTGCCGCGAGTGAACTTGCACTTGCCGATCATGTCGCCCTTGCCGTGGCGCACGTCGGTAGCTTCGACCTCGACAACGAGCCATTTCACGCCTGGATCCCAACACAGCAGGCGCCCATCGCCCTCGCCCCACAGCAGTCCGTGCAACCCGTGCCCGCAACTGTAGTCATCCAGCCAATCCGGCGCTTCGACCTCGCCTTTTTCGGGCCAAACGAATCCGCCGTAGGAGCGCATCTGCGAATCGCACGTCCGCAGAACGAGAACCTTCCCCTTCGGCAGTCGGTACGGTTTCGCGGTTGCCTTGGCACACTTCGTGCGTGTCGCTGCCATGCCTCATCCCCTGTCGTTCGATTCGGGCTCGTTCCTAGGTCGGTCCCGCTGCCGGATCGGTTTCGCCCACGATCGAGTCCTGAACGGTGCCAGCGGGATCATGTCGGGATGCGGTCCCGACCCGCTGTTGCTACGGCGTTGTCCCCCGGAGAGGTCGCGCCACCGTCATCGCTCGGTCGCTAGCCGATTCGGTTTTCAACTGACCACGGAGGGGAGCGTAAATTGATTTCTCGCAAGTGTCAAGTGTTTTTCGTAGGGACGTGTGGGAAGATTCCCTACGAGGCGGCGGGACGGAGACGTGGGGGAATCTCGTGCTTGTGGGAGACGCACGCGACGCGCAGGGAATCATCTAGTAGTGTCGCGGGTCCGTCCCCCCCCCCAACGGCAGACTCCGATCCGTTTGGCACGTCCCGAGCAGGGCCAGGCGGCATCGCCTAGTTCACCCTTGACAAGCGCCGGTAAGCCGTTTACGCTACCGCGTGGGTTCTTTTCCTATTTGGAGGTCAGACCGTGCCTCATCCCCTGAACGATTGGATCGAAAAGCAGACCCCCAAGCCGACAAACAAGGCGTTTGCGGGACAGGTCGGATGTACCGAAGGTCGCATCCGACAGATCCGTTCGGGTTGGTCGGTTGGCAAGCGTCTTGCGCAGCGAATCTCACTCGTCACGGGTATCCCTGTCGTCGTCCTGTTGTACCCGCCGACGGAGTAGGGACCGTGTACGTCAAGGTGTTCTCACGAATCCTTGAGTCCAGCCTGTGGGACGAACCTACCCCGACCCGCTGCGCTTGGTTCGCCCTGATGCTGCTCGCGGACCAGGATGGAATCGTCTACGGGACTCCCTCTGCGCTTGCCCGCGCCGCGAACCTGACGCTGGACGAGATGCAAGCGGCGCTAGACCTGTTCCAAAAGCCCGACCCGAACAGCACGAGTCCCGACGACGACGGTAGGCGGATTGCGTTGGTCGCCCCGAACCATTGGTTGCTGACGAACTACAAAAAGTACCGCGAAGCGCACGACACGGACGTACTTCGGGCGCAGTCCCGCGCACGTTCTGCCCTTTATCGCAGTCGTAAAGCCGCAGAAGCAAAGGAAACCCGTGACGCGTCACGCTCCGTCACGGCGAATCACGACAAGCAGAAGCAGAAGCAGAAGCAGATCCAGAAGGAACTAGATCCCCCCTCTTGTCCCCCCTTGGGGGATGCTGGTGCGGATCCGCCAAAGAAAGGGGCCCGAGTCCAGAAGGTCCAGTGCCGGGTCCAGATCCGCCGGGACGCCTCCACGGGCGACTGCGCCATCGAGGGTGTCACGGACGCCGACCGCACCGAATGGCGCGCGAAGTACGGGCTGACGGATGACGAACTGACGCGGCGCCTCGACGAACTCCGGGACTACGCCGCCTCCCTCCCATCCTGGTATCAGAAGCGCGCCGCGGGCGGTAACTGGCTCGCGACGATTCGCAACTGGCTCGCCAAGGCTCCGATTCAGGCCCCGTCGCGGTTCCCCGATGCGCGCAGGATGACCGCCTACGAGAAGGTTCTTGCCAACCTACCCGACTACGGAGAAGGCTGATGACGAAAACCGAATTCGACGCAGGCTACGTCCTGTTCATGGGGACCTACGCCATCGCCGCGAACCGTGCCCCCGCGTACTGGCGCGCCCTGTCCCAACTCCCCGGGCAGGTATGGCTCGAAGTCGCTCAGTGGCACACGGACAACGCGGTCAACGGACAGGACACGCCCACCCCCGCAGAGATTCAGGGCGAGGTCGCGCGTCAGGCTGCCAACTACGAGATGGCGCGGTCGGTCTGCAACCGCTGCGAGCACGGCCTCGTCATGGCGTGGCGGGTCGATAGCACGGGACTGACTCCACGGTACTACGAACTGACCGTGGACCCGGAGCGGGTCGCGAGCGACACGCCCTGGAACGCGACAGGGTACGGCGTCGTCATGACCTCCCTTGCCTGCGACTGCTACAAGGGGCAGCGGTTGTCGAAGGGACCTGCGGACGGGACGCGCGGGTACGCCCTAGCCTCGTACAGCGACAAGGTTGGGTATCCGCCACCGAACGCGGACGGCGCGCATCCGACGCTGCGCAACTCGATTCTGATCGCTATCGCGGAACGGCTGCGGGACGCGCGGGGTGAGGCATGAACGAGCGCACCCTACTCGACCTCCCCGATGGTGCCGGCGTCCCTCCCGCCGCCCTGTGCGCGGTCTGCGGCACGAACCCGGGCACGATCGAGTCAACGGGCGGGATGATCTGCAAGTCGTGCCTCGCGGACGCCTGCATGACCCGCAAGGAACGCGACGAGCTGGCGAAGGCTGGACGCAAGGCGACCCGTGATGCCTCCCGCGCGAACCGAGGCATCCCCACCGAGCAACGCGCCCGGGAGTCTGCCGAACGCATGGCGTCGCAGGGCATCGCGTGGCTGTCCAAGGTCCCGACGCCGTGGCGCGTCTGTGGTCGCAAGGGCGCCTTCGTCCAGTGCGTTCCCGCGGAGAAGGCGATCGTGGACTTCGTCGGGTACGACTACGAAGGCCGTTTCGTCTGCGTCGAGGTCAAGTCGGACAGCAGCCCGACCGCGCGGTTCTACCTGCGAGCCGTTCCCGGACAGCAGCGCGCCTACCTCGACAACGCGACGGCAATGGGCGGGCGCGCATACCTACTGGTCGATTTCCCCAACTGTGGCGCGTGGTATCTCATCCCGTGGCACGTCGCCCGCGAATGGGTCCGGGTCGCGCCCGAGGATGCCCCTACGAGTGTGTACCGCGCCGATCCTGACGCGTTCCTGACGTGGGACCTGACCCCTACGAGCGAGGTGCGAGGATGAAGATGACGGAACAGGAGCGGGCCGCGGACAGGGCGCGCCGACCAGTAGTTTCCGCTCTGGCATCGCAGGCAAACGAGTGGCGGCGCGAGGCAAAGAAACTGCGCCGGCTCGACATGGACCCCATCAGCGAGGCCCGTGCGGACGTGCTGGATACTGTCGCTGGTGAAATCGACGCCCTCATTTTTCGATGGAGTTGATGATGACCCCCGGCGCGACCGTGTATCTCGTCCTCCAGCAAGCCATCGGTGCCCCGCCCTACGTCGCAACGGGAACCATCACGTCCTACACCCCGAATTTCTGCGCGGTGGATATGGGCGAGTCTGCCAAGCCGCGGTTCTGGTACGGCAACCCCCGCGCGCTCATCCTGACCGTGTACGAGGCAGAGGCAATCGTGCGGGCACGGACGGGGCAGAAATGACGACGAACCTGCTACCGCTGCGGCGTTGCGCCTGCGGCAACATCCTCCCTGATTGGTGCGGACGCGGTCGAATCCGCCAGGTCTGCGACGACTGCCGCAAGCGGGACATCCGCGAGGCTCAAGACCTGTACGCGTGGAAGCGCCGCGAGTGGAAGAAGGCGAACCCGAAGCCGTACAGCGCCGTCGAGGGTTCCGTCCGTGTCCGTGCCAACCGTCAGAAGGCGATGGAACGGGCGGGGCAGGTCCAGTGCGCGTGCGGTCGCCCGATGTGGCGGTTGACGCTCACGGGGCAGACTCGGACCCTCTGTGATGCCTGCCGGTACGCGAACCGGGACAAGGCGCTCCGCGCGGCACGCGCACGGGCTGCGGCGAGGGTTGAGCCATGACCCGCACCGTCATCGACACGGCGCACCCCGCCGAATGCACGACGGACCTGATGGGCTACCCGTGCCGTTACCTGCGCATGGTCCCGCGCAAAGGGGCATGGAACATCATGCACGAGGTCCCGCGGTGCCTCGCCCTGCGTCGGGACCTGAACCACAACATCGCAACGCGCCCGATGCGCCCCCGGGACTGTCCGCGGGCGTGTCTCGAGGTCCGCATCGTCGAGGAGGTGGGTGATGAGTGACCCCGTGATCCGCATCCTGTCCCGTCCCGAGGGTGCGCGCCTGCCGCCCACGGTCGTCGCGTTCGTGAAAGCCTGCGATGCCATGCCCGACTTCGCCGTGGACACGACGCAAGCGGTCTGCAAGGCGGCGGGCATCCGTTCTGATGCGATCAAGGTCAACGCGCAGCATCCGGCAGTCACCGCCCGTCGCATCTCGTTCGGGCAGGGCGCGCAGACCTACTGCGGCAACCCCACCACCATCGCGTGGTGCCGCGAAAACAACTGGACCCCGGGGGGCGCAGCATGATCGACATTCGCGAACCGCAAAAGCCCGACGATGCTATTCGGCGGCAACTAACGCGCTCCGAAACCCTGC
>Ga0172375_10012710_pt1 | contig 10529 bp, 10 predicted proteins | sample LakKiv1m_FD_114537 | JGI IMG/M metagenome (GOLD analysis project Ga0172375, IMG submission 114537) | Freshwater microbial communities from Kabuno Bay, South-Kivu, Congo - kab_092012_11.1m | ecosystem: Environmental > Aquatic > Freshwater > Lake | place: Democratic Republic of the Congo...
ACCTTATCCGTTTAAAGTTAGCCGTAACATCTAAGCCTCCTTCGGTAGTCAGCTCTTTGCGGTGCTCCGGTACCAGCGTCGCCTGGTAGGGCTTAACCTTGCAGGCAAGCTTTACTATCTCCGGAGTAAGTGACATCTCTAAATTGAGCTTACCCCCGACTTTTTTACGCAAAGCAATGATATCCTTATCCTGTATATGCCTGCGATCCTCCCTTAAATGCGCGACAATGCTGTCTGCCCCGGAACGGATGCATAAATAAGCCGCAAAAAGCGGATCCGGCATTTTCCCCCGGCGGGCCTGGCGCAGGGTCGCTACATGATCGATATTTACACCTAGCTTAGGCATGGTTAAAGATTTTAAGGTTTTTCTCCCGAGACATAAAACCATACCACGATCGCTAAAATCAAGGAAACAAGTTTTATCCAGGGATGCGCGGTAACGGAGTTGACCAGATAAGAAAATATACTTTCTTTCTTTTTATTCATCATGTTCTATTTTGATTAACTCTTTTATCTTTGATTCAAGATCGAGGCTCCCCAGGTCCTTATAAAATTTCTTGCGGTAAACCAAGGATACGTCGTGCCTTTCTTCGGAAACGATGATTAAAAGGGCATCTGACTCTTCGCTTAAGCTAAGCGCGGCCCGGTGGCGCGTCCCGAAAATCCGGTTTAATTCCTGGTTAGTAGTCAAAGGGAAAATACATCCGGCCGCGGTAATCCTCCCCTGTTGGATAATCAGGCCGCCGTCATGCAGCGGGTTGTTCGGGGTAAAAATCGCCTGGATTAAATCCGGGGATATGCGCGCGTCGATAATTTCTCCGTTTTTGATATAGGTGGCCAGTGAATCATTTTTTTCAATGGCGATTAATGCCCCCAGTTTGTTTTTTGCTAAATTTTCACAGGCACTAACGATCTGCTTGGCCATAATATCTAGATCCTCTTCTTTAAGGCTATGCTTAAAAAGTTGGCGTTTACCCAGCTGCGCTAAGCCTTGCCTGATCTCTTCCTGGAATATGATTAAAATAGCGATTACCGATATCCCGAAAAGTTTTTTCAATAGCCAGTCCAGCACTTGTAAATCCAGTTTCTGAAAAATAAAAAATGCCAGGAGTAAAATAGTTATTCCGCGCAGCACCTGCAAGGCCCGGGTTCCCGCAAAGAAAAGCATCAGCCGGTAAATAATAAACCAGAGAATCAGTATTTCCAGAATCGGTTTCCAATGCGAGATTAAATTATCCATTGCAGTTTTGCGTTACCGCCGTAAATATTTTTAAAGCCTGGTTAACCTCTTTTACATCATGTACACGTAGAATATGCGCGCCGCGTTCTGCAGCCATAACACAGGCTGCCGCCGTTCCCTGGATCCGCGGCTGTAATTCTTCGCCTAATATTTTAGCAATAAAAGATTTCCTTGAAGGACCCAGCAGCAAGGGTTTTCCTAAAACCTTAAAATCGGAAAGCCGTTTAATAATCTCCAGGTTGTGTTTCGGCGTCTTTCCAAAACCGATCCCCGGGTCTACTAGGATTTTTTCCGGATTGATTCCTTCTGATTCCGCGTGATTAACGCAGGTTCTTAGATAAGCGCAAATGTCATCGATCAGCGATTGGTAGGCGATAATTTTTTGCATATTCTGCGGCTTGCCTAACATATGCATGATCACTACGCTAGCGTTAGCTTTAGCTGCTACTTTTATCAAGCGGTGATTTCTCATTCCGGAAATGTCATTAATCATCTGCGCGCCGGCATCAAGCGCAGCTTTTGCCACTTCCGGCCGCGTAGTATCAATAGAAATCGGCGCTTTAATTTTCTTTACTAGCAATTCAACTACCGGTAAGGTACGTTTTATCTCTTCTTTAAGCGGAATGTTCTTTGCACCCGGTCTGCTGGATTGTCCCCCCAGGTCAAGTATATCCGCCCCTTCTTCAACCATCTCTTCTGCTTTAGCCAAAGCTAATTGCAAATAATCTTTTGATTTAACCCTGTATAAACCATCTCCGCTGAAGGAATCCGGAGTCAGGTTAATAATCCCCATGATATGTGTTCTCTGTCCGAGCTTTAAAACGTGGCTTCCCAGCCGGAGGGTAAAATCATTTGTACTGAAATTTTTTATATTCTGTGTCAGTTCCGCAGCAACTTTATTTAAACCAAAAGGCTGGGTTTTAAGTTTACGCGCCAGAAGCTGCAGCTGGTTTAGTGTGCCGATAATCAGACAGCCGGTCTTACGGGTTTTACCGGTAAGCGCGCCCTTAGATACCGCCGTATCTCCGCCAAGAGAAAGCATCTCCTGTTTGATGATATTGGCAGTAACATTGGATATTTCCTTTAAGTAAATCAGAAAAGATGCGGATTTAGGCAGCATGATATTTATACCGTAAGGATCTACCCCGATATCATGCATGATTTTTTTGATTTCCTCTGGACAGTAAAAACGAAAAATGCGCATTCTTTTAAACCAAGTCGCTTTTTTCAATTCCCAGTAATTTTTTCACCTCGTCTCCGCTTAATACCTCTTTTTCCAGCAGGTTATTGGAAAGCAGTTTGAGCTTATCCTGGTTGTTTCTCAATAAATGCAGCGCTAAATTGTAAGCATCGTCGATAATCTTCTTTACCTCTTCATCAATGGTCCGGGAGGTTTGTTCGCTATAATTCTTTTCCTCCATGATATCGCGGCCCAAGAAAACAAGGCCTTCCCTTCGCCCTAGAGTTAGATTTCCTAACTTTTCGGACATTCCAAACTGTGTAACCATGCGCCGGGCCATGCCCGTGGCTACCTCCAGGTCGTTTTGCGCTCCGGTAGTTACCTCATTCAAATTAATCTCTTCTGAGGCGCGGCCACCTAAGATCATGGTAATTTCTGCCAAAAGTTCTTTTTTGGTCCAATAGTGCCTGTCTTCCAACGGCGGGGTAAAGGTATATCCTCCGGCAAGGCCGCGAGGAATTATGGAAACCTTCTTTAAAGGGTTTACCTCCGGCAGTAATAATGAAAGTAAAGCATGCCCGGATTCATGTAAAGAGGTGATCTCCTTTTCCTTTTTTGACATAATATGGCTTTTCTTTTCCGGGCCCATCAGCACTCTTTCCACGGATTTATCCAGATCAATCTCTTCTACTGCCTCTTTATTGTTGCGTGCTGCCATGAGCGCAGCTTCATTACAAAGATTGGCTAGGTCTGCTCCGGAGAATCCCGGAGTCTGGCTTGCCACTGCTTTCAAATTTACCGAAGGAGCAAGTTTTATTTTGCGCGTATGGACCTTAAGTATCTCCTCCCGTCCCTTTATGTCCGGAAGATTTACGATAATCGTGCGGTCAAACCTACCCGGCCGCATCAGCGCCGGATCCAGTGTATCCGGACGGTTAGTGGCGGCAATTAAAATAAGACCCTCCTGGCTGTCGAATCCATCCATCTCAACCAGAAGTTGGTTTAAGGTTTGTTCGCGTTCGTCATTGCCTCCGCCGATTCCTGAAAAACGTAAGCGGCCGACCGCGTCGATCTCATCGATAAATATAATCGCGCCTTTGCCGGAGATCTTGCTGGCTTTACGGCCCTGTTCAAATAAATCCCTGACCCGGCTGGCGCCTACCCCGACAAACATCTCTACGAAATTTGAACCGGAGATACTGAAAAAAGGTACTCCGGCTTCTCCGGCAACTGCCCGGGCAATCAAGGTTTTGCCGCATCCCGGCGGACCGACTAGAAGCACGCCTTTGGGAATTTTACCTCCCAGTCTCTGGAATTTTTTCGGGTCCTTCAAGAATTCGATTACCTCTTTTAATTCTTCTTTGGCTTCATCCACTCCAGCCACATCCTCGAAAGTTGCTCTTTCTGTATCGGTTTGGATCTTTGATTTTACCTTGCCGAAGGTCATGATCTTATTGCCGAGTTGTTCGCCGCGGGCAGCCATCATCCACCAGAAAAAAATCAATAATAAAATCGGGCCTAAATTAAAGAGCAGGGAAATCCAGAAGGTGCGCGGGGGCTTGACCTCAAAGTTCTTCAAATTTTGGCGCATGAGATTAAGCATCTCTGGGTCGTTATCCGGCATGTTCACGAAGAATTTACTGTTATCCGTAAAATCACCCTGCAGGATATTCTCGGTTTTGGTCACCTGCTTTATGCGATCGGGGTTATCTTTTAAAGTACGGTAAAATTGGCTGTATGAGATTTCCTTAGGAATGCCGTTTGCGGACATATTGTTAAAAGAGTTTAACAGCATAATGAATAAGAAAAAAACCAGCAGCCAGCCGAAAGGAAAGCGGTTAAATACATTGTTTTTGTTGGGTTTAGATTTATTTTGCGTAGGCATATCTATTTCTCCGGATTAAAGAGATCACTAAGGTAATAAAAGCGATTCTTTTGACAGTTTTAAGTAAGTTTATATATTTGTCCACAATGCAAATTTAGATTTCTATTATATCGGTAAAAAGATGTAAAATCAAGTAATTTATAGATTTAACGCTTGTAAAGATGCAGGCGATTACGGAGTTTTTGTACTGCTATTCCCTGGGGCAGGTCAACGATAGAGCCGTCCGGCCGGCTATATAATAAGGATTCGATCTCTTTAATATGCTGAAAGTTTATCCTACGAGTATTGCCTTTTAAGGCAGTGATTGCCCCCCTTAATTTAAGGCGTAAGATAGCTGGGTGTAATTTTACCAGTTTTTTTACATTGAAACATAAACTCCCCTCGTTTTGTTTAGTATATTGTAGGCTGCGCCGCGCGGCCTGTTCCAGGTAAGCATAATCCAAAGAAGCGCTTTCCGCAAGACTAGCCAGTACCTCCGCAATATTAGGATTGTATTTCTTTTTTAATAAAGGGATCAGGGAATGGCGGATTTTATTCCTTAAGAATACATCATCCAGGTTAGTGGGGTCGGTGCGTGGTTTGATGCGCCTGTTTTTTAAGAACCGGATAATCTCATAACGCCGTGTTTCTAAAAGCGGCCGGATGAAAGTAATGCCATAAAGTTTACGTTTCATGGAAATGCCGCTTAACCCGGATAAACCTGTTCCGCGCAGCAGCCGCATCAATACGGTCTCAGCCTGATCATCGAGATTATGCCCTAGGGCGACCTTATCCGCTTTGATTTTTCGTGCTAGCGTAATAAAAAAATCCAACCTTTTTTCCCTGGCCCATTCTTCCAGCGAACCTTTCTGCCTCCGCGATTTTACGTTTATTATCTTTAAGGTTACGGGGAGGTTAAGGGTTTTGCCTAGTTTTTTCACAAAATCAGCGTCCTTGGCGGAATCCGGGCGCAGGCGATGATCCAAATGCGCGATATGCAGCGATAATTTCAACGTGGGGATTAAGGAAACTAATTGCAGTAGCAAGGTTACTGAATCCGGGCCGCCGGAAACTCCCACAAGGACCTTATCTGCCTTATGCAATAAGGAGTACTTTTTAATTGTTTCCTGGAATTGTTTCATGTATTTATATTAACATAAAATCCTTTAAATAACCAGCAGCTCCATGATTACCGCAAGGCCCTTTCTGCTTATAATTAAGTGGTTGACTTTCCGGTTAAATGAGCGTAAATTAAAAAAAATGAGCACCCGCATAGTTACGCACAAGGAAAGAAAAATCGTTTTAAAGAATTTTCTCACGCTGACCACCCTGCAAGGAATTAGTTATCTCTTGCCTTTGGTGATCCTTCCTTATTTGATCCGCATAATCGGTATAGAAAAATTCGGGTTAATTGCCTTTGCCCAGAGCCTGGTGCAGTATTTTATGATTCTCACGGATTATGGATTTACTTTATCCGCGACGAGGGAAATTTCGCTTTGCGGCGAACAGAACGATAAATGCAACATTATTTTTTCTTCGGTAATGACGGTTAAACTTATCTTTGCCGGTTTAAGTTTTCTGGTTCTTTGCGCCATCCTCTATTTTATTCCTAAATTCAGACAGGATTGGATAGTTTATATCTTAAGCTTTGGATCGGTAATCGGCAGCACATTGTTTCCGGTTTGGCTTTTTCAGGGCAAGGAAAAAATGGGTTATATTACGCTGGTGAATGTAATCAGCAGTATAACTTACGGAATCTGTATTTTTCTTTTTATCAGGCAGCCGCAGGATTATCTGCTTGTGCCGCTATTCAACTCTTTATTGCTAATCGTCAGCGGTCTCTGGGCATTGCACATTGCTTTTAATCGGTTTCAGTTACAGTTTATTTTCCAGAGATACACTACGATTGCCAGGCAAATTAAGACCGGGTGGAATATTTTCATCTCTATTCTATCAATCAATATTTATACTGCTAGCCGGGTTTTTGCAGTAGGATTATTAACCAATAATATGCTTACCGGTTATTATTCCTTTGCCGAGAAGCTGGCGGGGATCGTTCAATCATTCCCCATGGATTCCTTCTCTCAGGCAGTTTACCCGCGGATCAGCAAGGTTTACGCGAAAAATAAACAGCGGGCTCTGGCGATCATGTACCGGATCCAGGACGGAATTACACTTGGCTTTGTAATCAGCCTGCCGATTATTTATTTTTTAGCTCCTACGATAATCAAGCTTATTGGAGGACAGGATTACCCGGAAGTGTTAATGACCTTAAGATTACTCTTAGGCGGGGTATTTTTCGTAGGGGCCAACGCTTTTCGAGTGCAGTTTTTGCTGGTCTGCGGCCAGGCGGATCTTTATGCCCGGATACATGTTACTGCAGCTGTTTTAGGATTACCGCTGATCTTCTTTTCTATCTGGAAATTTTCTTATCTAGGGGCGGCGATTGCTACGGTGCTAATTGAAGCAGGGGTGTTTATTCTTACCTCTCTGATTATCGGAAACCTCGCGAAAAAAATTATCAGTAAGTAAGTTCTTCTTAGTTAAAACCTTTTGTAGCGATTGCCAATGCTAAGCAATGAGACTACGGCCATAAGAATGATCGGAATCACAAAAAGTAAATAAAAGGCAGCTCCGTTTTGTTGTTTTGCCCGGGTAAGTGTATTTAAGGATTCTCCTCCTGCCTCAACCATATCTTTATATTCTAAAGCTGCCCCTGTATTTTCACGGATTACCCTATTAGCGTTATTAATACCTTCTTGCGCATTCTTTTTAATTTGTTTTTTATATTGATTGAATCTTTCTGATTGCTGCTGCGCATTAAATCTATCCATACTATTGACCTGGCCGTAAAAAACCGCTGGAAAGCAAATAATACCAAAAAAAATAGCAAAGAAAGAAATTTTTTTCATATTCCCTCCTTTGCTTTTGATTGGTGATAGGTTAAATACTTTTAATATCTTTTGTGCCTCTAAACTGGTGGCGGATTGAACACTAAACTCTGCCAAAGGCAGAAATTTAACTGTACCTTGCCTGATTTGATCGGCAAGTACGCGCTTGGTAGCGCGAAATCCCGCTGTCTTTTAGCGGGAGAGTGGTCCTCCTGCGGAGGACTGCCTTGATAGCAACAGCGCCACTACTTCGTAAATAGCTGGTGGCGGAGAGTGGATTTAAACCACCGACCAAGCGGGTATGAGCCGCGTGCTCTATCAGGCTGAGCTACTCCGCCAAAACTTAAAAAATTTAAAATCAAAAAGTGGATTTTTGAGAACCCACCGTCTGCCGCAGGCAGACATCTAGCGAAATCCCGCTCTTTTTAGCGGGAAAACCACCGACCAAGCGGGTATGAGCCGCGTGCTCTATCAGGCTGAGCTACTCCGGCGAAATATAACTAAAGTTTTTAAAGAATTGGTCCTTGCTCGCTTGCTCGCAAGGATTAAATTCGGCCATACAATTTACGCTCACTTGCGTTTGCGTAAATTGTGGCCTCATTTAAGTATGAGCCGCGTGCTCCCTGCCTGCCGGCAGGCAGGTATCAGGCTCAAGCTACTCCGCCTCGTAAAATTCACTTCGTTCATTACGAGGCTCAAAACGTGGTAGACATAAGGCTACTTTACGTTTCGCCAAAACCTAAAAAGATCTATTTTTTTCTATACGCGTCTAAATAAGAATCGCAGTATATATTTTTATTCAGAATGAGCTCTGCTGTAATTAAAGCATCCATAAGCTCTTTATCCAGTGGATCAAGTATAGCAGAATCCAGGCCATTAGCAACTGCCATTGTTAAAAACGTGCGGTTGATCAGACTGCGAACGCTCGTGCCCTGTGAAACATTGCTCAAACCCAAAGTGGTCTTTGGGCTGGGGTCTGAGATGATTTTAAACTCATGAATTGATTCCAGGATATCTTTCATTTGGGCCTGCGCAACATTCACCGGCAAAACAATCGGGTCTAGGTAAAGGTCTTCAATGGGAAACTCTTTTTCTGCGCAGGATGCAACGATTGTTGCTGCTAACTCCAGGCGCTGGTCTTTGTTTTGAGGAATGCCTTTAGCGCTGATGGTTATACCGATAAGCTTACTTTTATATTGTTTTGCCAGTGGGATAAGCAGATCCATTTTTTCCGCATCCGCGGTGGTAGAATTAATCAAGGTCTTGTTTTTAGCAGCCGCAAGCCCTGCGGCAATCACCTTAGGCTTGCTTGAATCCAGGCAGAGTATTTTATCCGTTACTTCCTGCACGGTTTCAACCAGCCACGGCATATCCTCAAGCGGTTGTTTAGAGGCTGGCCCGCAATTAATATCAAGCGCGTCCGCTCCGCTTGCAATCTGCTCTAAGGCGCATTTTTGTATCTCCTTCTTATTATGTTCTTTAATGGCTGCGCCGATATTGACGTACATCCCGTTAATTAGCTCGCCGATAATAAACATTATTTCTCCCCTTACTTATTAAATAAATTATCGATATACTGCGTTACTTTTTGCGCTGCCGACGGATGCCGCATAACTAACAAGTCTGCTCCGGATTGAATCAGGCTGGTCGCGGTAATCGTCTCCCAGATAATACCCTGTTCCCCATCGGCTTTTGCTTCTTTGGCCCTCCAAGCCTCTTGTCCTACAAAACAGATAAACGGACTGGCAAGAGTTTTATCTCCGGACAAAGCTGCTAAGCGCGCGCGCTCCATAATTGAATAAGCGTACTCTAAGCCATATCCTAATGCGCCGATTGTCGGATTGATCACAATACGCTCAAGGGAAAGGCCCATATCGGAAATTAAGATATTCAGCTGTTTGGCAATATTGATATCTATCGGGCTTTCGGCGATAATACTATGGCCGTCGGCCAGGACACTAGCTACAAAAGTTTTATAATTATCTTGTGTTGCTGACCCGATTAAACAGCGTTCTCCCTTAGCCGCTTCCGAGCAGGCAGGAATTACCCGGTTATCCTGCGCGTCATCGCCGCTACCGATAATTACGAGCGGTACCTTGATTTTACTTAAGAAAGCCGAAACAAATTTAGCGGCTTCAGCAGGGCTTTTATTACCGAAATCCGGATGCGTTCCTTGCAAGCGCAAGCAAAGCGCTTGAGCCTTATATTCATTTACGCATTTTTCCGCCCAAGCAAAAGGATCGTTCAGCGCCTTGCCGTAGACGCTCATTAATTCTTCTGTCCAATCCTGCGGCGGAATGTCCCAGACCTCCAGGGCCACAACCGGTTTATTAGGAGTATTACCTTCTTTAAATAGTAAGGGCAAAGTATTCTGCCCTCCGATTTTTACCGGATTCAGGCATGTTCCGCCTTCTTCTTTTTTTGCACCAATAGTGACCGTGGAAATTATCCCCGGCCATTTTTCCAAGACTAACGGTGTTTCCATATTTTTTCTCCTAGTAAGTTAAGCGCCTTTAATATCGGCGCATCCGACGGTAAATCAAAAACCGATTTTCCGTTTAAGCTTGATTCCTCGATATCCGCGTCAAGCGGTAAGTTGCCCAGGTATGCCAAGCCGGTTTCTTTGATTCTACTATCCTCAATATTTTTATTAAAACGGTTAACTAAAAGAGCACTTATGCCCACTTCGAATTTCAGCTGCTTAACTAAGGCGTTAATTCTCTGCGCGGATTTCAGGCCCACGCTTGAGGCATCCGAGACCACAATCAAGGTATTTGCCAAACGCGTAGTCCTCCGGGAAAGATGCTCAAGTCCTGCCTCATTATCGATAACGATATAGTCGTAATCCTTAATGAGTTTAGTCATTACCCCGCGTAACACATTATTCACATAACAATAACATCCCGGGCCTTCAGGTTTACCCATATTTAAAATATCAAAGCCGTCTCCCTCCTGGACCGCGGATTGGACCTGGAACTGTATAAAACGTTCCTTGGTCATTCCGCTGGGTATTGTATCCGGAGCGTTGGATATCTCATCCAATATTTTACCAATATCCTTGCCGGGTTCAATGCCCAATAACTCACCAAGATTGCTGTTGGGATCAGCGTCAATCGCCAAAATCGAGCCCAGTTTTTTATCCTTAATGCTGCGGATAATCAGGCTGGCGATAGTGGTTTTTCCGGTTCCGCCTTTTCCGGCCATGGCAATGACATAACCCATAAATACTTCTCCTTTAAAACCTTACATTAGGGAATTTAGCCAAATCCGTATGCGGAAAAAACAGGGCCTGACCGTATTCATCCATATACCCCGGATCAACCGACAATTCAAAATAAGTTATCTTGCAAGCCA
>Ga0172375_10012711_pt1 | contig 10528 bp, 10 predicted proteins | sample LakKiv1m_FD_114537 | JGI IMG/M metagenome (GOLD analysis project Ga0172375, IMG submission 114537) | Freshwater microbial communities from Kabuno Bay, South-Kivu, Congo - kab_092012_11.1m | ecosystem: Environmental > Aquatic > Freshwater > Lake | place: Democratic Republic of the Congo...
ATTAATTCATTTTTCATTTTAAAACAAATATTTTCATTTGAAAATATTGTTTTAATTTCGGGAATTGTGATATTATTTTTCATAATATCACAATTTTATTTTTTGCAATTCATCATACAAAATTTTTTTGCACAAATCATTTGCGTTATATTGCATATTTATTTTATGCAATAAATCGTATAAATTTTTATCGTTAATCGCATCAACGATGATATACGATTTTTTTGTTTTGTTTTCATTTACATTGGATTTTTTGAATTGTTCATAATTCATTTTTATCACATCACAATTTTTTTTATAATGTGATAATGAAATTACAACAAAACAAAAAACAACAACAACAACAAAAATTTTATAATGTATAAAACATTTTCGTTATTTAGAAAATATATAAAATATTTTCATAACGAATAAATTAATTTTTGTATTTGCTGTTATTGTTTTCTATTGTTATAATTTCATTATAACATTATGATAATTATTAAACGAAACATTTATATAAGTTTGTTTTGTTTTTTTGTTGTTGTTTATTTATAAATGTTTGCTTTTTTATTGTTTTATATATATATTGTTTTATGTATAACAATACATATATTTATAATATAATATGTTTGATAATAACTAATTCACGAGAAAAAGTGAAGAAAATGTGTATAGTGACTCTTTTACAATCCACATACTTTTTTTAAATTTTTTATTTAAATAATATTATATTATTGACTCTTAAATAATTTAAATATATTTTTTGAAAGTGTTATTTAAATAGATAGGTATTTAAATAGTGTTGTTCTATTTAGTGATATGGTTAAGGGACTCTACACGGTCAGCCTCTCCCCAGAAGTGGCTGAGAAAGGCAAAGTCATGGCTGGGATTCAAGGCAAAACATTCTCGGGCATGATACAGGAACTCATTGAGGCAAAACTCAGGGAATCAAAACCACCTGAACTTAAACAAGAGGAATAAACATGGACGTAAGCAAATACCAAATCGAGAAGCCGGGCGAGAAAGAAATGTTCGACTTATTATTCACTCAGGGAAAAGGCGTGGCAGAAACATGTAGGGCCCTAGAAAGCATGGGAATAAAATCAAATCCAGATAAAGTATCAATCTTCAAACGAAAAGTTATTGAATCAATCATCGAATCAGACCGCGCAGAACACTTGGCAGACTATGCCCTCGATTCCACAGAACGAATCAAAGTCGAGTTTAACGACATTATGGCCAAAACTAAGGAGATTCTTGAAACCGCGCAATCAGAAGGCTCAACCGCACTGCAACTTGAAGCAGTAAAGGAGCTAAGGGCTCAAATAGAACTGGCGTTAAAGAAACAAGGACAGCTACAATCAGCTATCCGGAACACCATGTTGAACATCCAGAACAACATTTTGACTACGTCAGACATCATGGAACAGATGGAAAAGATCAAGATAATGTGGTTTGAAACCGGAAACGCTATGTTAAACGAGCAAGGACAAATCATTTTCCAAGAACCATCTGCTGAAATGGTAGACTTATTCAAGAAATGGAAGTTCTCAAAGGAGTTTAGCAAGGCAAAGGTGATTGATATTGGAACTAACCAAAGTTGACCTTGGCCGGAAGGCTAACGAAATCGAGTTCTTGGCAAAGTGTTCAAACCCATCGTTCTTCATAACCTATGTTTTGGGCTACACAACAAGTAGGTTTCACAAAGAGATGATTGAAACCGCAATGAAAAACCGGTATGTCTTAATCGAGGTCCCAAGAGGACACGCAAAAACAACTATGATTTCAAAAGGATACGTCACTTGGCTCCTATGGAAAGAAAAAGGCGTAGAGATTTGCCTAACTTCTTCAAGTGTTTCGCAATCAAAAAAAGTTTTAAACGAAATCAAGACATCAATCTCAACAAACCCATTCCTCAAACACCTCGTTCCAGAAAATGCTGAGTTCTCTTGGAACAAATTTGAGGTAGAAACAACAAACGGGAATAGGCTTTATATAAAACCATTCAATGACTCGGCAAGAGGAATACAACCGCAGTACTTGATTTATGATGATATTTTAAGAACCGAAGATAATGACATGACTGCTGAAGAAAAGGAAGAAATATTTTGGAGTGTTTTCTTTCCAGCAGGACAAACTAATCGCTGTAAGCACTTTATTGTAGGCACTCCGTCATTTGAAGGAGACTTGTTTGATAAGATAGAAAAAAATGCTGTTGAAGTTGGCGACTGGAAGCACATTCATTATGCTTGTGTGGAAACAGATTCTCTTGGCAATTGGAAAAAACCTTTGTGGCCAGAGAGATACACAATTCCAGAACTCATGAAAATCCAATCAATGATGTCACCGCTTTTATTTGCACGAGAATATATGTGCGACCCAATGGCTTCTGGAGGTTCAGTTTATGATAAAGAAAAACTTGCCATGGCATTAGACCATGAACTAGATTTTTCCTTCAATACAAAAAAAGGTTTAACAGTAATTGGAATGGATGTTGCATTTTCTAAATCAAGGGACTCAGATTTCACAGTAATGATGGTTGCCACAATGAGTGATGAGCCACACAAAGTTATTCAACACACAGACAAAGGGGAATTTACTAACGAAATACCTAATCCGATAATCATAAGCAAAATTATCAGAAGACACTCGGTTGACATAGATGAGGTTGTAAGACTTTATGAAACGGTTGGGGCTTCAAGAATCATTATTGATAAATCAACTGGCGGTGTTCTTGTTGGTGGAGACTTGCGAGTAAAAGGTTTGAATGTAGATGAGCAAGATTTTGGTCCCACAAATAGGCAATCAATGTTACTTAACTTGGCAAAAGTAATTGACAGCGGCAGACTTGTTATCCCATACAAAGATTTATCAACGCAGACAGTTGTTGAAGAATTATTAAAAGAATTAAGAGGCATGCAAATCGGACAAACAAAACTTGGTGCCCAAAATATTGTTTCCACAACAAAGCATGACGATATGGTAATGGCACTGGCGTTGGCTGTGAAGACAATAAATTCAACAATAAAGTCAAATCAGAAATTAATATTTTCTGGAGAGAGAAGAAAAGACGTTGCAAGTTTCAAAGAAATTTTTGAGAAAGAAAAAATCCGAAATAACCAAATAATTGAGCCAAAAAGGGTAAAAGTTCCCGGATTGGAATGATTTTTGAGAAAATCTTAAATATAGGATGGTGCTAAGTTATGTTGATGAAAAAAGTGACAAACAGTTTTATGTTAAAACTTTTAAAAGGTTTTAACAGTCTTGATGTTATGGGAAAAGCAAAAGCCTTGGTGAGCCTGTGTTTTGAGTCTTTGATTTATGGAATACTTTTATCTTTTATTTTTGCAATGTTTTTGAAAACTCCTTTTGATTTAAAATTTATTTTGGCTTTCTCAGTTGTATGGTATTTTATTTCAAATGAATTGCCTTATGTTTTCAATAAGTATCGGGGGAGTAATTGATGACAACATTATCACAAGTTCTTTTTGGTAGAAATAATTTTTCTGGAAAACAAGTTGCTCACGAAAACAAAGACCAAGCAAGAGTTCTTGGTGGTGATGAAAAAACTAAAACTGTTGAAAGCGATATTGTTAGAGTGCCAAGACAAGAACTTTTACAAACTTATTTAAATGATCCAATAGTTTTCAATTCTATTAACAAGTATACCCAAATAATAATGTCGGCAGGGTATCACTTTGAGGGTTCTGACGAATCAGTTAAAGGCGCAGAGGATTTTTATGACACAATTGGTTCTTTCGGCGGAGAAATAGATGATGAAGCTCTTTTTACAGAAACATTCAAACACCAATTAATTATTGGTAGCGCTTGGCAGGAAAATATTTACAACAAAGCCGGAAGCATGTTAGTTGATTTGGATATGGTTAATCCATTAACAATGGATTATGCTCGCAACAATTCAGGGAAAGTAATTTTTGACCAATATGGTAACCCATCAGGCTATTCACAAACTTTGCCTAGCGGACAAAGTGTTGAACAAAAGTTTAAGGTTCCATATGAAGTTGATGTTTCTGGGAAAATATTTTTACCACCATCAAGGATAACACACTTCAAACTTTATACATTGGGCGATGGACTTGACGGTCTTGGGCTTGTTGAACCAATTTATAATGCAGGCAATAGAAAGATGAATATTGAGCAAGGATATGCTAATGCTGCAAGGCGACTTGGTTATCCAATAATCATGGCAGGCATAGGTGATTCCTTACATGAGCCAACAGCACAGCAAACAACAGATGTGTTGAATGAAATTAACGAAGTTGATAATCGCTCAAGTTTTGCTTTCCCTTATTATGTTAAACTCGGATTACTCGAATCAAAGAAACCAGAAAAACTTTCAGAACATTTAGATTATTTTGAGAACGAACAAGTTACTGGGTTAGGAATACCAAAAGCATTTGCTTCGGGAAATGGGGAGGCCACTAATCGTTCAACTTTGGCAAGACAGGAGTATATTTTGAAACTTTCTTTAAAAGATATAATTCGGAGAACGACAAGGACTATTCAGGCAAAACAACTTTCTGTTTTGGCTAAGCAAAGAAAATGGCCGGATGTTCCAAGACTTGTGTGGGGAGAAGTATCATTGGAAGAAATGGATAGTAAATCAAAAAGAATTGTTGAGTATGCGAAGGCAGGATTATTAACTCCAAGCAAATCGCTTGAAGCTTATATAAGAAATATTGAGGATTTACCGGGGGAATAATTATGCCAGTTAGTATTGTGAAAAATAAGATTGATGAGAAAATATGGGAAAGAGCAAAAGAAATTGCTAAAGCCCAAGGACAAGAAGATAATTACGCTTTTATAACAGGGATTTTTGAAAAAATAAAATCTGCAAAAGAAAAAAATAATTCAGAAGAATTTTCTTTAGATTGGACTGAAGAAGACAACGATGAAGTAATTGAAGAATTAATGCAACAAGTTTTTCCGAGCCCTGGCGGAAAATACAGAGTTGCAAAAAGATTTGCTTCGTGGTTCCCGCAACACAAAACTTATGTTGAACCCTTTGCCGGTGGTCTTGCTTGCTACTTCAATAAGGAGCCTTCTCCTGTTGAAGTAGTTAATGATTTAGACCTAGATATCGCTGGCGCATATAAATTTGTTAGAGATTGTTCTGATGAAGATATTGCAAAATTAAAAAGAATGAAGTGGGATGCTGATAAAGAATATTTCCATAAATTAAGAAAAGCTGATTATTCAAACAACAGCGATTCAGATAAATTTTATCGTTATATGTATTTGATAAAAGCAAGTTATGGTGGTAACCGTTCTTCTTTTGGTTACAAAAATATTAATACTCATTTCTTAGAAAGAATCCCTCAACTAAAAGAAAGATTGAAGAACACGCATATTTACAATGAAAACTATTTAGATGTTTTGAAAAAGTATGATGCTGAAGATGCTTTCTTTTATCTTGATCCACCATACCCAGACGAATGGCCAGGTCCAGAATCAAAGAAAACAAAACTTTGGGGAGAGCAAGAAGTAAAAGAATTTGTCCAATACTTGACTCAATGCAAAGCAAAGTTTATGGTTTCACTAAACAACCTTGAATGGATTAGGAAATTGTTTGAGGGACATGGTTGGCAAGTAATGACAACTCCTGTGCCAAGAACTTTTAGGCTTGGCATGAAAGCAAAATACGAGTTGCTTGTTACTAACTATAAAATTGAGGGCGCACCAAAGGAACATTTAAAGGTTGCTGATAACGAAATAATCGTAAATTCTGAAATGAAACAACTTGCAGAGTCATATTATTCTGGAAAATATGAAGTTGGAAGCACAGAGTTTGTTGACGTAATAATGGGGTCTCTTGAAGACTATGATATTGTTTTGAGAAAAAAAGATTCTTCAAAAGAATATCATTTGAGTTCAATAGAAAGTTCTGAAAAGACTTTTGACAAAAACATTGTTGAGAAGTTGCCTAAAGGCGAACACATAATGGTTTACAAGAAAAATGGCAACATTATGGCTAAAACAAAAGAAGGGAAACTATTTGATGTTCAAAACGAATTAAAGAAAGATATGTCTTCAGACCCGAGAGATTTTATTATCGAGGCATTTTCATTAACAGAAGAAGAAAATCAAATAGTAAAACAAACAATCTATGCGACAGATATTTTTTATTTGAATGAGGATTTGTCTTCAAAGCCCGCAATAGAAAGGAAAAAGTTTTTGAAAACACTTTCGTTTTCATCTAAATTCAAATTGAATCCTTTTGTTGTTGTAGATAATGAGCAAGTTGGTAAAGCAGCACAATTATTTTCAAAGTCACTTAATTCGAGTGGTTGCTTGATACAAGACTACTTTGGCGGAATAAATTCTTTGGCGGTTGTTAAAAATGGGAATTGATTTTGTCAAACAAATCCAAATAATAGATTTATTTGACCAAGGCAAATCAATTAACAATATTGCTTCTGAACTAAAAATATCTTCTTTTTCAGTTCTGAAAGTCCAGAAAGACCAAAAAATGGTATAGATTTAAATATTTGTAAGGTTGAAACAATTAGTATGGAAGTTGGAACTTTAAACTTAACAGAAGAAAATATTGCTAATTCGCAGTTATTCAAGGAACTTATGTCAACAGTTACGACTGGTTCTGAAATTCCTTTTGTTCTAAAAGACCAAGTCATTATGGCCCCGGGAGTTTGGAATGACATTTATTATAGCAAGGAAGAAATATTGAAAGCTTATAAAGATACAGATTGGGAAGACCGATATAATTCAAATCTTATTTTAGATCATGAAAATGAAAAGTTTGGAGAATGGGTTGGGCAAGTTGAGAATAGAAAGATAAATGAAAGCACAGGTTATGTGTATGGGGACTTGTATGTTTATGACCCAATAACAGCAATAAAACTAAAATATGGAAAACCCAAGTCCGGGGTTTCCCCAAGAGTGTTTGGTAGAGAAGAAGAAAAAGCAATGAAGGACTTTAAATTTAACAATTTCGCAATTGTTATTAACCCGGCAGTAAAGAAAGCTTTTATCAATAATTCAGATGGAAGCAAACCGGTGTTCTTTTCGGAAGGGGGTGTTGTCATGTCCGAACAAGTAAAGGAATCTAAGGAAGATAGCAAAGCAGTTGCTAACACCACGGAAGCTCCGGCTAAACTATCTGAATTGGAAGAGTTCACACAATTCCACGCGGAATATGTGAAGGAAAATAAAGAAGCATCGCTAGAGGAAGTGTTTAATGCATTTAAGAAAAAGAAAATGCCTGAAGCACCAGCTCCTGTTGAAGCTCCAGTTAAAGAAAAGAAAGAGGATTTACCAAAGCCTGAAGAAGAAATGAAGGCTGAGAAAGGATCTTCTGAATTGGAAGAACTGAAAACAGTTGTAAAAGAAATGGCTCAATCAATTAAAGAGCTAAAAGATAAATACGAAACTCCAGAAAAAGTAACAGTATCTGGAACTGTGGCAGAGTTGTCACAAAACCAGAGTGCTGATGAACAAATGATGAGTTTCTTGAAGAGGATGTAAAGGAGGTATGGTTATGTCACTTCAAACGGTTAGAGAGTTAACGGCTGGAGATACAACTACAACAGATGTTAGAGGTACTTCCAGAACAGCTTACGCGCTGGAGCCAACAAATTGGCTTAAAGAAATAAACGATGCTGCAAAGAAGGCACACTTCTTTAAACAGTTCGCTTATACAACAAAAGTTTCAAAAGGAAACAAGGATGTAATAATCCCGTATAGACAGAGTTTCCTTGAAACAGTTAGGTATGGCCTAACAACTGGTGATTGGAGCACTGATGCTTCAGAAGGAGCAGATGTTTCTTTCACTAAATTGAACAACCTTGATGGTGTTCAAGTTGTTCCTACGCCAAAGAATGCAGGAGTAACAATTTCAAATTGGGCAATACAAGTAAATGCTGTTGACCTTTTGAAAGCGGCAAAGGAAGAACTAATCTACCACGCAGGAGATAAAGTTGACCAAGATATTTCATATGCAGTTGCAACAGCAACAGCGGCAACTTCTTCTGCAAGAGGAGCTCAAACAATATATGGTGGAGATGCAAGAGCTGAATCTGAACTAACAACTGGCGACAAAATCACAACAGATATTGTTGCAGATGCTAAGACAAAGCTTGTTTCATCAACATGCAAATATTGGAATCCTGCAAGTCCAGCAGCTGAAGCAGTAAGTTCTCAGTTGAAGAACCCTTGGAAGAACACACCAAATGATCCATTTGTTCTGTTCATTGCACCAGAACAAGAAAATGTGTTCCTAAAGGATAGCCAGTTCATTAGTGCGGCTGAATACGGTAACAACGAAGTAGTTATGGAAGGGGAAATAGGAAAGTACCTTGGTATAAAAATCGTTGTAACCGACAATGTTCAGAAACTAACAGTTAGTGGAACTGCATTGGATGGTGGCGGAGCAATTGGAGCAACAGGACACAGATGTATTATGTGCAAGCCAAAAGCAGCTTACGCATACGCTGAAGCTATTGCACCAAATATAAAAGTTGAAGACTTCCCACGACAATTGTCTAAAGACATAATCCTGGAAATGGCTTATGGAGTTAGCGTAATACACGATGATGCAATCGTATTCATTGATGTAACAGACGCATAAATAAAGATTTGAAAAAGTTTTATGGTAGGGCAAAAGCCCTATCATAATTTCTTTTTCCAAGGTAGTGTTTTTTATGATAGAGCTTGTTAGAAATGATAAATTATTTGACATAAAATTTATTGTTACTGACCAAAATGGAAATCCGGTAGATTTGACTAATTCTACAATTTCTTTTAAAATGAAGAACCAGAAAACCGGGGCTAGCTTGTCACTTGGCTCATGCGAAATTATAAATGCGAGTGCTGGGCTTTGTAAATATGTTGTCCAAGCTGGCGATTTATCCACAGCCGGAGTATATGATGCAGAGTTGCAGATATTATTTGAGACAGGGGCCATTCAAACTTCTAAACTAGATAACATTAAAATACTTGAAGACTTATAATTGGTATTATGGATAATGCTTGTTTAATTAAATCGAAAATTGAATCGCCAACAATTAAAACGAAAATTTTAGCTTTTGTTGCAAGCGTATTAAACACTTTTCTTGGGCTTGAAGATACTCCAAACACTTATGAGGGGTCTGCGGGAAAGGTTCCGGCAGTTAAGTCTACACAAGATGGTTTGGAATTTGTTTCATTATCAGATGAGAAAGTAAAAGTAAGTTCAAATGACACTACGGCAAGTTATCTACAAACAAAAATAGTTGCGGGAAATAATGTTACAATAACGGTTGATCATGAGGGCGCAGACGAAATAATGGCTATTGCATCAAATCAAAGCGAGAGCGACCCAATATTTTCAAATAGTCCGGCCGCAGACATTACAGAGAACGACATAACAAATTTAAGTAATTTATCTGGCACAAATACTGGTGACCAGGATTTATCTGGGAAAGTTGATAAGGAAACTGGCAAAGGATTATCAACAAATGATTACACTAATGATGATAAAAATAAATTAGATGGAATTGAGTCTGGCGCTGAAGTTAATGTTAATGCTGATTGGAATGCAACTTCTGGCGATGCACAGATATTGAATAAACCAACAATTCCAGACGCACAAATTCAAAGTGATTGGAATCAAACTGATGACGAGGAATTAGATTTTATAAAAAATAAGCCTTCAATTCCAACAAACTCTGATTTTAATTTAAGTAGTTTAGGGGATGTTGATGACACAGACAAAGCCGAGGGAAAAATATTGAAAGTTGATTCAGACGGAAATCATGTTTATGTTGTTGATGAAAGTGGAACTGATGAGAAAGTCAAGTATGATGCAAGCGACCCTACGGCTGGTTATGTTTCCGATAAGGTAATTGCTGGTGATGGAATTAGTGTTGAGGAAGGAACTGGTGATGATGAGAATAAGTTGGTTGTTACTAATACTGATAAAGGTTCTGATGTTGATTTAAGCGGATTAGTTCCTTACACTGGAGCAACTAATAATGTTGATTTGGGAAATAACGATTTAACTTCTAAAAAATTAATTGCTATTGATGATAGTGCGTTTAATAAAACTCAATTATGGGTTAGCCGTTCTCCTTTAGATGTAGCTGCCCCTGATTCTACTTTTAGAGTTCAAATTGAAGATAATAATATGTATTTAGACCACTTAAATGATAACGATGAAAATACAGCACACACATTTAATATTAGAAATTTAGCTTTAGGAATAGATAATCAAATAATTAAATTTAGTGCTAAAAATAATGGTGTATTAAATGACATTTTATTATTAAAAGGAGATAAAACATCTGAATTTACTGGGGATATTTCTGCAAATAATTTATCAGGAACTAATACAGGAGACCAAACTCTTCCAACAAGAGATAGTCTTGGACTTGATACAGATGACACAGTGACCTTTGCTAATTTAAGCGGAACAAACACAGGCGACCAAGATTTAAGCGGATTAGTCCCTTATTCAGGAGCAACGACTGATGTTGATTTAGGTTCTAAAAACCTTATCACCACAGGCACAATCTACAACAAAGCCGATAAC